>Ga0116185_1000671_pt1 | contig 37972 bp, 30 predicted proteins | sample AD_JPNNA7_MetaG_FD_89754 | JGI IMG/M metagenome (GOLD analysis project Ga0116185, IMG submission 89754) | Active sludge microbial communities of municipal wastewater-treating anaerobic digesters from Japan - AD_JPNNA7_MetaG | ecosystem: Engineered > Bioreactor > Anaerobic > Digestate | place...
AAATGTTATATGAACAATCCCATTTAGCTCAATAAAGACAGTCATAAGGAAGAATTTTTAAGAAATAATTATTTGTCCGTTAAATTATCTTTGTTTTTATGTCCTATATCGGATTTGAGATTAGAAGTATAGTGTATATCAACACTGATTTGGATTATTGAAAAACTATATTTTGCAGCTTTTTAGTATAGAAGGTTAAGCTGAGATTTGTTGCTTTTAAAATGTAGATTAAGGGAGTGGATTATTCGTTAAGATTAGTAATTAGTATAACAATTAATCTGAGGACTTTTCAATTCTCAATCGAAGACAGAAACTATTTTTAGTGCTTTAAGGAATTATAAACACTTCAAAGTTTTTTCAATCTTTCAACTTCGTTTCTGATCTCGTTAATTATTTCTTTGTTAACAATATCCTTTTTACCATTTATTTTTGTTGAAAAAACATAAAATACTTTTCCACCAAATACATCTGTAAACTTAAGATGGGTTTCTTCTTGAATAGCTCTTTCCTTAAATATCTCAGGAAGTTGAATACCCTCATTAACAGGTTTAATTTGAAGTCCTATATATTTTTCATTTATCTTGATATAAAAATCAACATTGAAAAGTCTATCCCATTCATCAGGTGCTGGTTCAATTTTCACGCTTAAAATTTTTTCAAGTTGTCCATAAATTGTTTCGATCTCCGTCATATATCCGTCAAAGGTTCGGCTTATTACCAGATTAATCATATATTCAATGCAATCTTGTTCTTTAATATCATCAAGTTCAGCTTGCACGACCTCTGTTATTTTAACATAAAGTTTTTTACCAAGTTCGGTAATATGCTCTTTGCTTTTAACATTTTTAAAATAATATTCTTCCCATTCTTCAACAGATTTGGGTGCACATTTTCTAATTGATTCTGAAGTCGGACCAACATTACGCTTGAAATTAAGTTGGAAACGATTCATTACACTGTTCAATATCCATTCTTTAGCCATTATTGTCCCCAAGTAAGTGTAAGAATTTATTTTTGAATTTGAAATCGATGTCAGTATCAACAATAGCAAGCTTTTCTTTAATTAGATGAGCATTGATAAAAGTTTTATTCTGCAGATAGAGATAGCAAAGTAATCTATTCTTGTCATCATATTTTTGTAGGTCGTATTTTAAAAAGACTTTTTGCCCCTTCGTTTTATTAGAAAGGAATTCCTTTGCTTTTCCGTTTACCTCGGCTTTTTCCTTTACACCGATTAATCGAACGATCAGATCATTATTGAGCCGTAATAATTCCGGACTAATTACTTCTTTTACTGAATAATATTCTTCTCTCTTTCCTCCATTATTATCCAGCTTGGATCCAAATTGAAGCTTTTTTACATCAATTTTCTTATCAAGTTTATGGGGGTCTTGGAAAATATATGGCTGGCTTGCAATTTCATTTTTGAAATCTATTTGAAATTTTTCCTGCTTAACAAATTTATATGAATGATCTTCAAACATTTTGTTTTCACTGACAGCTAACTTTTTCTTTATGATTGGGATAAAATCGGCATTAATTTCATATCCAACCGAATTCCGATTTAAATTTTTTGCGGCTAAAGAAGTAGTGCCGCTACCAAGAAACGGATCAAGAATAGTGTCTCCTGTAAATGAAAACATTTTGATAAGTCGTTTTGGAAGTTCTTCCGGGAACATAGCTATGTGACTATCTTGTTTTGAGCCTCCGAAATTCCAATGTCCTTGAAAATATGTATTCCATTCTTCAGTAGTTAATTTTGAAAGCTCTTTCTGTTCCTTAGATACTTTCGGTGGTGTGCCGCTTTTTTTGAAAATAAGTATAAACTCATAATCTAATTTTAGAATGCCATTCCGAGGATAAGGAAACGAACCCATTATTGTCGCTCCGCCGGTTGTATTAGTTGTAGTAATCTTTTGCCAGATTATTGCGCCCATATAATCAAAACCAACCGTCTCACAGAATTTTATTATTTCCGTTCGAATGGGAATTACTTTGTATCTTCCATAATAAACGGAACGGGCAAATTGATCGCCTATATTTACACACAACCTGCACCCGTTATGCAAGACACGAAAAGATTCTTTCCAGACAAGATTAAGATTATTTACATAACTCTCGTAGCTTTCATTAAAACCAATTTGATCATCGGTTCCATAATCTTTTAATTGCCAATATGGTGGTGAAGTTATTACTAAATGAACAGATTCGTCGCTTAGTTCATTCATAAATCTTGAATCACCATTTACTATTAAGTGCTTCGTATTCATTTTTTATTACTTAAAGATTATTTTTCAAAAGATATTCAAATTTATGGAGAAAAACTTGATTAAGTAATATGCATTGCACTATTCTTTTTACTTCAGAAAACAATTAGTAAAAGAATATAAATTTTCTTGCAATTGCATTACTTTTCTGCATCTATAACAGCTTCTGCTTTTCTTAATTCAATATTTTGAAATAATTCTATCAGAACTTTGTTCAATAACTTTGATTCAGATATTATTTCTCTGATAATGATTTTTACTGGTTAAAGTTATTCAATATAATTAACGGTATCAACAAAAGTTGTAAGCAATATATTTGCTATTTTGTAAACTAAGTTTGGTGTTAAAAATTTTGTGTTATTGAATGGTAAACACTTATTAGTATTTATAAATTAAATTTTTAATCAATAGGGCTGAAAAGCATTGATAAAACAAAATTTTTTTTATTTTAGCCTTTCAATTATTAAATAAAACCGGATAAAAGTTTATGTCTGATACTTCAACAAATATTGAACAACTTACAATTAACACTATTCGCACTCTTTCAATTGATGCAATACAAAAAGCTAACTCTGGCCATCCCGGAATGCCGATGGGAATGGCACCGATTGCTTATGCACTTTATTACAAAGCAATGAAACACAATCCGTTAAATCCTAAATGGTTTAACAGAGACAGATTTATTTTATCCGCCGGACATGGAAGTATGCTTCTGTATTCTGTTTTACATCTTGCCGGTTATAATATTTCAATGGATGATATTAAAAACTTCAGACAATGGGAAAGCAAAACCCCGGGTCATCCTGAAATTGATCATTCAATTGGAGTTGAAACCACGACAGGTCCACTTGGACAAGGATTCGCAACTGCGATCGGAATGGCAATCGCACGGGATTATATGGCAGCTTTGTTTAACAAAGATGATATTAAATTAATTGATCATGGTATCTGGGGGATCTGCAGCGACGGCGATTTAATGGAGGGAATTTCTCACGAAGCTGCTTCACTCGCCGGACATTTGAAGTTAGACAAACTCGTTTTCTTTTATGATGATAATAGAATAACAATCGACGGAAAAACTGATATTTGCTATTCTGATGATGTTGCAAAAAGATTTGAATCTTATGGCTGGCAGGTTCTTTCCATAAATGATGTTAATGATATTGAGCTGGTTGAACGAGTTATAAAAATGGCTCGTTCAAATTATCAAAAACCAACATTGGTAATTACTAAAACACATATCGGATTTGGCAGTCCAAATAAACAGGATAAATCATCTTCACATGGTGCACCTCTTGGTGAAGAAGAAGTAAAATTAACCAAACGCAATCTTGGTATGCCTGAAGATAAAACATTTTATGTTCCTGAAGAAGTTTACAAACGCTTCAGAGGAATTTCGGAATGCGGGCAAGAAGCAGAAGATATGTGGAATGAAAAAGTAAACGAATACAAATCTAAATATCCGCAAGACTATGCTCTGTTTGAATCTGTTATGAACTTTGAGTTCAATGACAATTGGCTTAATCATCTTCCTAAATACGAAAACTTTGATGAGAAAATTGCAACAAGAGTTGTATCCGGCAAGGTACTTAACGCTGCAGCAATTGATATTCCAACACTTATCGGTGGATCGGCAGACTTGAATGAATCAAATATGACTGAAATAAAATCATCAAAATCATTTTCTGCAGAAAACAGAAGCGGAAAAAATATTCATTTTGGAATTCGTGAACATACGATGGGAGCCATATTAAACGGTATGGCAATTTACGGCGGAATAATTCCGTTTGGTGCAACATTTTTAATCTTTTCAGATTATATGCGTCCTGCTATTCGTCTTGCGGCATTGATGAAACAAAAAGTGATTTATATTTTTACTCATGACAGTATCGGACTTGGTGAAGACGGACCAACTCATCAACCGATTGAACAGCTTGCATCTCTGCGTGCAATGCCGAATTTGGTTGTGCTGCGTCCTGCCGATGCAAATGAAACTATTGAAGCATGGAAGTATGCATTAAATCATACCGGCGGACCAGTTGCCTTAATTTTAACAAGACAAAAACTTCCAGTAATTAATCGTAATAAATATACTTCCTGCGAAGGTGTAAAGAATGGTGCATACATAATTAAAGATTCTGATGGCAAGCCTGATTTGATATTATTGGCATCGGGTTCCGAAGTTTCGCTTTGCCTTGATGCTGCAGAAACTCTTCAATCAGAAGGAATTAAAACCAGAGTGGTAAACTTTGTAAGTTGGGAAATTTTTGAAAAGCAAACCGACGAGTATAAAAATTCCATTCTTCCCAAAGATGTAAAAGCAAGGCTTTCTGTTGAAATGGGCGTTTCGCAAGGATGGAAAAAATATGTTGGCGATTACGGAGATAGTTTAAGCATTGAAAAATTCGGAGCTTCCGCACCGGATAGTGTTTTATTCAAGCAATATGGATTTACAAAAGAAAATATTATTTCGTTAGCCAGAAAAATTTTAAATAATTTAAACTAAATTAATGGCAGGTATTAGAAAAGATTTTTCTGAGAAGAAATGGAAAAAGTGCTGTGGAAGTTTTTGCAAAGATTGTGATATTGCAAATGCTTACCGAAAAAAATTCGGTAAGAAAAAAGGGGAGAAGAAATTTCTAAAGGATAGAGAAAAATATTAATATCATAAAAACGGAAGAACATATATGAAAAAATTTATAGCATTTCTTATTGTGGTTTTAATCGGTATTCAATTTATATCTGTTGAACAGACAAACCCCCCAGTTGAGGCAGAGATTTATGCCCCCACCGAAGTAAAAGCAATATTTAAAAAAGCTTGTTATGATTGCCATTCAAACGAAACAAATTGGGTTTGGTATACCAAGGTAGCACCGATATCTTTTCTTTTAACCAGTCATGTAAAAGATAGTAGAAAACATCTCAATTTTTCTGAGTGGGGTTTATATGATCCTAAAAAAGCCGAGAAAAAAATAGAAGAGATCTGGGAAGAAGTAAGAGATGAAGAAATGCCGCCATGGTTATATCGTGTTGGACATAGTGAAGCAAAGTTGACCCCCGAAGAAAAAAATACTATTCGTAATTGGGCAACGAGTAAATAAATTAAATGGGCAGAAAAAAATCCAAGTTAAGTTTTTCAAAACTCTGGTCGCAGGTTGATTTTAAAAATACTTCTACTTTAACATTAATTTTTTCTAATCTTCTTGTAATATTCTTTGCGATTACTGATGAAATTTCCGCAATGGAAGTATTATGGATTTACTGGTTTCAAAGCGTTATTATCGGAATATTTACTTTTGTCAGGATAACCAATCTTAAAGAGTATTCAACAGAGAAATTTAAAATTGGGAATAAACAGCCGAAACCCACAAGAGCAGCAGCGATTTTTATTGGATTGTTTTTCTTTTTCCATTACGGACTCTTTCATCTTGTATATGCAGTTTTTCTTGGTTTATTTACTGCAAATAGTAATTTACCTGTAAACAGTAACAGCTACATTTTTATATTGATATCTGCGGGAATCTTTTTTATAAACTATTTAGTTGATTATATTAAATCTAAAAGAGATGAATCGGCTGAGATACCGAACATTGGAAAAATTATGTCTGCACCTTATGCAAGAATTATCCCGATGCACTTGACAATAATTTTCGGAGGCTTTTTTATATCAGCCAGTCAATCGCTTTCAACGGCTACAAATATTATCATTGTGCTTATGTTTACAACAATTAAAACAATTGTGGATTTGATTACTCATTCTGTGGATTTCCCGGTGCGTATTCCGGATAGAGCAGAAGCCAATTAAGCAATTGATAATATTTGTTCTATTTTATATTTTCATTTCGTGAAAACGATAATTCAAATATTATCTTGCCTTTTCTTCTTTAGTCTTACTTTATTTTCCCAAACGGATAAAAACCATCTTAAACATCCAGAAACCGATACTTCAAAAATTAAAATTGGTTCTGATAACTTGGAAGGGAAGCTATATATTTTTAATGAGTTTGCACTTTATAATGAACTTAATAATTATAAAAATCAATTACTATTAAACGATGACCCAAATACTGTCTGGCTGAAAACCTCATTACTTATTTCGAAAAAAAGCGATTTTAATCAGGAATTCTCACCGTATTTTCTTGAACCTTTAGAACAACAATATCAAAGAGATTCAAAATTTAATCTGTTCAGATATGCTTTGGGGATGATACAAACCGGTGCAGCAGGTTATCTTGCTTATAAGCATATTAAAAAATACGGATTTTGGAAGTAATTAACTTAAACCAATCTTAATCCGCAAATCAGCTAATCTTTCCACTCCTTAATTATTTTTATAGTTAGGAAACTTTTAACAAACTACACCTGTCTTAATCATTAGTTAAAACAAAAGAGAGGTTGAAATGAAAAGATCAGTCACAAAATCCTTTTCAAAAGAAAATAGTGTAAGGAGAATCTATATCTTTACCTTTCTTTTCCTCATCGTAACGTTATTTGTCTTTAGTTCGGTATATCCACAAAGCGGACAAAGCAACTTGAATTCTTTAACTCCGGATAAATCTTTTACCTTTAAGGAAGATGGATCACTTTGGAAAGTTGATTTTAATAATGATAAAATTTCTGCACTCTATAAAGACGGAGTAAGAATTAACGAAGACGAGATAGATCAATACAGAGATATGATTTTTAAAAATCTTAATGAATTAAGCTTGAAAGGTCGTAATAAAAATTATAGTATTAAGAAATTTTACTTTGATCCTGATTCACTTAAAAAAAATATGGATGAATTTTTGAAGCATTTTGATAAAAAAGCATTTAAAGACAATATGAAAGGTCTTACTGAACTTCTTGAAGAATTAAAAAATAATCAGAAAGATTTTTATTACTTCAATCCGAGAGAGTTTAGAGAGAAAATGAAAGAGCTCCAAGAGTATTTCAAAAGTAAACCTTTTTTTCCGTTTCCATCTGAACCGGACAAAGAAGTCTTTCTCGAGATAAAACAACTGAAAACATATATAAGGAGTTTAGATCAAAAATCAATGGAAATTACAGCAAGTCTGTAGCAAAAACTGAAAATATCTCATTTTCCTCCAAGAGCCTGCAATAAAATGCAGGCTTTTTTTATTTATTGTCTTGAAAGTTGTTTCAGAAACTCTATATTTCGGTTACACTATTAAGGGATATGAAATGAAAAAGATTTTTTTATCTGTATCGGTTTTAATAATATCCTTTGTTCTGTTTAACAGTTGTTCTGATTCCACATCACCAAAGGATGATGCTGAACAAATTGATTCCAAAATTCTGATTAACTTGCGTGAAGAACTCTCGCCCCAAGGTCGTAATCTTATGCTGGATTGCCAAACTGAAAAAATTTATCCTTGTTTTAATTATGGCATAATGCACAATGTAGTACAAAAAAGTAACCTCTTTAAGATTAAATTCTTAGGCATTTTTGTCCCGGAAATTTGTTTAACTGCTCTGGGTCCTGCAAGATGTTATATAAATTTAGGTCAATTAAACGACGGTAACTATTCTTTAAGCCTTGAAGTAAACGGACAAGTAATATCTGCACAGCTAACAGTAAGTAAAAATGTATATAAAATTAATTATCAACAAAACCCTCATTTTGCATTTAATAATCCTGAGCTCCATCGTGTCCCTGACAATTTAATTTGGGGCTGGATAGATTATTACGATGATTCACTCTCTGTTGTAGCAGATTCATTCCTGGATTCACTTCAAATATTAGGTGCTCAAACAGTTCAACTTGAAAAAGGAGATTATGGTTACTTTAAAGTTGATTCGTTAAATAATCTGATTTTCCCGGGCTTCCCTAAAAGAACTTTTGCTTATAAGTATGAAGATACATTGGAGGAAATAGCAGAACTTATTTCTAGATATTATGATCAATCTATTCAGATTTCTCTATATGACTGGAGAGGTGCTGTTATTTATAATTGGATGATTGTAGTAGAAGATCATAAAAGATAAATTCAATTTGGTTTAAAAAAAAGGTCCCCGATGCTGGGGTAACACATCGGGGAAGTACTGATAATAAGCTTGGGGGAGAACTTATTACCGAGTACAATTTCAAATCTATTGCAAAGATAACAGGTTATTAGATAAATACAAATCAGGTACTTTGCAATAATAAAAATTTATATTAAAGATTTTTCAACTCTGTTGTATATAATAAAAAATTATTGTTAAACATAAATTATTGAATTAAAAAGTTATAGAAATCCGGGGTTTATTTGTTTTCAAAATTTAAGCCATTTCTTTACTTTCACACATATCAATTCATTTTATAAGGAGAAATAATGAGTCGGGAAATTCACCGCTGGTACAGTCCAAACTTAAATAAAGAAATGGAGATAGTTGTTTATGGTCATTATGGTTATGCGCTGCTTATGTTTCCTACAGCAGCAGCAGATTATCTTGAATATGAAAGATTCAAATTAATTGATACAATAGGCGGATATCTGCACGATGGAAAAGTAAAAGCTTTTTCTATCAATAGTATAAATAATGAAAGCTGGCTTAACAATAATATGCATCCGGCTCATAAAGCAATCAGACATCAGCAATATAATCGTTACGTTGTAGAAGAAGTTGTTCCATTTATTCATAATCATTGTAAAGGATTAGTTCCGATTGTAACAACAGGTGCTTCGCTCGGAGCACTTCATGCAGCGAATAATTTTTTCAGAAGACCTGATATTTTTTCGGGCACTATTGCAATGAGCGGCAGTTATGATCTGAAAAGTTATTCAAAGGGATATTATGATGAGAATGTATATTTTAATTCACCCGTAGATTATCTGCCAAGATGGAATGATGAAAACATGTTCAATCATATGAGAAGAGGCAGAATTGTGATCGCAACAGGTCAGGGAAACTACGAAGATCCAGACGCATCAAGGCAGCTTTCAAATATTTTAAATTCACGCGGAGTAAAACACTGGCTGGACCTTTGGGGCTTTGATCAGCCGCACGATTGGCCCACATGGAGAAGTATGCTGCCATATTTTTTAGGACACATTAAATTTTAGCAAGTAATTTTTATGCTGCGTGCAAGCTGGCAGAATTTTTTAGCTGATAAAAGAAATAAAAATGAACTTATTATAAGTTTAATTTTATTAGCAGGTGTCTTAGCAGCTCTTGCCTGGTTTATTAATTATGTGGAAAACAGACAAGGTGTTGTTTTTGCGGATCCCGTTCTCAATCTTTTTGACCCGATAGATTTAACCTGGTTTACTTTCAGCCTGATTTATTTTGCTTTGATAATTGCAATAGTATCATTAATAAATTATCCGGACAGATTATTATTTGCACTTCAGCTTTATTCGCTAATGGCTTTTGTAAGAATAATTGCAATGTTTTTACTGCCTTTAAATCCACCAGAACAAATGATAATACTAAAAGATCCCTTTGTAGAATTTTTCGGTTCAGGCAATACATTAACAAAAGATTTATTCTTTTCCGGTCATACTGCAACATTGTTTATATTATATCTTGTTTCAGTGAATAAGATAATTAAAATAATATTTTTAATAAACACGATATTAGTAGCAGTGTTTGTTCTGCTGCAGCATGTTCATTATACAATAGATGTTTTTGCTGCAATCTTTTTTACTTATGCTTGTTATAGTTTATTAGAAAAAGTAAAACATAATAAAGTAAATGGATAGCGAATTAAATAACGAAGATATCTGCTCAATACAAAAATTTGTATCAAAAGATTTTGTAAAGGATGGTTTTTTATCGCTTATCCCGAATAATGATTTTAAAAAGCTTGAAGAATTTCGTGAATATCTTATCGGAAAGATGAAAGATCTTTTAGAAAACAATTACAATCTTCTCATTAACACTCTTTACAGAATTGATATCAGCGAGAAAAAATTATCAGAATTATTTTTATCTAAAGACAAAGAATTGATTCCAGAAAAGTTAGCGGATTTGATTATTGAAAGACAGATACAGAAGATTAACTTTCGAAAACTTTACCGCAGCGGTGATTTGTAGTTTTTTAAAGAGGTTAAAAATAGCAGTAATATTTACTGAGTGTAAAATTTTGTTAAATTGAAATTTATCCGCACAATAAGTAATTTCATTTCCAAACATTATATATTTTTTTAGATTTGAATAATACAGGCATACTTAACAGGAGCCATTATGGGTTTATTTGAAAATAAACGGCGTAGAGAATTAGAAAAAGAAAAAGAAGAACTTCTTATCAGGTTAAATAACATTACCGAAAGAGAAGATAATGTAAGGCAGCTTAACGATATTTTGAAAAAGATGCGCGTTGAAGTTGCTGATTTAAATGAGAGAAAGCTTAATCTTTCCAGTGAAATAGAATCCCTACGTGAACAGAAAAAACAAATCAAAGTTGATATTGAAACCCTTAACAAGGAAATACTGAACTTAAAAAATCTTAAACTTGAGGAACAGAATACTTTACTTGAGTATTCTGCCCGGATAGATAAGATTAAAAATCAGATCAACAATGATGAAGACCTGAAAAATCTTGATATCGAATTAGAGCCTGAATTATTAGCCAACAGAAGCAAACAACTGGAAAACCTGAGCTCTGAATATGAAGAGCTACGAGATAAAATTTTTGTTGCTGAGGAAAGAATTGATGAGCTAAATTCATTGGAAGATGAATTAAGCTGGAAGATTAAAGAAAAAAAGAAAGAACTTGAATCTCTGAACAATGAGAAGCTTAGACAATCATACAGAGAAGCAAACGAAGTTGAAGATAAAATCATAGATCTGACACATGAACAGCAGAAAATAATCGATGATATACAAAGAAAACAAACCGAAATAACCGAGCTTAATAAAAACCTGTTAGCACTGAAAGAAAAAGAAAATGCATCAAACGAGATAATTCAGGAACTGAATGAAGAACTTCAGGAGAAACAAAAACAATCTGAGTTTCTTGATAAAAAGATAAGCGACTTATATGAAGAAGAAGATTCGAAAAGAAGACAATTAAGGGAATTGGTAAGACAGGCTGACGAACAAAAACAAAAAGTTGATGTGCTGCAATCAAGGATAGAGGTTTTAGAAGAAGAGGAAAGAAAGAAAAACTCATTGCTTGGTAAAGTATTAGGACATTTAAAATCCAAAGAAGAAGTTGCCGAAGAAAAGAAACAAAATCTGGATGATCTTGATAGAATAGGAAAAGAAAGACTTCACTGGCTGGAAGAAATCTCCCGTGAAGCAAAGGAACAGGAACTTCGTCTGGGGGTAATAAAAGAAGAAATTGAAAAACTGACCCGGGACGAAGAAGCAAAATCTGAAAGACTGACTTTTCTTGATGAGCAGATTAATTTAAATGAAATACAGCTTGATCAGAAAAGAATCAGATTCAGAGAAATTGAGCTGATGGAACAGGAAAAAATTGATAAGATATCTGTGCTTGCCGGAGAACTGAGTGAACAGGAAACAAAAGCAGATGATCTTAGAAAAGAGCTTTCGTTATTAAATGATCAGATTGAAGAGAAAAATTCCTTACTCGCTGAACTTACCAATCAAATATCAAATGATGAAGAAATCATTAAACAGAAGTCAAGCGAAGCACAGCAATTATTATCAGATGAGCAGGATAGAAGAAGCCGGATAGAAGAATTAAATCTTGAATTGGCTGAAAAAGAAAGACAGGCTGATAACTTAAAAGATGATCTGGCTCAGATTTCAGAAGAAGTTGATGATAAAAAAGACGAGTTAAATAATTTACTGAATCAACTTAAGGAAACTCAGGAATCATTAACCGAAAAAATACTACCCGCACAATCAGAATTAAACAGAATTACCAATGAAATAGATTCAAAAAAATCAGGACTTGTTGAAGTAATAAATCAACTGCAGAATGAAGAGCAGCAATTAGAAGCCAAGCAACAAAAATTAGCTGAACTCGATTTGCAGGAACGCGAATCTTCGGAAAGATTAGCTGATTTGATCAGTGATATTAAAATTAATGAAGTAAAATATAATTCATTAAAAGAAGAGATTGAGACACTGGTTCAGCAGGAAAGCAGCAAGAGAACAATTTTAGAAAATATTTCAAATAAACTTGAACAAAGCAAACAGGAAATTGAAGAAAAAGAAATCAGGCTTCTGGAACTTGAGAGACAGGAATATGAGTATTCAAATAAACTCAGAAGTTTTGCAGAATCCTTAAAGACTGAAGAGGAAAAGTCAAACCTGCTGCGTGAAGAAGTGTTGAAATTAACTGAAGAAAACATTCAGAAAAAAATAAAGCTTGAAGAACTTATTGCTGAGATTGATGAAAGAACCGTAGGAGTTTCAGAAAGAATAATTGAGCTTGAAAATACTGAATTATTAAAACGAACAACTATTGAGCAATTAGAACGGCAAATTGAAAAACAATCCGATGATGCTGAAAGATTAAGAAATACTATTGAACATTTAACTCAGGCTGAAAAATCAGCACGGCAAAAGATTGATGAACTTGCTGAACAAATTAAAGAAAAAGTGGATAAGCTTAATCAGATTGAAAATAATTTTGCCACGAAAGAAAATGAAACACAGAATTTTGAAATTCAATTAGCCGAAAAGCTCAGGGAAATAAATGAAACAACAGCACGGCAGCAGAAAATTTTTGAAACTATTGAGCATAAACAAAAAGAACTTTATGCTGTTGAAGAGTCATTAAACATTAAAGCTAAACGACTTGAGAAGCTTAATCTTGAAGTTGCTGAAAACGAAAAACGGCATACCGAGTTGACAAGCGAAATCAAACGACTTGAAGAGATAAAGAATGATCTTCACAGGAGAACAATGCTTGAACAAGACTCATATGACAAACTGAATAAGGAAAAGGAAAAGATAAAAGAAATACTTCCTTTACTTGAACAAAGGCGTGAAGAAATCGAAAAAGGTAATATAGACCTTGAGAACAGATTCACAAAAATGTTCCAGAAATTTAATTCTGAAATGAATGAAGTTACAAAGAAACGAAGTGTGATCGATCAGATTGTTTTGAAGAAAGAGAAAGATATTGAAGAGAAAGATCAGATATTATTTGAGAAGATGAATGCAATTGAAGAGAGCGACAGGCTTTTAAGTATGAGACAGGCTGAGATTGATGCCTTTGAACAGATACTTAAATCTTTTAATGAAAAGAAAGAAGAACTGCGGAATGAGCTTCTAAAACTCGATGAACAGATTGTTGCAAAGAAAAATTCCAACGATGATATGAAACTTGAAGCAGAACTTGTTCTTAAAAAAAGAACTTCGGTTGAACAGAATCTGCAGGAATTAATTAATAATATGAATCAGAAATTTGTTGAGGCAAAAGACAAACGAAGCAAAATCGAAAAAGAAGTCAGAGTTTATGAAGAAAAAGTTGATGAGCTGAATCAGAAAATTTCTGAATCAATGGATGAACTTGTTGAGTTACAATCTGCAATAAGTATGATTAAAGTTGAACACGAAGAACATCGCGGAAGTATTGTTAAACTTGCAAATATGAAAAAGAAACTTCAGGAAGAAATAGCTAAAAGTCAGAGAGTTCTTCAAAGATATCAGAAGATAAGAGAAAAGCTTAAGATTGAACAGACAATACTGAAAAACAGACAAGATTCTATTGCTAAAAGAATTAATGTTGATGAAGATGTAAATGCGCCGGATAATTTAGACGATCCTGAAGCAGCTAAAATATTTAAAATATAATTTTTAGAGAAAGGATCTTAAAACATCCTTTCTCTTTCTACAACAAAGGCATATTAAGCCCAACCCTGAAATTATTTCCGTCACGGTAATTCAGTTTCCACATAAATTCGATTTTAAACGGAATTATTCCCTGACCAATTCCAAAGCCTAATTCATAGAATGGATGCTTAAATGTTTTAATCTGATGCGGTGAGATTTGTTGTGTGCTTTCGTTTAAATCAGAAACAGCCATATTAAAAATTAACGATAACATAACTTCCCAGTTTTTAATTACGGGTATATTTAATAATCTGAAAAGTTCATCTCTGAAATTATGAGTAAGATTTAAAGTAAATACTTTATCACCGGCAATTTCATTTAACCTGAGTGTTCTGAAAGTTTCTGAGTTAAATATTGCATCAATATTGCCCGGTAATGAATAAATATCCTGATAAGCAACAGTTCCGTCTGTATATCTTGTGTAAATATTCAGATTTAATGATGCTGATTTAATAGTTCTGATAAACACACGGGATTTAAATTCATAAACTTTGAAATTCAGATCGCTGCCAAGAATATTTTTATCTGAGTAATGTATATCACCCGAAAACAAAACGAATGATCTTCCCAAAGATGTTCTGTGACGAAAATATCCATCTTCAATATAATCCCTGAAATCAATATCAAAACCAACATTAATTGCATTAATTGTTGAAGGGAAGATTAAAGGATTACTTCTGTATTCTTTATCTCTGTTAAAGAAGGAGTAATTTGTATTTACAAAAGCCGAGTTGTCTTTTTTATTACTGAATCCTGTTCTAACTTTTAAAACAGGGAATAACTCTCCTTCAACAGCAAACACAAAACCTTTTGAATAATAATAATCTCTGAATTCATCTTTTGAAATTAAAGTAACAAGAGTTGATAACAGTTCGCCATAATTATCGGAATCTTCGAACAGCACTTTCAATTTATTAAAAGCATTTAATTTTATTTCCCAGGTTCGATAATCTCCAAGCAGATAACCTGCGTTAAAATCCTGTTTAAACTTTCTATCTGAAAAACCGTATGAGAGTTTTAAAGAGGAATTAAATCTTTTATTAAAAAGGTCATCTGCAAAAAATCCAAAATCAAGCGAATGTCCTTCAACTCTGGAAAAATGATAAAGTGAAAGCGGTGCACTGACTGATATACTTTTGCTAAGATTTATTCCTGTGCTTAATGGTGAGAAGTTATCCCAGAAGCTCCATGGAGCTTTTTCAAGGCTATCAATTCTAATATAAGCAGCTTGTTCTTCGGGTGTGTTTGGTATTGTTGGAGTTGATATCCAGTAAGAAGAATCTTTGTCATCCGCATCCGGAAGAACTGTAAGTATGGCTTTGTTAAAAATATCTTCGGGTATTTTCTGATTAATTTTATAATTAAATAAAATAGTATTTAACTCAAATCCTATTCTTACAAGTCCAAGCAGATTTGCTTTTACAAATAATCTGTAATCAATCGGCAGTTGGATTCCGGAAAATTCATCAAATTGCTGGAATATATTTACTGTATCAAATACTCCTCCGGTATTTGCGGCGCGATTTAAAATTAAATCAACTTTTATAAGATCGTAAGTGCTATCAGCAATAAAAATATTGCCAGTAAAACCCGGATCAGAAGGAAGATTTGGTTCCATGAAAATATTATAAATCTTCTGTGAGTTTTTATAAGAAGTTGATTCAATCCGATAGTAATAATAATCTAATGCGTTGTCGGAAATCGGACTTGGTAAATCCTTCCCTAAAAAATTCAGATCGTTTTCGTAAAAGTTCTGGATTAATCTTCCGCCGGTTAAAATATTTATACTTGGAGGAATATTTGCGCTTTGCTTTCTTGCAATTACAATTGATTTATATTTATCCGGTCTTTCAAAATAATTTATGCTGTGGTTTTCTAATATTGCAGAAATTATTAACTCTGTTGTATCATTGCCGCCAACTCCAACACCAATGCTGTTATCATTAGAAGTAATATCTTCTGTGGTTCTGATTATACCTTTGGTATAAGCTTCAACTTCTGAACTTTTTAATAATGATCTTATAAAATTCTTTTTATCAATTGCTTTACGGATAATTTCCAGCGCAGGATTTACACCCGGATTTACAACAATTTCCGGAAGGATAACTTCTGTTTGTCTTAATTTAAAATTCAGATTATTTACTTGTTGGGTTGTATTAATTGTAAGCGTATCAGAGTAGTAACCAATATATGAAGCAATTATTTTATAAGATCCTTTATCAACTTTTAACTCAAACTCTCCATCGATATTTGCAGCAGTTCCTGTAAAGGTTTCGCTGATTCTGATATTTGCAAAAATAAGAGGCTGACCTGTAGCCTTATCAGTAACTTTTCCTCTGATTAAAACTTGTTGTGGAAAAATCAGAACAGAAAACAGTATTGAGATTAATGAAACTAAAAAGCCTGATTTATTCATAAAGAAAAATGCAAATAAACGAGTGAAAAGTATTTTAAAAGATTATAATATATCTATGTATTAAATATATGGTTTTAATGGCTGATTAACGGTGCTATATTCGATAACAAATTGATATCTTATTGTTATTTTTAACCATTAAATTTCACAAAAATCTTTCAAAGGCAATACAATGAATAAAGTTAAATCATTATTACTCATTATCATTAGTTTAATTATTCTTAGTCAGACTTTTAATTATGCGCAGGATTCTTTAGCTGAATCAAAACAAAAGGCGCAAGAAGTAATTGACAATTATCTGAAAGCTATCGGAGGGAGAGAAGCTCTATCAAATGTTAACGACAGAACCACCATTATGCGCGGCACTATGATGGGTCAATCGCTGACAATGATTGTAAAACAAAAAGCTCCGAATAAAATGAGACAGGAATTTAAAGCCGGCGGAATGGATCAATTGGTTATATTTGATGGAGAGAAAGGTATTATGAAGGCTGGTGGTCAGAGCGTTGATGTAACCGGAAAAGAATTAGAACAGTTAAAAATTGAAGCCTCTTTGAATATTTTACTTGATCCTGAAAGTTATGGAATAAAGATTTCGTATGAGGGCGAAGAGAAAGTTAATGATGCAAATGTATATAAGATAAAATTTGCGCTTCCTTCCGGAATCAGGTGGTTTGAATATTTCGATGCATCTACCGGATTAAAAGTAAAAGAAGAAAAAGAAATGCAAACGAAGATGGGCTTAATTCAGCAAACAGTTAATTATGATAATTATACTGAGGCTGATGGCATAAAATATCCTTTTAAAATTACCCAGAATGTTGCCGGACAATCAATTGAGGTAACTGTCAGCAGCGTTAAAATAAATAAAAATTTAAACGACGAACTATTTGTTATTTCTGAATGATAAATAAAAAATATTCTGCTGTCGTTTTTGATTTGGGGCAGGTGATTCTCTCGTTTGATTATAAATACTTTATTGAAAAAGTTGATAATCATAAAAAAGGAATTGGAGAAAAGTTTTTAGATCTTTATAAAAAGAATTATCATATTCACAGAGAATTTGAAAAAGGATTAATTCCTGAAAAGGAATTTATTTCCCAGATGCTGAACTATCTTGATAATGTTGTTGATGCAGAAACTTTCTGTAAATATTGGTCTGATATTTTTTCTGTAAATGAAGATGTTGTTGCTTTGCTGCCCTTGTTGAAACAGAAATACAAATTGTATCTGGTATCAAACACCAATTCGATTCACAAGAAGTATGGATTTCAGCATTATGAGTTTTTGAAATTGTTTGATAAACTTTTTCTTTCTCACGAGGTTGGATTTATTAAGCCGGAAAAGGAAATTTATAAAGCTGTTGAAAAGCAATCGGGATTTCCATCAGATGAACATATTTTTATCGATGATATTTTGGAATATGTTGATGCAGCAAAACAATTGGGTTGGGATGGAATTCAATTTAAAGGATATGATGATTTGATAAAAAATTTAAAAGAAAGAAATATTCTATGAACGAAATAATAAATGATAAACAAGGCAGCCGCTTTGTTATTACTGTTGACGGGCTTGAAGTTTACGAACTTTACGCTGAAGATAAAGGAACAATCGATCTTTACTCAACATATACTCCGCCCAAATTGCGTGGAAGAGGTTTGGCTGCCGATGTTGTAAAAGCAGCTCTTGAATACGCTAAAGAGAAAAATTTAAAAGTTATTCCTACTTGCTGGTATGTAAGAAAGTATGTGGATGAGCATCCTGAATATAAAGAACTGATCATTGAAAAATTATAAACACAGGATTTAAAATGAAAAATATAATCGGAGTTATATTGATCTTGACTATTATGTATGGCTGTTCGCAGCAGCTTAAATATCCGGAAACAAAAAAAGTTGATGTGGTTGATGATTATTTCGGAACCAAAGTAGCAGATCCTTACCGCTGGCTTGAAGATGATAATTCACCTGAAACAGCTGAATGGGTAAAAGAAGAAAACAATGTAACGAACGAATATTTATCCAAAATTCCTTTCCGTGATAAGTTAAAAAAACGATTTGAGGAATTATATAATTATCCGAAATATAGTGCACCGTTTCGCGCAGGAAGCAAATATTATTTTTTCAAAAATGCCGGTTTGCAGAATCAAAGTGTAATGTATGTTAAAGATAATCTGGACAGCGAACCAAAGTTATTTTTTGACCCAAATAAATTATCTGAAGATGGAACGGTTTCGTTATCTGCGCTTTCATTTTCAAAAGACGGAAAATTGTTCGCTTATGGAACCGCATCAGGCGGCAGTGACTGGAATGAATTTTTTGTTATGGATGCAGAATCAGGCAAATTACTTAGCGATCACTTAAAGTGGATAAAGTTTTCGGGTATGGCGTGGAAAGATGATGGATTTTTTTACAGCAGGTATCCGGAACCGACTGGATCGGAGCTTTCTACTAAAAATCAGTATTCCAAAGTTTATTATCATAAAATTGGTGATGATCAATCAAAAGATGTTGTGATTTTTGAAGACGCATCAAAACCGGATCGTGGTTTTTCCGCAGGCACAACAGACGATGAAAGATTTTTAATCATATCTTTTTCAGAAGGAACCAGCAACAATGGTTTTCTAGTAAAAGATTTATCAACACCCGGTTCAAGATTTATCAGTATCGTTGATGATCTTAATAATAATTATGGCGTGGTTGATAATCTTGGCGATAAGCTTTTAGTTCTTACAGATTATAAAGCTCCTAACTACAGATTAATTTTAATTGATCCTAAAAACCCCGCTAGAGCAAACTGGAAAGATGTAATTCCTGAGTCAAAAAATGTTTTGCAAAATGTGAAAATTATTGGCGGAAAGCTTTTCGCTACTTATATGCAGGATGCAGCTAATCATGTTTATGTTTATGATCTCAATGGAAAATATGAGTCAGAAATTGAGATGCCTGCATTAGGCTCAGTTAGCTTAAGCGGAAGGAGAGAAGACAACATAGCATTTTATTCGTTTACTTCTTTTACTTATCCCGGAGCAATTTATAAACTGGATGTAAGCAGCGGTAAATCAGAGCTTTATTTAAAAGTTGATTTGAATTTTGACTTTGATAACTATGAAACAAAACAAGTTTTTTATGAAAGCAAGGATGGCACTAAAGTTCCGATGTTTATTGTTTACAAAAAAGGTTTAAAGCTCGATGGAAACAATCCTGCATATCTTTACAGCTACGGTGGATTTAATATTTCATTAAATCCTTCGTTCAGTGCTGCAAGATTAATGTTTTTAGAAAATGGCGGAGTTTATGCTATGCCTAATATTCGCGGCGGGGGTGAGTATGGAGAAGAATGGCACAAAGCTGGAATGCTCGACAAAAAACAAAATGTGTTTGATGATTTCATCTCTGCGGCTGAATATCTTATAAATGAAGGATATACAAATCCTTCTAAACTTGCTTGTGCAGGAGGTTCAAACGGTGGTTTGCTGATTGGTGCAGTTATAAATCAAAGACCGGACCTTTTTAAAGTTGCAATTCCGCAAGTTGGCGTAATGGATATGCTTCGTTTTCATAAATTTACAATCGGTCATCATTGGGCTGTTGAATATGGTTCAAGCGATAATGAAGAACAGTTTAACTATTTATATAAATATTCTCCGTTGCACAATATTAATGGTGAACTAAACTATCCTGCAGTTCTTGTAACAACTGCCGATCACGATGATAGAGTTGTTCCTGCACATTCGTTTAAATATATAGCAACATTACAGGAAAAATATAAAGGTGAAAATCCTGTTCTAATCAGAATAGAAACTAAAGCCGGTCATGGTGCAGGAAAACCAACTTCAAAAGTTATTGAAGAAGTGGCTGATTTGTGGAGCTTTGTTTTTTATAATCTGAAAATGACACCAAAGTATTAACATTAGTTTTTAAATAAAGGGCGACAGGTGAAAGTCGCCTTTTTATATAATAATATTTATTGTTCGTAATAACTTCAACTAATCAGAATTTATCATGCAGAAAAATATTTCCAATTATTGGCTTACGCTTTTTGAAAAATCAAATCAGCAGGAATCTCCTGATTATGAGAACACACTAAAATATTTTCAAAAGTTTGTTGATAAAACTCCGTATGTGAAGATTAAAACAATTGGCATCACACCGCAAGGCAGAGAGTTAAAAGTTATTATTGTATCTAAAGACAAAGCATTTACACCCGAACTTGCAAAGAAAACCGGAAAAGCGATTGTGCTTATTCAAAATGGAATTCATCCCGGAGAAATTGAAGGTAAAGATGCTTGTATGCTTCTGCTTAGAGAAATTCTTATTACGAAAGAAAAGGAGCATTTGCTTGATAATACAATATTATTGATTATTCCTGTTTTAAATGTTGATGGACACGAAAGATTAAGTCCGTTTAACAGACCGAATCAAAACGGACCAAAAAAAATGGGCTGGCGAACTAATGCGTTAAATCTGAATTTAAATCGTGATTATTTAAAAGCTGATACGCCTGAAATAAGATCATTCTTAAAGCTTTTCAATGAATGGCTTCCGGATTTTATGATTGATAATCACACAACAAACGGTGCTGATTATCAGTATCATGTAACTTATGGAATTGAAACACAGCAGAACATTGACAAAGGTTTAGTTCATTGGATTGAAAAAGATTATTTACCATATTTAATTGAAAGAGTTGAACAGGATGGATTTATCGTTGGTCCTTACATGGAATTTAAAGCAGGCACGATTGAAAGTGGAATTTTAGATTTGCCTGCACCGCCAAGATTATCGCATGGATATTGTGCAAGACAAAATCGTGTATGTTTGCTTGTAGAAACACATAGTCTAAAACCGTTTGCAAATCGTGTTTACTCCACAAAATCAATGATGGAACATACCATTAGTATTATAAATGAAAATCATGAAAAACTGGTTTCATTAAATCATCAAGCGGATAAATATACTATAAAGTATTATTTAGCTGATAAGAAGAAGTTTCCGCTTGTTTTGGTTGGAAATGGAAAGTTTGATAAGTTTTTGTTTAAAGGCTTTGAGTGGTATGATGAACATAGTGAAATCTCAGGTTACACTGTTCGTAAATACACGAATAAACCAATCGAAATAGAAATACCTGTTTTTAATAAAGCTAATTCATTGAAAAAAATTTTTGTTCCGAGTGCTTACATTATTCCTTCTCAGTTTACTGACATAATTGAAGTAATTAAGGCTCACCAGATTAAGTTTGATGTTTTATCCGAAGCAAAAAAAATAAAAGTTGAAAAGTATAGATTTAGAAATGTTAAGTTTGCCTCATATCCATATGAAGGAAGGCAAATGCCATCATTTAATGTTGAATCATTCACAGATTTGTGCGATATACCTGTTGGATCAATTATCATCAAAACTGATCAAAGGCAATTAAGAATAATTGTAAACTTGCTTGAACCGGAAGCTCCGGATTCATTTGTTAGTTGGGGATTCTTTAATGCATTCTTTGAAAGGAAAGAATATGCAGAAGCTTATGTAATGGAGCCTTATGCAAAGCAGATGATTAAAGATGATCCGCAGTTAAAATCTGAATTTTATAAGAAGCTTAATGATGATGAAAGCTTCAGGAACAATGCCGGGGAAAGATTGGATTTCTTTTACAAGCGATCACCGTTCTATGATAAAGTAGAGAAGGTATATCCTATTCTAAGGTCACTTTCAGATTTATAATATTTATAAAAAGAAATATTTAAATAGGAACTGGGAAAAATACCGGATAATATTTTTCTATAATCCGGAATAGGTTTAACAATATTATTAGAGAATATTGTTGACCTTTAATTCTTTATTCAGTAGGTTTAGACGAGCTTATCAAACAAACTATAATATTTTATTTCATCATTTAGGAGGCTGGAATGAAATTAGTAATAAAACAATTACTTTTTGTTGTCTTGATAATTTTTGTCTCGCCGATTTACTCTCAGGGATATTCTTTTGAAGAATTTATGATTCAGAAAGAATTAAATCCAATTTCTTATGTTGAAGCAAAAAGGGAAGCGATAAAACAATCACTTCCGATCAGTGTAAAACTCAATGAGGGAATACTGATTGATGTGCTTAAAATTCAGGATGGCAAATTACTTTATAGTGTTATTAAGAATCTCCTGAATCCAAATGCAGATGGTGAAGTTTTAACATACAATCAGATATTGAACAAATACGATTTATCTGATGCACAAATTAATTGGGGTTATGTTTCATCAGAAATCCAACAAACGGACGCTTCAAACACTAAGCTATTATTAATTCCTGACTGGACAAACGATAATGTTTTATCCTTTGATCCTATAACAGGCAATCTGCTTAATGCAAATTTTATTCCTCCAAATCCGGGAAATCTTGGCTCGCCAAAGCATGCTCTTTTAAATTCAGCGGGATTTATTAGTGTGTCTGATCAAATTACCGACCTTGTTCAGAAGTTTGATACTGCTGGTGCTTATATTGGGATTTATGCACCTGCCGGTGGAGTAAATAATGCTATACTTGATAATCTCCGCGGACACGGATACAGACCAAATGGTAATCTTGTTGTTACTGTTGGAAGTGGTGCTAACACTAATGCTATTCCTGAATTTGATGACAGCGGAAACTATCTTGGTAATTTTATAACAGTTGGTTCTGGCGGCTTAAATAGTCCCTTTGATATACTTTTCAGAACTAACGACGTTTTAGTTACAGGTTCAAGCAGCAATGCTGCACACAGATATGATCTTAATGGAAATTATTTAGATAATCTGATTACAGGTGTATCTTTTCCACGAGATATTTATGAGTTACCAAACGGAAATTTAGCAGTTGCCGGATTTTCCAATCCATCGGGATTAAGAATTTATACGCCGAATGGCAATCTGCTCCACTACTTTAATACAGTTTCATCCCTTAGAAGTGTTTATTTATTACCGGGCGGAACTTATTTGGTAACTAATAATACAGGACTTCATGAAATCGACAGCACGAATGGCACATTGTTAAGAACAATTTATACATCTGCCAATCTCCAATATATTTCTTATGCAGATTATTCAATTATTCCAGTGGAACTTACATCATTTACTGCACAAGTTAGCGGAAGCAGTGTTATTCTTAACTGGACAACAGCAACAGAACTTAATAATTCAGGATTTGAGGTACAAAGATCACTTAATAATGAAATTGGAAAATTATCCAAATGGATTCCTTCGGAAAATGATTGGGAGGCAATTGGATTTGTAAATGGAAACGGAACCACATCTGAAGCAAATTCATATTCATTCGTTGATAATCTTGCTCTTACTAACGATCAAACAATTTTTTACAGACTTAAGCAAATCGATTTTGATGGTAGTTTTAAATATTCTCAAGTAGTTGAGGTAAATATTCTGAATCCAATAAAATTTAGTCTGGAGCAGAATTATCCCAATCCATTTAATCCATCAACTACTATTAATTTTAATATTTCAACTGATGGATTTGTAAGCTTAAAAGTGTTTGATATAATGGGAAATCAGGTTGCTGAGCTTTTAGGTAAGGAAACTAAAGCAGGTTTCCATTCAATCGAATTTGATGCTTCACAGCTTGCCAGCGGAACATATTTTTACAGGCTGCAGGCTGGTAATAATATTAAAGTGCAAAAGATGTTGTTATTAAAGTAAAAATAATAATTCTTAAAAGGCTCCTGAAACGGAGCCTTTTTTGTTATCGTAATTTGCATCTTTCGTTCTTAAAATTTTAACTTAACACAAATAATTATACTAAATTTTAAAAAGTCAAAACTTATGAGTACTGATAATAAAATAACCGTTTTAGCTGTTTCATCTTATGAAAAAGGACACGACTTTATGCGAGAAGCAAAAGCACAAGGCTGTCGTGTAATTCTGCTTACATCAAAAAGCCTTGAAGATGCTGATTGGCCTCGTGAAAGTATAGATGAAATATTTTATATAGTTGATAAGAATAAAGAATGGAATATGCAGGATGTAATTTATGGTGTTAGCTATCTTGCACGAACGGAAAATATTGATAGAATAGTTGCACTGGATGATTTTGATGTTGAGCGTGCGGCTTCGCTGCGTGAACATTTGAGAATCGGTGGTATGGGCGATACAACCGCTCGGTATTTTCGTGATAAACTTGCAATGAGAATGCGCGCTCAGGAAATGGGAATTCCTGTTCCCGAGTTCTTGCATGTTCTGAATCATAAAAAGATAAGTCAGTTTGCTGATAAAGTTCCTTTTCCTTATATGATTAAACCTCGTCTGCTTGCAGGCTCATACGGATTAAAAAAGGTAAATGATAAAAGGGAAATGTGGGAAAGAATTAATCAGCTGGGCGATGAGCAATCATTCTTTTTAATGGAAAGATTTATTCCAGGCAGTATTTACCATGTTGATACAATTATTTCTGAAAGGGAAATTGTCTTTGGATTGGCAAGCAAATACGGAACTCCTCCTTTTGAAGTTGCCCATCAGGGCAGAGTCTTTACAAGTCAAACACTTGATAGTAATTCCGATGAAGCAAAAGAAGTATTAGAATTAAATACAAAAGTTATTAAAGCTTTAGGCTTGTTACGCGGTGTGTCACATTCTGAATTTATTCGCGCCGAAGAGGGCAAACTTTATTTCCTTGAAACATCTGCTAGAGTCGGAGGTGCAAATCTTTCTTCTTTAGTTGAAGCTGCGTCAGGAATAAATCTTTGGAGAGAATGGGCAAAGATTGAAATTCTTAAGGGAGAAAAACCATATAAGCTACCGAAAGTAAATAATGATTTTGCTGCAATAATTACCTCTCTATCAAAACAAGAATGGCCGAACTTAGATGCTTATAACGATCCTGAAGTTGTTTGGAGATTAAAAAAAGGATATCACGCAGGCTTGATAATTAAATCATCAAAAAAAGAAAGAGTTGAAGAGCTGGTTGAACAATACACAAAAAGATTTTATGATGACTTCTTTACAACTGCCAAGATGGGTGAAAGACCGAGTAATTAAAAACTTAAATATCGAGGCGGAAATCATTAATAATCAGATTTCCCGCCTCTTTATCATATAATTTATTAGGATATTTTCTTAAATCTTGCCTGGAAGAATCTTAAATGTTTTGGTTCGTAAACCATTTTTAATCCTTTGATTTTCTTCCTGTCTTCATAAACCTGAGCGATTGATTCAACTGTAACATCAATATGAGCCTGAGTATAAACTCTTCTCGGAAATGTTAAACGAACTAATTCAAGTTTTGGATAACGATGTTTACCTGTATTTGGATCTCTGCCTGCTGAAACGATTCCTCGTTCCATTCCGCGAACACCGCTATCAATAAAAATTTCTGCGGCAAGAGTTTGAGCCGGAAAAACATCTTGTTTTAAATGAGGTAAGAATTTTTTTGCATCGAGAAAAATTGCGTGTCCGCCAAAAGGATAAACAAGCGGAATGTTATATTTCTCAAGCTGCTTTCCGCAATATTCAACTTGTCCGATACGTGCTTTGATATTATCGAACTGAACCATCTCTTCCATACCGCGAGCCATTGCTTCCATATCTCTTCCTGCTAATCCGCCGTAAGTGTGAAGTCCTTCATACACAACAACCATATTACGGGCTTCCTCATAAACTCGTTTATCGCGGGTTGCAAAAATTCCACCGATATTAACCATTAGATCTTTCTTAGCGCTAACCCAAAGTCCATCAAAATGTGAACAGATTTCTTTTAGAATTTGCTCGATGGATTTTTTCTCATAACCTTTTTCGCGAAGTTTTATGTAATAAGCATTTTCAACTGCACGGGTTGCATCGAACCAGAGTTTTATTCCATGTTTTTTAAGCAACGCAGAAACTTCTTTCAAATTCTTCATTGAAAATGGTTGACCGCCAGCCATATTAACTGGACCAGCCATAAAAACATAAGGAATATTTTTAGCGCCAACTTTTTTAATAAGATCTTCAAGCTTGTTTATATTTATGTTGCCTTTAAAGGGATGAGTATTTTGCGGATTGTGTGCTTGGTCGATAATTACATCAACAAATTTTCCGCCTGCAAGTTCTATGTGCTCACGAGTTGTTGTAAAATACATATTGCCGGGAACAACATTATTTGGCTTAATCAAAATTTTCGAAACCATATGTTCAGCAGCTCGCCCCTGATGAGTAGGAACAAAGTAAGGCATTCCGTAATATTTTTTTATGTTATCCCACAGATAATAAAAATTTTTACTTCCAGCATAAGCTTCATCACCGAGCATCATTCCTGCCCATTGATAATCACTCATTGCATTAGTTCCGCTGTCGGTAAGTAAATCGATATAAACATCTTCGCTTTTAAGTAAGAAAGTATTGTAACCGGCTTCTTTCGCTGCTTTTTCGCGATACGCTCTTGTTGTCATTTTAATCGGCTCAACCACTTTAATTTTAAATGGTTCTGCCCAGCTTCTCTTAATAGTTTTCTTTGGCATAGCAATTCCTTTTATTTAATTAGTTAATGTTGATTTCTCAAAAATATGATTATTGTAAAAATAAATTGTGTTTTAATAATAAGTATTAAATAGTTATAAAAGATTATCTCAATAATATTTTACAAACCAGTTTAAAATATTATCAGGTAAATACTTTTTTAATCAGTTTTACTTTTTTCGGTTTAGACGTAGAAATATTAATTGCTAATGAAATTCTCTTCTTTGCATTCTCAATTCCGGTTTTACTATCGGAAAAAATTTCTGCAAGCACTGCACCTTTATTAATAGTATCTCCAATTTTATAATTAAATATTATCCCTGCTTTCGGATCAATCTTATCATCCTTTGTTTTTCTACCCGCACCAAGATCAATCCCAACCATTCCCAGCTCATAAGTATTAACCTCAGATAAATATCCCGACGCTTTTGATTTAATTACTTCCTTATATTTCGCTTTAGGATATTTTTCAGGATGCAGAACAAAATCAGTTTTACCGTTTTGCTCTTCTACAATTTTCACAAATTTATCAAAAGCTTTTCCAGATGATAATATCTTAATTGCCGTTTCAATTCCTTCTTCAAGCGAATTTGCTTTTTTGCCAAGATAAATCATTGCACCGGATAGTATTAAAGACAATTCTGTTAAATCGTTTTTCTTTGCATCTCTTAAAACTTGAATTGATTCATAAACCTCCAGCCAATTGCCAATATAATTTCCCAGCGGCTGATTCATATCAGTTACAAAGCCAATTACTTTTTTATTAAAGATTTTTGCTGTTTGAATCAATGAATCAGCAAGTGCAACAGCATCTTTTTCCTTTTGCATAAAAGCACCGTTGCCGGTTTTTACATCAAGCACTAATCCATCAATTCCTTCGGCTAATTTTTTACTCATTATACTTCCGGTAATCAACGGAATTGACTCTACTGTTGCAGTAACATCACGAAGAGCGTAAATAAGTTTATCGGCAGGTGCGACTTCTTTTGTCTGCCCGATTAAAACAGCACCAACTTTTTTTAACACTTTTTTGTATTCGGTTATAGATAAGTCAGTTCTGAATCCCGGAATTGATTCAAGTTTATCAAGGGTTCCTCCTGAATGTCCTAAACCACGCCCTGAAATCATCGGCACTTTTACTCCCGCGCACGCAACAATCGGTGCAAGTATTAAAGAAGTTTTATCACCAACTCCGCCGGTTGAATGTTTATCAATTTTAACTCCCGGAATGGAATCAAGATTCAGAACTTTGCCGCTATACAACATAGCTTCTGTTAATGCAGATGTTTCCTCCTTGTTCATTCCATTAAAATAAACTGACATAAGAAAGGCAGAGAATTGATAATCCGGAATTTTATTTTTTGTGAAGTTATTTACTAAATATAGAATCTCTTCTTTGGTAAGAGCTTCATTATTTCTTTTTTTACGGATTAGTTCTGTTGTGTTCAAGATTCTTCGCTCATTTCAGTTTAATTCTAAAAAGATATATTCATCGTCCTCAAATAAATTTTGAGATTTATCATTTAGCAAACTATTTGTTATAGCATTATTTAGTTGATTTTCTGACACATCCCTTTTTATAAATAACTTTGTATTTTCAACATAACTTGTGTCTTGCAGAATGTTTACTAGTTCTTTATTTCCTACAAATACAAAAGTAATATTTCTGGGTATTTTTTCATTTGAAATCGATTCAAAGTTTGTAAATACTGTTTTGTCAAGTCCGCCGCTTTTAACAATCGTGTTTAGAGTTTGATAATAATTCCTTGCATCTACTTTATCAAATTGGTCTCTTTGACAATCTAAGATATTTTGTTTTGTAAGTAAAGTGAAGTTCAAAATTGTAATTCCAATAATAGAGATTGTAAAAACATCTCTCAGTCGTAGCTTTAAGAGAAACAACAAACCAGTAATGGATAAAAGTAAAAACATAGTGGAAATAACTTTTTGGTAAACATCCACATGAACAAAGAAAGTAAAATCTGTAAAATAAATTATTCTGTTTGAATGAAAATAATATTTATTTGTGGATGAATAAATCCAATATAAAAATTGGTAGAACGAATCGCTCATTGCGACTAAATAAAAAATAAGTGAAATAATTGAACATAAAGTAATTCGTAAAAGATTTTTTTTATCCGCTATAATTACTTTACTCTGCTCTTTTTCAATTACTAAACTATCCCTTTTATTTTTTAATATTTTGTAAATCTTCTCAACACCAAATGCTGATACATACGAAATAAAAGGAACGACGAAACTTAAATTTCTGAAATCAGCACTATATTTAAACATCCATAAAATTACTGGCGGGATAACAAACACCATAGTTATATATTTTGCCTCTTTAGTTAAAAGGCTAAAGAATATTGTTATTATTAAAAATGCGACAACCGGCAGCCCGAAATTATTATAAACTAAATATAAGGCATTCTTTAAAATGTTCAGATATCCCTCCGCCAACCACTCAGGTTGATGCAGTCCACTAGCCATAACTTTTGGCTTAACTAAATACCAAAACAAATTTATAATTAATATTAAGATTACAGACACTATTAAATTAATAATCTCTTTTTTTGTTAATCGTCTGAAATTTTTAACCAGATTATATAGACATAGAAGAGAGAGGAAGAAGAAGACATAAAATCCTGCTAGCTTAGTACCAGCAGCAGTTGAAGCAAATAGAAAGACAACTAAATACTCTTTTAGTTTAAATTCTGCTTTATCAGTTTTCCGATATGCATAAAATGCCAGAAAAGAAAAAAATGAAACAGGAAGATCGGCATTTCCATCTGCAATAAAACCCAAACTATAAATAATCGGAGCAAATAACCCATAAATAATTAGTCCAAAGAAATAAACATATTGTTTCTTCTCAATGCCCAGAGCGAGAAATAACAGAAGATTACACAGGAAAAACAAGGGCATTATACTTTTAGGGAAGAAATGAACATTTGGCTCATTAATTAATAGATAGCTTATTGACCAATTAGTTGGAATCAATTGTGGAAAATGTGAAGACTCTATGGGAAAAATATTATTAGAAAAATCTATTGACCAGGTATTCCAGTGATGAGCATGATAGACAGTATCAACAAAGTAAAAAATCGTTCCAATATTTGCAAAGAATAAAGAAACATAAAACAAGACAATCACACCTGATATTAAAAACAATACCCTGCCTCCTGTAGTGATTGATTTTAAAAAGGATAAATATTCTAATATCAGATTCCGGAATTTAATTGAAATGTTAAGTTTAATCTTTCTTTTAAACAGCAAATAGATTATAAATAAAAATTCTAAAACAATTATTACAACAACTGAAGTAAACTTGTAAATACCAAGAGTTACAAGAATTGTAACTAAAGCATAGTTTACAAACAGGCTGAATGCAAAAATATAAATCCATTTTTGGATATTACTTTCGGTCTTTACCTTGAAAATATTTATAAAGACATACCCGGGTAAAAGAACCGTTTGCAGAAAAGCTAAAAATCCAAGTAAAAGCATATTTAATTCATTACTTATTTTCTTGTAAATTTTTAATAAATAATTTCAAAATAATCCCCAAAATTATATAATGATAGATCTCCGTATAATATCTAAACCTATTATTCTCTCCATATTCTAGGAAATTTCCCAATAGCATAACATATAAAATATTGAAAATTAGAAACACAAGAACTACCCTTGAGCTTTTTTCAGTATTTTTGTTAAGGATAATTACTATACTAATTATAATCATTAGACTTATAAAAAAGAATGATAGAAGACCAGGGCCTCTATTGTTGTAAGTTCCGTAAATAAATCGATTATAAATACTGTTAAATCGCCAAATTTTATAGATATTTGGTTCGAGTAAATTGTATTTTGTTGGTGGATTGAAATATAAATGGAATGCTTTTAAAACTCCTTTTAAATAGACATCAGGATAATGTGTTATAATATATATGTCATCTTTAAAGATGATCTTAGATACTTTTAAATATAATATATTGTTATAATTAGTATGACCGGATTTCTTTTTATATTCATCCAAAACCTCTATCCCAGTCTTATCAAGGATTTTTAGTTCTTTTAAACTTTCTAACGAATCAATCTCAGGGAATGGGTCAAATTTTGAAAATTTGCTTAATCTTTCATCCTTAGTTAAAATTCTTCTCTCATTGAGGCTAAGTTCATTAACAGTTATTCTATAAAGATTCATTCCAAGCCAAGAACTTAAATTTAAATTGCCAAAGATTAGATAATTTTTAGCAATCATAATTGCAATCAAAAAAACAGGAACTAACGCTGACTTTATAATTACTTTTTTGTCTTTTGGATAAAAACATATCAAAGTTATTATAATTAAAAAAAACCAGATTACATGAAAGAAACTTGTTGTTAGAACACATAACGATAAAAACGAAGAAAATAAAAATATGTCTTTAAATTTTTTGCTCTGAATGAATCTTAAAAGAAAATAACAGGATAAAATCAAAAAGAAAATTATTATATGAGTATAGAAAAACAAATTTTCATAGAGAATGGTTGCAGGTGTAATTAGATAAATTATTGTTAATATAAAACTCAGATAAAGATTGATATTCATTCTTAAAAGGATTTTATACAAAGCAATATTGGTAATCAATCCCATGAATAAGAAAATAAACTGAACAATGTCTTTTGAATAATCAGGGAGATATTTTTCAAATACTCCGATAAATAAGTTGAACAACGGTGGCTGGCTGTGAAGATAAAAAATGCTTTGCAATAAATTTTGCCTTAAGCAATTTACATCAAGGAATTGGATAAGACCATCTAAGTTATACCCAAATTCTATACCTAAGTATTGAAATAGATATAATCTAGTCAAGATGAATAAGAGTATAATCACATACAATAATTTTTGTTCTTTTGATATTTTGGGGACACTTCTCATTTATAAATTTTAACTCCCTGTATTGAATTAAGATTCAGAACTTTGCCGCTATACAGCATAGCCTCTGTTAAAGCTGATGTTTCTTCTTTATTCATTCCGTTAAAATAAACTGACATTAAGAATGCGGAAAACTGATAATCAGGAATTTTACTCTTTGTGAAGTTGTTTACTAAATATAGAATCTCTTCTTTGGTAAGAGCTTCATTATTTCTTTTTTTGCGGATTAGTTCTGTTGTGTTCATATAAATCAAAAAATATTTTTATAATATCATGTAATATAAAGTAATCAATATTTGATTGCCCTCCATCATTTCTTTATTTTTAGCCCTCAAATTCTACAAGGAGTTATTCAGAGCATTATGCAATTTAAAACAAGAACGCACAATTGCGGAGAGTTACGCGAAAAAAATATTGGTGAAGATGTTGTAATTAACGGCTGGGTCGATAGAAGACGAGATCTTGGCGGAGTTATTTTTATTGATATAAGAGACAGATACGGAATCACTCAGGTTGTGTTTGAGCCAACTTTTAATTCTCAAGCACATTTGGATGCGAAGGATCTAAGAAGCGAATATGTAATTTCAGTTGAAGGTGTTGTAAGAAAGCGACCTGCAGATACTGATAATCCTGAACTGCCAACCGGACATATTGATGTAATGGTTAATAAATTAATTATTCTTAATGAAGCTGAAACTCCTCCATTTCAGATTAAAGATGATATTGATATTCACGAAGATTTAAGACTTAAATACAGATATCTGGATTTGCGGAGATCAAAACTTCAAAAGAATCTACTGCTTCGTCATAAGATGTATCAGGTTACAAGAAAATATTTTGATGAAAATAACTTTGCCGAAATCGAAACTCCTGTTTTAATGAAATCCACTCCGGAAGGTGCAAGGGATTATTTAGTCCCAAGCCGTTTACATAAAGGAAAATTCTATGCTCTTCCACAATCACCTCAGCAGTATAAACAACTGCTTATGGTTGCAGGAATGGATCGTTACTTTCAGATTGTTAAGTGTTTCCGTGATGAAGATTTGAGAGCTGATCGTCAACCTGAGTTTACTCAGATAGACGTTGAAATGTCTTTTGTTGATCAGGAAGATGTTTTTAATACCGTCGAAGGATTGATGAAAAAATTGTTCACTGAGATTTGGAATAAAGAATTAAAAACTCCTTTGTTAAGATTATCATTTGATGAGGCAATGGAAAAATATGGCAGCGATAAACCAGATATTCGCTTTAATCTTGATATGAAAACTCTTAATAGTGTTTTTAACAATACCGGATTCAAAGTATTTAAAGATGCAATTGATAGCAATGGAATTGTAACCGGACTTCTTGCATCAGGCTGTGGAGATTATACAAGAAATCAGCTTGATGTTTTAACTGATTTTGTTAAAGGTTACGGTGCAAAAGGATTGATCTGGATTCGTGTTAAAGATAATGGGAATGGATCAGAGCTTGAATCACCAACTATGAAGTTCTTTACCGATGAAGAAAAGAAAAATCTTATCCAATCTCTTGGTGCAAAAGCCGGTGACCTTATTTTTATTTTGTCAGGTCCAAAATTAAAAACTCTGAATACAATGGGAGTTCTTCGATTGGAAATGGCTAAGCGATTGAACCTGATCAAAGAAGACTCTGAACCAAAATTGCTTTGGGTTACTGATTTTCCATTGTTTGAATGGGATGAAGAGGCAAAAAGATATTATGCAATGCATCATCCGTTTACTTCTCCAAGACTTGAAGATGTCCAATTGATGGAAACAGATCCCGGCAAAGTAAAAGCCCGCGCTTATGATTTGGTCCTGAATGGAAACGAAATAGCAGGCGGAAGCATTAGGATTCATAACTCCGAACTGCAAGCTAAAATGTTTAAAGCGCTTGGAATATCAGAAGAAGAAGCTCAACAGAAATTTGGTTTCTTAATGAATGCATTTAAATACGGTGCACCACCGCACGGCGGAATAGCATTCGGCTTCGATAGAATGGCAATGATTTTTGCTGGTGAGAATTCTATCCGTGATGTAATTGCATTTCCTAAAACCGCAAGTGCAGTATCGCTGATGGATGATTCACCTTCAGTAGTTAGTGAAGAACAGTTGAAGGAATTGCATATTAAGGTTAGATAGGATATCAATTTTGTTTACTTGCTTAATTTGATAAGCTTTACATTGAATACATAAGCAAACGAAAAACAAAAGACGAAAGACGCGAGACGAAAAATGAAAGGAATTTTCTTTCGGGTGGTTTAACAAAGCAGCAGAATAAATTTAAGATTAATCTGTCCTAATCTGTTTGATCAGTTTAATCCGTGTTCCAATCCTTCCCAAAAACACTCTTGCTACACTAAGATTATCTGTCCCTCTTTGCTAAAACGAAGAGCGAACGCTCCAAACCTCGGTGCCCTTTGTGGTAAAATTGATTTAGATAAGGAATGATCAAACAGTAAACCATATTTTCATTGAACATTTTGACCAATATACAATCTCCCACATCCTATATCCGAAACTCTCTGTGCTTTAGCAGTAAAAATATTCCAAACCCAGTTTCACGCAAAGCCCACAAAAGATGAACTAAGAACGCAAAGCATTAAATAATGAAAAATTATTTATAAATAGTACACAGATTAGACTGATTAAATTAAGATCATAATCATCACAAAGATCAGTGTCTAATTGCTTTTATTTCTCCCAAGGATAACTTTCTTTAGTTTTACGCAAAGCATTAAACAATGAAAAATTATTTATAAATAGTACACAGATTAGACTGATTAAATTATGATCAGTTAAATCATAATTCATCATAAAGATCAGTGTGCTATTGCTTTTATTTCTTTCAATGATAACTTTCTTGAGTTTTACGCGAAGCATTCGACAATGAAAAATTATTTATAAATAGAACACAGATTAGACTGATTACTTATGATCAGTTAAAATCATAATACATCATTAAGATCAGTGTGCTGTTGCGGTTAAATCCTTTTTACGAAATGCAATTCATAATTTAAGTATCTATAAACTGTCAAAATTTCATACAAATGTAATTGTTACGGTTTATGTAGGGGACACATACTGGGCACATAGGGGGCAGATAGGGAACAGGCAATAAGCAGAATACTTGGAGAAATTGAAGAAAAGACAACTTTGTAATAATTGTTAACTTGCTGAGTGCGTTATTTTGACAGAAAAGTTTTCCGGTAAAAAAAGAGTGTAAAACAGTTTCGATAAAGGTTATGCATTGTTTTTCCTAAAAACTTTTAGTTCTTTATTGTAACTAACTGTTGGTCTTATATTTGTTAAATAGTTAATAAAGTAACACCCATTTATTTATTAAGTAAATCCTGGATAATGGATAAGACTAAAGTAAGTTTGACTGAACAGAGTTTTGAAAAAAAAATCTTTTTCTATACCTCATTACTATTATTTATAATATATATCGTCTTACTAATCAAGACAGCATGGCTATGTGATGATTCATATATAACCTTTAGAACGATTGATAATTTTGTCAATGGATATGGATTACGATGGAATATTGCTGAACGTGTACAAAGTTTTACTCATCCACTTTGGCTCTTTTTGCTTTCACTATTCTATTTCTTTACAAGAGAAATATTTTTTACTTCCATAGTTACCTCAATGGTTCTTTCCTTAGCCGCTGTTTTCATTCTTTCTTTTAGATTGCCCATTACTACTAAAAATAAGATTATAGTCTTGCTTGCAATTATTTTTTCTAAAGCTTTTATAGATTATTCAACTTCTGGCTTAGAAAATCCTTTGACAAATTTATTAATAGTATTATTTGCTTATACATACTTTAAGCTTGAAACCGGGAAAACAAAAACTTTCTTGTTAACGTTTATATTGGCTCTAATAATGGTCAATAGAATGGATTGTGTTTTATTGCTATTACCAGCATATGCATATTATATAATTAAAAATAATGCATATAAGAATTATTACTTAATACTATTGGGATTTTCTATTTTCATTATATGGGAGCTTTTTTCGCTTTTATATTATGGCTTTCTGTTCCCTAATACAGCATATGCTAAATTAAATACAGGTATTCCTAGATTTGAATTAGTGATTCAAGGTTTTAAATACTTTTATTCAAGTTTCAAATTAGATCCTATTACCTTAGTATTAATATTTCTTTTATTAATCCTCACATTAGTTAAATTTAATCGTAAATATTTATCATTTTCTATTGGAATATTTTTCTATCTGATTTATACAATCTCAGTGGGTGGTGATTTTATGGCTGGAAGATTTTTTAGTGCTTCATTTCTTGTTGCATTAATAATTCTTAGTCAGATAGAAATAAATACAAAACCTGAATTAATATCATTTATTTTAATAATAATATTGGCAGGCTCAATTAGTCTCAAAAATACTCTCTTCATTAAGTATGCTAGTGTTGATAAATTTGGTATTTGCGACGAACGAGTTTTTTATTACCAATATTCTAATTTTATTGATGGAGTAAAAGGGAAGAGTATGCCTTCTTTTATTTGGGTAGATATGGGTAAAGCGGAAAAAAGAAATGGTACACAATATATTATTATGCCTAACATTGGATTTTTTGGATTTTTTGCTGGTAATCAATCTTATATCTTAGATCCATCTGCGCTGTCCGACCCCCTTTTGTCTAAACATCCTTGTATTTTCCCCTGGCGAATTGGTCACTATGAACGCCGTATTCCACTTGGTTATAGAGAAACTTTAGTTTCTGGAAAAAATGAAATTAGGAATCCTGCCCTTGCTAAATATTACGATAAAATTTTATTGATAACACGTGCGCCTCTTTGGAGCAAGAAAAGACTACTAGAAATTTGGAAAACTAATACGGGACAATATGATTACTTGATAAACGATTTTCTAAAATCCGAAGAATACGAAGATTAAATTTCTTGTCCTTGTCACTGACTAAACATATATGTTCTATAATAAAAATAGTTCGCTTATCAGACTGATTATTTTAAGATCAGTTAAAATCATAATCATCATAAAGATCAGTGTGCTGTTGTTTTTGTCATTTCAAGGATAACTACTTTTAGTTTCACGCAAAGTCCGCGAAAGATAAGCTAAGAACGCAAAGCATTAAATAATGAAAAATTATTTATAAATAGTACACAGATTAAACTGATTAAATTATGATCAATTAAGATTATAATCATCATAAAGATCAGTGTGCCATTGTCAGGAGAAATTAAAAGGGAGCTAAATTAGTAATTGAATATTATACGGGTACAGTAACTAAGTAGTTTATTACAATCCCGGAATCAGTCATCACTTTTCTTTACTCTTTCGATCCAATATCCGGGTTTGCGAGATAGATGGGTTATTGCAAGAATTATTACTCCTTCTTCTTTTATTTGGTAAATAATAGCAAAAGGAAATCTGTTGATTAAACACTTCCTTGTGTTAACAGAAAATTTTTGAAATGATAAAGGGAATTCAAGGATCCTTTTTATAGCGCTATAAACTTCTTCAAGGAAATCCAAACCAAGGTTTAATTCTTTTTGCTTATAAAATTCTGCTGCCTGGCTTAATTCATACTTTGCAGCCGGATGAAATGAAAATTTCAATTATTTAGCCGATCCTTGAGTTCTTTAAATACTTTTATTCCATCCTGCAAATTCATTTCTCCGCTTTCAAGCTGACCAATCCGTTTCTCAGCCTCTTCCATCCATAACTGATCTATTTCTTCCAAGCCCGGCGTATTAAGGCTTTGCAACAATTTCTCTATTAGTTCGATTCTATCCTCTCGCGGAAGAAGAGCAACTTCTTCACAGAGCTTTTTAACCAATTCTGACATATTATTATCCTTTGGTTCTTGTTAATCATTTATTTGAATGATTATAAAATATCCTAAAGCAATTTATAAAACAAGATTAAAGGTTTTTAAAATTTTATAATTCGTAAACAAACATCTTAAAAATATATAGATTCATATTCCAATGTTTTTTAATCGTTACATAGGGGAATCTCTTTTGTATCACCAAGGGTATCAAGAGAGATTAAAACACAGATTAGACTGATTAAATTATGATCAGTTAAGATTATAATCATCATAAAGATCAGTGTGCTGTTGTTTTAGTCATTTCAAGGATAACTACTTTTAGTTTCACGCAAAGTCCGCGAAAG
>Ga0116185_1000674_pt1 | contig 37838 bp, 23 predicted proteins | sample AD_JPNNA7_MetaG_FD_89754 | JGI IMG/M metagenome (GOLD analysis project Ga0116185, IMG submission 89754) | Active sludge microbial communities of municipal wastewater-treating anaerobic digesters from Japan - AD_JPNNA7_MetaG | ecosystem: Engineered > Bioreactor > Anaerobic > Digestate | place...
CGCACCCTCGGAACCACAAATACAATCAGCACCAAGAAAATGACCACCGCGAAAAGTGCCGACATGATCAGCGCAAGCGCTCTGCTTGAACCTTCTGACTGCGCAATCGGTTCCGTCGCCTGCGGTTTCGCCGACGCGGCTCGCGAAAAAGGTTTCGCTGGTCTAGGGGCCAGGAGCGGCACGGCTTCTTCAGCTTCGGGCACGCTGTCCTCGGCTCGTTGAGCGATAGGTGCGCTCTCACCGTCCTGTTGAGCAACAGGCGCAATGGCCTCGGTTTGTTCGGTAGCTGGGGCGCTTTCACCGGCCTGGTCTTTTGCCGCCCCTTCGGGCTGCGCCCACCAGGACTCACCAACTCTCCCCTAACCCAAGCCCACCAATTCTCCCAAATGTGCTGAAACTCAACAAAGCTTGCCTGTCTGAACAGCAACTTGCCCCCGCATGAACACAAGCGTCTTTCGCCAAAGGTTCTCGGTTTGTTTCTGGCGCATTCGTGGCCAGGAAACCTTCGGGAACTCATGCGATGTCTTGAAGTGGCTCACTCACTCACGCTTCCGGAAGAAAGGGAGATCGACTGCCAGCACCTTCCGGAACGTTTTCTCAGGGGGATGGGTGTAGCCCAAGAAGGCCAACTGCGTCTGACCGCAGAAGTGGATACGAGCAAGACGCTCGACGAAAAACTAGGTGAGTTGGAACGCGCATATCTTGCCGCCATGATCGGAGAATGTGAGGGGAATCTATCGGAGGTGTCGCGACGGGCGGACAAGGCACGTCAGACAATACTGAACAAGCTCAAGGGTTTTCGGACATGGCTTGCGCAAGGGCAAGGCCCGCAAATTGAATTCGAGCGCTCCCAATTGCAGAAACTCGCCGGGATGCATTGGAGAGTCATTGAGCGCGAAGCGGGGGCTGACGAAGAGATTCAGGCGTAGCGCCCGCAGATAGGTATACGCGATACAGTGTATTGTCGGGACTGGCTGTGTGAATCCGGGACTGAAAAACATCACGGGTCAAAAGAGGATTTCATTGTGGCAATAGACATGTCGGCGGGTACGAAAGTGATCTTTGCTGTGGCGGCTTTAGAAGCAGCAGCGGGCCGATGCCGGGAACTGGGCAGTGAACACGTGTTCCTGGCCATGTGCAAGATATGCGACCTTGACAAAGACGAAGTCAGCCGGATTGCGGAGGCAACCCAGGTCTCTTTAGCGGAAATGCAGGCCGAAGCGGACAACTTGGGAAGCTTACTTTCGGAAGCCCATGTTGACCTCGTCGAGGCCCGACGGCGGCTTCGCAAGCTTCTCGAGAAGCAACAGGGCATCGAGGGCGAGTTCGGCAGTCATCGCTCTGAAGCATGCCTGCGAGCATGTTACGCTGCAGAGCGCCGCGCGCTCGTTTTGGGAGGCACTGCGCTCTCTCCCGCGCATCTGCTTTGGGCGGTTGTCAGCAGCGGCTGTCTTTTGGTCAGACAAGCCGTGGGCGAGTCTACAGGCGGGTGGAGCGACTTGTGCCATGTTTGCGGTGTGGAGCCATCGGTACCTTTGGCCCAAAGTGGTTTTCCCGAGGAACTGGAGCATGCCCGCGCCGGGGTTCAAGACGTCGAGAATGCAAGCGGCGTCAAAGTGGAAGCGGGGAAAGGGGCTTCGAAAACGCCTTTCCTGGATCGCTTCGGGCGAGATCTGACTCACTTGGCGCGAGAGGACAAACTTGGCCCTTGTGTTGGACGTAAGGACGAAATGCGCAGCGTTGCCCATATCCTAAGGCGTCGAAGCAAGAATAATCCGGTCCTCGTGGGGGACCCCGGTGTGGGCAAGACGTGTATCGTGGAAGGGCTGGCGCACCGCGTTGTGCATCCGGAGGCCCCTGAGGCGATACGGTCCTGGCGAATTGTCGAAATCTCCATGTCGGAGCTGATTGCGGGCTGCATTTACCAAGGTCAGTTTGAGGAACGCATGCAGACGGTCATATCGGAAGCCCGCGCCGACCGGAATCTGATCCTTTTTCTCGACGAACTCCATACCATGATTGGAACGGGAGGCGCATCAGGCAAGGGGATGGATGCGGGCCAGATACTCAAGCCGGCACTGGCGCGGGGCGATATACGGCTCATTGGGGCGACAACAACGGCGGAGTATCGGAAATTCATCGAGCCGGACGGCGCCCTGGAGCGGAGGTTCCAAGTGGTATGGGTCAGCGAACCTAGTCGGGCAGAAGCCGTAGAGATCCTTGAAGGGATCCGTCCGAAATTGGAAAAACACCACGGCGTTGTGCTCGATCTCGAGGTTATCGAGAAAACGGTGGCATGGTCCATGCGGTATCTTCCGGACCACCGCCTGCCCGACAAAGCCATTGATATTATCGATCAGGCCGCTGCTAAGAAAGCGTTGCGAACGCTGTCCCCGCAGGAATTGAAGAGCGACAGGACCATGGACATTTACGGCGACCGAGGGGAGCGCATCACGGAACAGGATATCGCCGCAGTCATCTCGGAGCGTTGCCAGGTGCCGGTCGGGGCAATTGCTGTCGATGAGAGCGCGAAGCTGATGGGTATGGAAGTGGCGCTGGCATCTCGCGTGAAGGGACAGGACGAGGCCATTAAGGTTGTATCTTCCGCGATACGGACTGCCCGGGCCGGTCTGAAGAAGGCTAACCGTCCGGTGGGCGTCTTTCTGTTTTTGGGGTCGACAGGAACCGGGAAAACAGAGCTTGCCAAGACTCTCGCGGAGTTCTTGTTCGGCTCCGAGGAGACCCTGATCCGGTTTGATATGTCTGAATTCAGCGAGAAGCATAATGTGGCCCGTCTGGTCGGAGCGCCACCCGGGTATATTGGGCATGATGAAGAGGGCCAACTGACAGGTCGGGTCCGGACGCGGCCTTACAGCGTTATCCTTTTCGACGAAATTGAGAAGGCACACACGGACGTTTTCGACATCTTCCTTCAGATTTTCGACGACGGGCGTTTGACGGACGGTAAAGGCCGCCGAACGAGTTTTACCGAGAGCATTATCATTATGACGTCAAACCTGGGCGCCGCATCGGCTCATGGCCAGGCAAAGCGGCCAATAGGAGTCGATTTGGCGTCGTCGGGCGCGGAAGAGGGAGACGGCGAGCGGGCCGCGTACCGCAAGAGGCTTTGTGATGCTGCGAAGTCTGTGTTTCGTCCCGAATTGCTCAATCGTATAGAGCACCAGGTGATTTTCTACCCCTTGCCCCGAGAGATCGTTTTTCAAATCCTTGACCGCATGATTGGTTTGCTGAACCAGATGCTTGCCGACAGGCGCATTACAGTACAGCTGTCGGAGGAGGCCAAGAAGCTTTTGCTTGACGAGGGTTATAGCGAGGCCTATGGGGCGAGGGAGCTCGAGCGCGTGTTTGAACGCCGAGTTGCTGCGCCGTTGGCGGAGCAACTTCTGGCGGGGCGGTTTTCTCCCGGCAACGAGATCCGAATCGACGTTTGTGAAGGCGGATTGCGCTTTGGCTGAGGATTTCAAGAACCGGCTGGACGCCGTTCGGGGGACGTTTTCCGTCGGAACGAATTGAAGAAGAGGGCGGCGTATAACGCTGGGAGTTCCAGCGCAAATGTGCGGAGGAGCAATAGATGGGGTTTCTCAAGGTGCCTTACGTACAAGAGGAGACAGCACATGGGATTCGGACCACAGACTTGTACTCGCGTTTGTTGTCTGAGCGAATCGTGATGCTGACCGGGGAAGTAGATGATGACGTAGCCGATCTAATAACATCGCAGCTCTTTTACCTGGAGAGCGCCAACCCCGAGAGCGACATCCTTTTCTATATCAACAGTCCCGGTGGGGCTGTCACGGCGGGGCTGGCGATCTACGACGTCATGCAGTACGTCAAGTGTGACGTCGCTACCATCTGCTTGGGCCAGGCCGCGTCGATGGGCGCTGTACTGCTGGCAGGCGGCACGGCCGGAAAGCGCATCGCCATGCCCAACTCACGCGTGATGATCCATCAGCCGCTGGGAGGCGCTCAGGGGCAGATCTCCGACATGGCGATCCACGTGAAAGAGGGGCAACGCCTGAAAGAACGGCTCAACGAGATTCTCGTCAAACACACCGGTCAACCGATAGATGTTATCCAGCGAGATACTGACCGAGACTTCTTTCTGACGGCCGAAGAGGCGAGAGACTACGGTCTCGTGGACCGCATTGCCACGCGCTAGAGCAGCGGCATGCTTACTCGAAAGCCGTTCTCGCAGGGTCCAAATCGGCTGTGATTGGCGTGGCTGTCTTGACTATCCGTGTCGCGAATCCGTCTGGTTCTGAATAACATGTCTGGAGTATTGTCTTATGGCATACACGAATTCACCCTAACGGCTGTCAGGCGCTTGCCGATGGCCACTGCGAAGCGCAGCCTTGCCACGAGACCGTCATCCAGAGCCGGAGAGTATTCAATGTTCAGGTCTCGCTAGTCCGGGTGCCCTGCCCCCAGTTTATGCACCAACCGGAATGAGAGTATTTACGTTGGTTTGCTGTTCTGTACCCGGGGCTTTCGCATTACCGGAACGTAGGGAGGCCGTAGGCCGACCGGAGTTGCGGCAATGCGCGGCGAATTCCGCCGGGGTCATGTAATTCAAACTGCTGTGGGGATGTTCTTCATTGTATTCGTTGCGCCAGGCTTCTACCACCTCCTGAGCGTGTCGGCCGTCCAGAAACACGTGCATGTTCAAACATTCGTCGCGAAATCTGTCATGGAAACTTTCAATATACGGGTTTTCCCACGGGCTGCCCGGCGTGATGTAGATGGTTTCGGCGCCGCGCTCGGCAAGCCAGGACTGCAGGGCTTTAGCCGTCAGCTCGGGACCGTTGTCCGAGCGAATGTACCGCGGCGCGCCGTGGATCAGGAAGAGCCATTCGAGCGATGCGATCACCTTGGCCGCCCCGATCGAACGCTCTGCTCGGATGCGCAGGGAGGCTTCAGTTCGTCGCCGCGGGCCGTGCCCGGTGCAGAACCTGAAAGTCTGAGTTAGATTTGACGATGACGTTTCAGAAGAGTGTGTGCTGTCGGGCCAGGCTTGAATTGCGGCGTCAGCATTATGCGTGCTCGCACTGCGGGCAGATGGTCCCGTCGTGGTTCCTGTTTGAAGAGCGCGCATTCAATCGGGAGTATTTCAAGGAAGCAATGCGGAGGCCCCGCGACAACAAAGAACGCCGCCTGGCCAAGGTGAAAGAGCTCATGGCTTCCTCACGATCAACCGCCTTAGCATTGACGGACCTGGCTGGGTTGGATGAGGTCCCTGGACTGGTGGAGGACCTCGACGCGGTCATTGGCAGTGTGCCTTAGGTTGAACTCACGGACTTGCGCGGTCCCGGCGGTTTCATCATGGGTGATTACCGCGAAGCCATCCTTGACTATCTGGATGGGACTTGTAGTGCGGTTTCCCGTAGATGGAGTACTTAATCCCCCACAGTCTTACCGCGTCTGTGGAGAGTCCTCATGCCCCGGGTGCTCTTACGAGAGTAGCTGAATTCTGGCTACAATTTGTCAAGGCGGCAAAGAAAACGCCAAGGACTTCTTGGTTGTAAGTCCTTGGCGTTAAAGGCATTAAAATGGCGACCCCAACGGGATTTGAACCCGTGTCGCCAGCGTGAAAGGTTGCCCGGCCAAATAGGCGCCAATTGGCACACTATGGATTCTTATTGGTTCGGATAGGCTTACGACTTCACAGACGTTTTTCTTGAAGGCCTGAATTGGTTCAAATTGGCCGGGACAGTTACAATTTGGTTACAGTCGCAGCAGCTGGACAGCCCTCTCCTTCCCCCTTTCGAAACTCCTGACCAGAGCGAAGTCATCGAAGACGGGCGGACTTCATCACCGGTACGAACGCCGCGCCGCCTGACTCAAGCGCACAATCCCATCAGATAGTTCTCACGATCCTGCACGTGGAATCTTCGCCACGTTTTATAGCGGGCACATTCACGCCCCTGTAAAGGCCTCATCATCGGCGAAAGGTATCATCGCTTCCAGCTCGATTCTCTCCCGCAGCACGTAACTTTCGCAGCTTTTCCTGTCTTATGTTATGGTGAGTGCGATATCCGGCATGAGACCGGAACCAAGACGTGGCATCGATAGTTTGAGCAGTCGGGTTTTTTGTTCGCAGGTCCCAGGTCAAACGTAAGGGAAAGAGAACGGATCTTTATCCATGGCTGTTGCTGTCGGATGTGTCACTAATCCGCAGCAGGGGAGAGCCAGTCAACAATCGGCGTGAAGAGGGCCAGGGTGCACGATGTCCAAGTTTCAGTTCTTCCTGCTGGAAACGCTTAACAGCGGAAGCCGTCTGCCGCTAAGCAGGCCGAGGATTCTGCGATGAAGCTTGTGTTCGTCAACATCATGCATCATCTGTACAACCTCGATTCGACGGCGAGCATCTCCCAGCCGCCGGTGCCGCTTGGCGTCCTGAACACTGTTACGCCAAAGGCCATCGAGACGGCCTTGGTGGATGAACAGACAGACAAGGTTCGATTCGACGGAGACGTATTCGCTTTCACCGTGGCGACCCAATTTGCGGGAAAGGTTTACGGCTGCGCTGACGAGCTTCGCGCTGCTGGAAAGAAGGTCATTCTGGGTGGCATTCACGTTACGGTCTGTCCGGAGGAAGCCATGCGCCACGCGGACGCGGTCGTGACCGGTGAAGCCGAAGCTCTTTGGCCAACCATCTGCGAGGACCTCATGGCCGGAAGACTGAAGGAGCGATACACGGGGTCGCCGACGCCGTCCTCGAAGATGGTACCGGTTGATTACCGCTTCTTCGCTGGCAGGCCTTACTTGACGCCTGCCTCCCTTTTTGCCACCCGAGGATGCAATTACCAGTGCTCTTTCTGCGTGAGTTCACGCTATATGGGACCATTCCGCACCAAACCGCTGGAGGTGCTCGAACAAGAAATCGATCAGCTGCAAGCTCTTTACCCAGGGGCCCTCTTGCAGTTCACGGACGACAATCTCCTCGCGGACCGCGAGTATGGCGCCGAGGTCCTCGCGCTAGTGCGCCGGAAGAAACGCCGCTTCGTCACGATGGTAACCCTTGGTCAGCTTTGTGACCCCGGCCTTATGGAGGAAATGGCGGCGTCTGGCTGCCTGGGCGTAGCTGTCGGGGTCGAGTCCGTGGACGACGACAATTGCCTCGCTGTGGATAAGCAACACAATGTTGGACACGATTTTCCGGGGGCTGTTCGTTATTCGAACGAACTTGGAATTCAGGTGGCCGCCCTCCTCATGGTGGGCCTTCCACTCGACACGCCGGAAAGGCTTGCACGCACCCAACGCTACCTGGAAAAGGTGCCATGCTCCGTGTACGACCTCCGCATTCTGCGTATCTACCCAGGTTCCTCGCTCTATAACCAAATGCTCTCCCGAGGCGACGTGACCGACACGTGGTGGTTGAGGAAGGAACCCGTGCCGACCAATCATTTCCTTCCCGGTCACCTGCGCGTGCACCTGAAGCACCGCCACTTTGGCCCGGTACAGCTTCAGCATTCGACGTTGACGCTCACGCGGGAGCTGAACCGGATGACCCGCGAGTCCATCACTCACGTGCTGCGCGTCGGTCGTCGCGGGGGCGCGTTGAAATTCGCGGCGATGGCCCTGACTGCCCGCAGCCGGACCGCCAAGCAGGCGCGGACATTGCTTGATCGAGTGGAGCAGGCGATGACGGCGAACGCGACGCGCGATGCAGTCTGATGGAAAAGAACGCGGCAACGGTAGGGAACCGTGAAATCGATCACCGCGCCTGTATTTAGAACACAATAATGAACCCGCGGCACGCGCGACATCAAAAGAGGGGTACCGCGGACTAGCCGCGAATTGAACATGTCTGCGGCTTCAAATACCATGCTCTAAGGCCAGGCGTCGGGCGCACTTATCTTGTTTCGAACTGAGCAATGGAAGCGTGTCATTTCCAAGATCGTATCCAGGCAGCTCATTACGCCCTGTAACCTCTTGTTTCCTTTGCTTCTATACAAAGTAGAAGCCGGCTTCAACGTACACGGGTTCTTTCTGCTGGAAGAAGTGGCGTGGGTGATGTGCGCAAGAAAGGACCGGAAGCCCGGCATCGCCGGAGGAGAGGTTAACGTGAATCAGCAGGCTTTGTGCTCGGAATGCGGTTCCCCCCTGCCTGCCGACACCGTGGACGGGCTGTGTCCTCGGTGTACTTGGAATCGGCGGATAGTCGGGTCGCCGCGGCGTTTGGGATGGTTGCTGATTCTCCTCGGCGGAGGATGGGCGCTGTTCTGGAACGTCCTGATGACGCCGATCGTCGTGCGGGGGCTCGTGGAGGCATCGAGGCGCGGAGAGCCCGCCGGGGAGTACGGCGGATACGCGGTAATGATAGGCATGCTGACAATACCCGGCCTGTTCGTTTTGCTTACGGGAACCCTCACGATACGTTCCGTCCGGAAATCCCTGAAGAAGGCCCCGGACCACAGGACGCCTGCAGTGACGCGCGAAGGGCCTCGCGCATCAAGGTCCGTGGGCTGGACAGTGATGAGCGCTTTGACCGGCGCCGCAATTGCCTTCATGATGGAGGCCATCGTCCCTCCGATCCTTATTCTCAGCTGGCTCTATAGCATGCTGGGAGGGGACGGCCGTGAACTTGCGGCAAATGACATGCTCCTCGCCATTGTGTCGTTGTGTATGACCGCCCTCGGCGCTGTTATCGGCATCATCGTAGGGAGGCACCTCCGAGGCCAATAAACTCGCCGCAACGGTCCAAGTCAGCGTGCCTTCAGTGCTGGCATCGAGGATGACCGTACAAATTCTGGCTACGGAGCAATGACAAAAACGCCCGCTCTTACGCGACCCGCCGCTGTCGAGGGAAAGACAGCGTTGAGGTCCTCAAGGAGGGCGAGGGCGTCTCCGGCCCGGCCTCGTCGGAGGAATTCCGGCGCTTGGCGATTCGTCTCTACTTCCCTCAACCTTGGGCACGTCGTCTTCGAAAATGAGACACTCCGTCCGATGAATTGAAGTATACATTGCTGGTGGCCAGCCGCGGGATCTGGCCGAGAGAATGCGGCGTTCGTGGCGCACTACCATTCCGAGCGGTACCATGAAACCCTGGGCAACGTAATCCCCGATGACGTATACTTCCGAAGAAGGCCGGCGATACTCGAGGCACGGGATAAACTTGAGACCGAAACACGGGCTCGAAGACGAGCCATCGATCTGGGCAAGGAAGCCTAACCTCTACCCTGATTCACGGCCTTGGGTGTTCCGGATGTGCTGAAGATGCATAAAGACGACTCCTGAAACGGGCGGGCCGGAGCGAGCGTTTGTCCTGGGCCGAAGTCGAAAGCCTGGAGGATGCCGATGAGAAGGATCCACATCAGCAGCCTCGAAGTGTTCGCGGTCGATCTGCCGTTCCGCGTGTCCTTCAAGCATTCAGCCGCGGAACGTACGACGTCGGAAAGCGTTTTCGTGAAGTGCGTCACGGACCAAGGGGACACGGGTTTTGGCGAGGCGCTTCCGCGCGTCTACGTCACGGGGGAATCCCAACAGGACACCTTCGACCTGCTAGCTGAAAGCATTCTGCCTCGATTGATGGACCGCGGCTTTTCGCAATATGCGGAAGTCGAGGATTTTCTCCTGGCCTGTGACGGTCGGGCCCCCGCGGAATGGGTGGATCCCGCCATTCCCCAAGGCGCTGCCTGGTGCGCCGTGGACCTCGCCTTGCTTGACACATTTGGGCGCGCCTTTGGTGAGAAACCCCTCCTCGCGCGCGCACCGGGTTCGATTCCCAAGGACCTTCGCTATAGCGCGGTTCTGTCGGCCGAGAAAGGCTTAAAGCGCGACGCCATGATACTGGCTTTTCGATTGGCCGGTTTTCGCCATATCAAACTGAAGGTGGGACCGGAGACAACGGCTGCCGTGATGCAGCGGATTCGTACAATGGCCGGACATCGCATGGATCTGCGTACAGACGCCAACATGGGGTGGAACGTCGAAGAGGCCATCGCACAGTTCCAGGCGTTCGCCCCATACGGCGTCCAATCGCACGAGCAACCGGTGGCCGCCGCGGACCTGGCTGGGATGGCGCGGCTTGTCCGTGAAACGGGGAAGCAGGTGATGGCCGACGAAAGTTTCACAACCCGGGATTCGTTACAGAGACTGGTCGAGCGGCGCGCATGCACAGCCGTGAACGCTCGGATCTCGAAATGTGGAGGGTTGATGGCGACATGGCAACGCTGCAGAGGAGCCCTTGACGCCGGCCTGACTGTGCAGATTGGCTGCCAGGTGGGCGAGTCCTCCTTGCTATCGGCAGCTCACCTGCGCCTGTGCGCTGCGGTCGGAAGGGTGAAATACGCCGAGGGCTGTTTCGGCGAACTGCTGCTTCGGGAAGATCCCGTGTCGCCGGTCTTGCGATTCGGCTGGGGCGGAAAGCCGCCGGTTTTGCCCGCAGGTCCGGGTCTTGGCGTGGCAATCGACGAATCTCGCCTCATGAAGTATGTGACTCGGCGGCACCGCATCGAGTAAGCGACGAGGCGCGTTTGCAGAGGAAATCAGGTCGTGCCGGAAAGTGTAGAAAGTTGGGAAACTGTTCGGCGCATGAATTCGCGCACTTGTCCCCGGGCGCAGGCCGCCCTCGTGCGAGCAGGAGCAGCATCGTCCGGCAATTGATTGGAGAGGAGGCAGTCATGGCCAGACTCGCAAGCTTTCTCATAGGACTTGCGGCGCGCAAGAGCGCCCGACCCTTCGAACGCGCCGCCGCCGACCCGTCAGAGGCGCAACTCAATCTGCTCCGGCGCATGATGGAACGCAACCGCGACACGGAATACGGCCGCCAATACGGCTTCGCCGGGGTGCGGAGTTTCGAAGACTACCGCAAGGCCGTGCCTCTTGTTGACTACAACGACATTTCCGACCGAATCGACCGCATCACACAGGGCGAAAAGAACATCCTCACCGCTGAGACTCCTGTCCTGTTTGCGCAAACGTCGGGCACAACGGGAAAGCCGAAGTACATCCCTGTCACCTCGACATGCAGGGCGGGAGGTGGCATGACCACCTGGCTGCATTTCGCTCGCAAAGACCACCCAAAGGTCCTGTCCGGCAAGGTGCTCATCATTGTATCCCCTGCTATTGAAGGACACACGGAGAGCGGCATCCCCTTTGGGTCCACGAGCGGGATGCTCGTCAAGGAACTGCCCAAGGGCGTCCAGTCCGCTTACTCAGTGCCATACGATGTCTATGAAGTCGGCGATTATGAAGCCAAGTATTACGCCCTGCTGCGCTTTGGGCTGGCTGACAACGTGACGTTTCTTGGAACGGCGAACCCCTCCTCTATCTTGATGCTCGCCGAAATGGCCGACCGCATGTCCGAGCAGTTGATCCGGGACACCCGCGACGGCGTCCTCAGCAGCGAGGCCAATTTAACGGCCGGACTCCGGCAGGCGATCGAGTCGCGGCTTCGGAAAGACCCGGCCCGTGCAAAGGCCCTCGAGAAGGCGCGCTCGAAACGGGACGGACGCCTTCTGCCTTGTGATTACTGGCCCAACATGGCCCTTCTGGGCTGCTGGAAGGGCGGCACGGTCAGCTCGTACATCCAGCGCTTCCCGGAATACTACGATCCGGACGGCCACGGGATGGTTCCGATTCGAGACATGGGGTATCTCGCGTCCGAAGCGCGCATGAGTATCCCGGTGTCCGACCACGGTGCCGGGGGAGTGCTGACCGTTAACTTGAACGTCTTCGAATTCGCCGCGGTGAAACAAGTGGACGATGATCCGGACGGCGCGGAACGGTGGCAGTACCTGGGCGCCGCCGGCCTGGAAGTGGGCATGGAATACTACGTCTTCATCTCGACCACCGGTGGTCTGTACCGGTACGACATCAACGACGTGATCGAAGTGGTCGACATGTGGAAGAAGACCCCCGTCGTGGCATTCCGTCGTAAAGGGCGCGGCATGACGAATATCACGGGAGAGAAGCTCAGTGTGAATCAGGTCATCGAGGCCCTGAACCGTACGGCCCAAGCCCTCCAGGTTTCTCCGAGCCATTTTCGCGCGGAACCCGATGTTTCAAAGTCACGATACGTATTCAAGGTGGAATTCGAAGGCGCGTTTCCCAAAGAGAAGCACGTGGACTTCTTGCGAGGGCTGGACAATGCCCTGAGCGACCTCAACATTGAGTACAAAGCGAAGCGCGCGAGCAAGCGCCTCAAACCGCCTCGTCTTGAAGTCATGAAGAAAGGGTGGTACGAACGCGGGAAACAGGGACTGGTGGCGGAGGGCAAACGCCTGTTTCAGGCGAAAACGATTGTGCTCGATGCCAAGCAGGGGTATCGCCCTGAACCGCGTGAAACGGAGGCTGAGGCGGAACTCCAGTCGGCGTGAGCGCCGTCAGTCTCGTTCCTGGAACCAAGCTCGAATCTCTTCGAAGAACGCCTCTTTTTCCGGGCTGAACTCAAGGATATGCCGCGCGCCGGGGAATACAACCAGCTCTTTGTCCTGGGCCGGCAGGCGGTCGAACCATTTCCTCACCGTATCATTGTCGACGATGGGATCTTGCCCGGAGATTCCCATCCAGACCGGACAGGTGATGCCCCCGATGTGTTTTGTCACGTACTTCCGCGCTCGCGCCACGTTCCAATAGAAGGAGGTCGTGGCCGCTCGTAACGCCATGGGATCCGACGCGATGAAATCCTGATAACGGTCCAATTCGGTGAAGTCGGTGGTCTCCAACGGCACAGAGAGGTAGCGGGTGGGCCGCCCCAGTTGGTCAACAGCCACCCGGAACTTCTGGCCCATGGTGAGGTCCGTCTTCGTGAAGATGCCAGGAGTCGGCAAAATGACCGACGCCAGCATGTCTGGTTCGGCGCAGGCGAAGGCGGCAGCGGGGATTGCTCCGAAGCAATGTCCCATCACGTGGACGCGTTCCACATGATGCTTCTCCATGGCGTGCCGCGCCACAGTCCGCACGTCGTTGATCATCTCCCGAAAATCGCGACAGTCCCCCCGCGTCTCCGCACTCAATCCCGAACCGCGCCGGTCGATGGCGTACACAGGATGTCCTAGAGAGGCGATGAATGCCGCCGATTGCACAAACCAACCGGAGTGGCTTTGCAGCCCATGGAGCATCAGGACGGGCAAACGCCTCCCTTCCTCACCAAAGGCGCGGACTGGAATGCCGATGCCCTGTTCACCCACTACACGGATGAGCCGGCATTGCTCCCATGCCGTGCGCATTTCAGGCAGCGACGGAGCCGCGTCCGCCAGTTCGGGAAGTTCACCCGTGTGTCTTGCGGGCGGCGCGGTAGCGCATTCTGCCAGCACAAGTGGAAGAAACACGGTCGCGCGTTTGACCGCAGGCGTTCTGGCAGACTTGTGGGCATCATGTCGGCGCGACATCTCTGGTACTCACTCCTAGCAAGGGTTTCCGATTATCGTTAGCCGGTCTTTGCCGCGCGGCGTGAACAGCAGCATGCTGACGGGGCCCCCGCATTGCCGGCACCGCTACACGTATCCGCGCGTCATTCCTCAGGATCAAAGCAACCCTCTTCTCTTATGGTGGGATTCGACACGCCTGCCCGCGAAAATGACTATGATCCCGGCGGCAAGCATCATTGCGGCTTTGACTGCCAGACTTACATTCATTTCCACGGCGCAGTGTACGGTCACCAGGACATTGAGAAACGTCCCCAGATTGAATACACGCCGGTCCTCCAGCAGCACACCCGTCCAGGCGACGCCGATGCCCAGCGTCAGCGCCGCTGCGGTGGCAATCACGAACCCCGCCCATTCGGCGTGTGGGTTCCCGTTTCCGTCACCTGGCGCCGCCGTTCCTTCGACGGCCGCCGCGACCGCAAACAATGCGGTGGCCGTGAGAAACGCAATGACCAACATATGGAATTTGGGCCAGACAAAACGCCGCGCTGCTGCCAAACACCACATGAAGATGGCCGCAGCGCACACCAGTCCTACGGGGAGCAGTTGGGTGGGTTCGATCCTTCGCGTGGGAATGACCTCCACGGCGAGCAATTGTGACGCCTTCATCGATCCCAGAGGAAGCAGCGTTGCCGCCAGGAAGACCACGGCGAGGGTTATAGCGGGTGCGGCAAACTTGCGCCTGCGCTCGGACGCATACGACAACAGTCCCAAAGGAAAGAAAAGCGCGGCACACGCCGCGACCGACAGGCACAGACGCAGGATGACCCCGTTGTCATGAGTGACATAGGCGGTTGTTGAGCTGAACAGCAATAGTGTTGCCACGAAGGTGCTTGGCGAGTCTTGAGCGTACGCGAAAGGCAGGGTTACCGCTGCCGCCAGAGGTGGAAACCACCACAGGTCGGCCGGCGCGATCTGCCGTGTTTCCTGGAAAAACCATGCCCATGCGGCGAACATAGCTATGAACCCGTTGGCTTTGCTGCGCGTCGCGTAGGCTATCGCCATCGTCCCGGCGGCCCACAATCCGAATCCATGGCGCATGAGGCCGGCCAAGTCATAGACTTGGGCCGTCAGAAAGATAGTGATGCCCAGCATGAGCGTACCGAGCAGAGTGAGGGCCTCCGCGCGTTGTCGTTTCCGGACGCGTCTCACGTCCGAACGGGCGCCACAGACGTAAAGCGTGGCTACAGCGGCGAACAGCACGAGAACGCGAATCGACGGCGGGATGTCTTCCCAGCAGCAGTATGCTAGGATGCCTGTACCGGTCACCAGGAGTGTCACTCCGAATACGTAGATGGCGGAAACAAACGAGCGCTTGGCCTCGCGCTCGGTGAACACCCGTCCCGAAATGAACGTCTGCAGATCGCCGGCAAGTTCTTTAGCGGAGGCATGCCGATCCTCCCGGTTCCAGGCCATGGCGCGCTCACAGATGGCCGCCAACTCAGGTGCCACGCGCCGCTCCAGCTGCAGCACCGGCAGAGGCCGGTCCGTAAGCACCATACTCAGTACCTTCTCCGCACTCGTGTCCCTGAAAGGGGGCCTGCCCGTCAGCACTTCGTACAATACCGCGCCCAGGGAATACACGTCGGAACGTTCATCAACGCTTCTCAGATTGCCCGCCGCCTGCTCGGGAGACATATACGCGGGCGTGCCCAGAACCGTTCCGTCCGCGGTCTCGCGAGCCCAGACCGCTTTCGCACACGGGAGCCCATGTCTTGAGAGCTCGCCCTCCGGCCCGGGCGCATCGCTCTCGCCGCGCAGCTTCGCCAGACCCCAGTCAATAACCACGGTCTCCCCGAATTCTCCCACCATGACATTGCAGGGCTTGAGGTCTCGATGGATGATGCCTCGGCTGTGGGCATAGGCGATCGCCTGACACAGGTTCACGATATGCGGCAGGAGTTCAAGTCGCTCAGCCAGTGTAGTCTTCTCCGCAAGCGCATCCCCCAGGGTCTTGCCGCGCACGAGTTTCATCGTGTAGTAAAGCGTGCCGTCGGCGCGCCGCCCTAACTCGTACACCGGAACGATGCTGGGATGTTCGAGTTGCCCGGTGAGCTTCGCCTCGCGAAGGAAGCGCGTCACCACCGCTATGGATTGCTGCACATGCGCGCTGTCTCGGCCGCTGTCCGGCGATGGAAGCAACTCCTTGAGCGCAATGTCGCGGTCCATCGACTCGTCGTGCACAAGTAGTACGCGACCCATTCCCCCACGCCCGTATTCACTCACCTGGCTGTACCGCCCTGGCGTCTCCTGTACCCCCGGCGTCCGCCCCACATCCATGTACTCACCCGACGCTCGAAATGCCTCCGGCGAAGGGACTGTTGCTATACCACCGTTCTCGGTCAAGACAACGGACCCGCCGAACGACGCCTGTACCGCCGGTTCACCCCCAAAGAAATGCAGAGTCTCGGCTGCATTCCCGCCGCACGCCGCTACGGCCTCAACCACCAGCCGCTCGATGACCGAGCTGTCCTGCGTCGATAGAGCTCCCTGGGCGACCAACCCACCCGCCAAACTCTCAGATGGTTCCGCTGTCCAGGCGCGCGCGGCCGCCATCAATTGCGACGGCGTCACTTTGCGAAGTTGTGTTGCGAAAACACCAAAAAGAAGATTGGCGTCCCGATTCATAACCGATCCCTCCAATGAGCGGGTGTTCTATCTAGCGGCGGGATTCAAACCCGCGACCTTCGGTTATGGGTGAAGTAGGGCGGTTCCCCGGAAATCCTTTCATGGCAGGCAATTAGTGTAGTGCCGACCACTTAGCGTCATTCAACTCTGTGGCACATGCAACCTCAGGTAACACATGCTGCTCGAAAAAATGTAGCACACCTCAGCGACCCAGTTGCCCAATAACGGCGCCGGACGGAAGTGCGTTCAACAGGGGGGTCAGGCTGCACGGGCGCTATCTCTCCGGCTTCCACTGCCGCGACCATCTCTTTGCCTTGTCAATCTGATGCTGTGTCATGCCGGATGCGATACTATCGCGCGCCCTTGCGGCTTCTTCGTCAGTTCTGCCCGCCAAGTCGAACCACATATAAGCCCGCAGGCTGTTTTTCGGAACACCCAGGCCTTCGCGGTACATGACCCCAAGGTTGTATTGCGCCTCGGCAAGGCCTTTCTCGGCGGCCTTGACAAATAATTCCATGGCTCTTGCGTAGTCTTGGGGCACCCCTTCGCCGTCCCAGTACATCGACCCAAGGTTGACTTGTGCTGCCGCCAAGCCCTGTTCGGCGGCCTTGGCGTACCACACGGCGGCCCTCTTGAGATCCGGCGTTACTCCTTTACCTTCACGGTACATGACCCCGAGGTTGTTCTGCGCTTCGGGAATGCCTTGTTCAGCAGCCTTGCTAAACCATACCATCGCCTTCTCGTAGTCCTGTGGCACACCTTCGCCTGCACGGTATAGTTCACCCACGTTGTTCTGAGCTCTCCCATCGCCTTGTTCTGCGGCCTTGGCGTACCACTCGGCGGCCTTCTTGTGATCCTGCGTTACTCCTTTACCTTCACGGCACATGACCCCGAGGTTGAACTGCGCCCGGGCGTCGCCCTGCCAGGCCAGCTGCGTAAACCATTCCGCGGCTCGGGCGTAATCCTGCGGAACCCCTTCACCGTTGTAATACATCGCCGCGAGGTTGCTCTGCGCCTGCTCAAAGCCTTGCTCGGCGGCCTTGGTGAACCACTCCGCGGCTTTCTGGTGGTCCTGCGGCACTCCTTTGCCTTCGCGGTACAGCACGCCGAGGTTGTACTGCGCCAAGGCAAACCCGTGTTCGGCGGCTCTGGTAAACCACTCGGCGACCTTTCCGAAGTCCTGCGGTGCACCTTTGCCGTCGAGGTACATTGTCCCAAGGTTGTACATTGCCTCCGCGCAGCCTTGCTCGGCCGCTTTCGAATACCACTCGGCGGCCTTGCTGAAACTTTGCGGCACACCTTCGCCTCTGTAGTACATGACCCCGAGGTTGTTCTGCGCTTCGGGAATGCCTTGTTCAGCAGCCTTGCTAAACCATACCATCGCCTTCCCGTAGTCTTGTGGCACACCTTCGCCTGCACGGTACAGTTCACCCAGGTTGTTCTGAGCCCTCCCGTCGCCTTCTTCGGCGGCCCTGGCGTACCATTCGGCGGACAGTTCCTGCGCGCCGGCGACCTGTTCGGGAAGCATCGAAGACGCGAGCCTGTCGCGTGCCTTTGCCGCTTCCCCGTCCGAGATTTCCGACAACCACTTCTGGAGCATCTCTTCGGCTTTCTGCTTGCGGACCGCCTCCTCAACTTCGTCGCGCACTTCTTCGAGCGAAGCCGTCCTGACTTCCTCCCGGTCATCGACCAACAGGATATGAAATCCGGTCTGTGTCGACAGCACCTCGCTGTATTCACCAGGTGCCAGAGCGAAGGCCGCTTTTTCCAGGGGTTCAAGCAGGTCCCCCTTCGCGACCCAACCTATCAGACCGCCATTTGCAGCATCGGGGGCATCGGAATGTGCTTTCGAAACTCCCGTGAAATCTGCTCCTTGCCGCAGCTCTTTGAGCCAGGTTCTCATCTGTGCTTCGGCCCGCTCGCGAGCATCCGAGTCCGATTCGCCCGCCTTTAGAAAAATCTGCCGGAGAAGGACGCGCTCTGGCCGTGAGTAGTCCTTAACATGATCCTCATAATACTTGGTGATCTCTTGCTCGGTCGCCACGCTCTGTTCTGCGAAATGACGACGGATCTCGCTGAGTAGCCCGTCAATGGCTATGTGTGCCTGCGGAAAGCCTTGTTCGGCGGCCTTCCGAAACCACGCCAGCGCCTTGGCATAGTCTTGCTGCACGCCTTGGCCTTCCTGGTACATCAGCCCGAGATTGCCCTGCGCTTGAGCAAGGCCTTGTTCGGCGGCCTTGGTAATCCACTCGGCGGCTTTCGTGTAGTCTTGCTGCACGCCTTCGCCTGTGTAATACGCGGCACCTAGAGCGTTCTGGGCATTTGCGTCCCCTTGGTCAGCCGCTTTCTGAAACCACCTGGCCGCTTCCGCAGCGTCCTTGGGCACACCCTCGCCGTTGAGATACGCGACACCTAGATTTTTCTGGGCATCCACGTCCCCTTGGTCGGCCGCCTTGCGGTACCACTTGACGGCTTCCTTGGAGTCCTGGGGAACACCAAGACCAAACGCATACATGCCGCCCAGCTTGCTTTCGGCGTCAGCAAAGCCTTGCTCTGCCGCCATATGAAGCCATTTCATCGCTTCTCCATAGTCCTGGGCGACCCCCTCACCCCGTGCGTACATTTCAGCCAGTCCGCATGCGGCCGAAGCAAGACCTCGCTCAGCCGCCTTGCGGAGCCATCGAACCGCTTCGGTGTAGTCCTGGGGAACCCCCTGACCGTTCGCATACATTCTACCCAGGTTGCCTTCGGCCTCGGCGCAACCTTGCTCCGCCGCCATGCGGGTCCACCTGACCGCTTCCAGGAAGTCCTGGGGAACACCTTGGCCGTTCGCATACATCTGACCCAGGTTGCACTGAGCTTCGGGAAGACCCTGCTCCGCCGCCTTGCGGTACCAGGCGACGGCTTCGACCGGGTCCTGTGGGATTCCCTCCCCGTTCTGAAAGGCGAGGCCCAAGAGGTACTCGGCTCCCGCGTGCTCCTGTTCTGCGGCCTTTCGATACCACCTGACGGCCTCGACAGGATCCTTGGCTACGCCCTGGCCACTGGAATACGCGTTGCCCAGATTGCACTGCGCTTGTGCGTCTCCCAGGTCTGCGGCTTTGCGGAACCACTTGACCGCCTCCGTATCGGCCTCGGGCACGCCCCAGCCGTTGTGGTACATCAAACCCAGGTTGCGCTGACTGTCCGCGTTCTCCTGGTTGGCCGCCTTGCGATACCACTCGACCGCCTGGGCGAGATCCTTGGAAACGCCCAAGCCATGGAAATACACGTTGCCCAATTGATTTTGGGCTTCTGGAAGCCCCTGATCCGCGGCCTTGCGAATCCACTTTACCGCCTCGACGAGATCTTTGGGTATGCAATCGCCTGTGTAGTACAGTTTCCCCAAACTGTACTGAGCCTTTGGCAACCCATGGTCGGCGGCTTTGCGAAGCCACTTAACCGACTCGGCCAGATCCTTGGGCACGCCCGCGCCGTCGCGATACATCACACTCAGGTTGCATTCGGCATCCGCGCATCCTTGGTCAGCGGCTTTACGCGTCCACTCGACCGCCTTGTCCAGATCCTTGGGCACACCTTCACCTGTGTAATATAGACCTCCGAGAGCGGCCTGGGCATCCGCGTACCCCTGGTCGGCAGCCTTGCGCAGCCATTTGACGGCTTCGCCCAGATCCCTAGCCACACCCTCGCCGTCATAGTAAAGGCCGGCCAGATTGTGCTGAGCTTTTGCCTCCCCCTGTTTGGCGGCTTCACGAGTCCACTCGAACGCCTCGGCGAGATCCTTGGGCACGCCCTCGCCTGTGGCATAGAGGTAACCCAGCCGGCTCTGGGCGTCCGCGTGGCCCTGCTCGGCGGCTTTGCGAAGCCATTTGACCGCTTCGGCCAGATCTTTGGGTGCGCCCTCCCCGTCGTGATACATGATGCCCAGTTTGCACTGGGCATCGGCGTTGCCCTGCTCGGCTGCCTTAAGGAGCTCCTGAACGTCTGCGGGATTGGGGTTGCCCTCTTGCCCCGGAGCAGATACCGTGGAAAAGGCGATGACCAACAGCAGCAGGGAACCGAAGGCACCAAGAAACCGAGCACGAGCAACCACGGCGTGACCCCTCTTCTGTTATATCGCCGCATAATCCGCCGCCCGAACTTTGAGGTATAAGTATATAGGTGATGCCGGGCACCACGTCTTTCCGCGCCTTCGGGCTGGCCGGGCACTGCGGAAGGAAGTCCCATGGCTCGTCTTTTCTACTTGCTCTTGACTCTCGCAGTGGAACGGTTCAAGCCGCTATACAAGGGTCAACTTCAATTGTTGCAGGCGCGGATCCGAACGCTGTGTTCCCGTATCGATGTAACTCATATTGTACCAACTCAGAAGGAAAAGCGGAACTCCTTCGTCTTGACGAGTTGATTGATAAGGATGTGGACGAGGTAAGGCACGTGGTTCCGCCAGTACAGTCTTGCCGAAGAGGGGCCGTGATTGCAGGATCGGGATTGACGGAATGGGAGAAGGCGCGTAGAATGATTGAAGATAGGGTTGGGCGGGTGTAAGTGTGCCCAGACGAAGAATCTCCGTCTAGTCGTCGTTCGCCGGAGGAGCAGCGATGACATTCAGAGAAGCATCGCTTATTGGCGCGGGCAGCGTGGGTCTGCGAATCGTTCTTGCCTTGGTGTCCATGGTGCCGGAACCGGGCATTCTGCACTCGACTGTTCACAAGTGCGTGGGTTTGCTGGCGGACATCGGTCTCCTGACGTTCTTCATCGTGCTCTACCAGAAACACGCGGATGCTTCGCGGCTGCTCTGCGAGAAAGAAGATGTCCACACACGGGCAAGCCTCATTGGTGCGGGCGGCGCGGGTTTGCGAGTCTTTCTTTCCCTGATATCCTTCGTGCCGGAACCGGGCATTCTGCACTCGACGGCTTGTAGGATCTTGAGTCTGCTTGCGGATATCGGCCTGTTGACGTTCTTCACCGTACTCTGCGGAAGTCAGAAGGATGCCATGCGATTGGAGAGTGGTAAGGACGGCACCCGGCAGCGATCGCGCGGTACTGGCTGGGTAAAAGCCGTGCTTGTGAGCGTCGGCATTCCGCTTACAGTTCAGCTGTATCTTGTCGGGTTGCTCTGCCTCTTGTCTATACTAGGTCTTGGGCATTATGACATACCACAAGAAAGCACGGGTTTTGTAGCTGCCGTGTTCAGCCTCGGCATTATCTTTTCAACGCTAATCAACTTTATCATCACGATCATCTGGCACAGGCAACGTTTTTGGACTCTGCTCTTGCGAGGCATCGCAGTGGCTATCGCTGCGCATGTGGTGGGGATCCCCCTGGCGGTGCAGCAGATTTTCGCGGGCCTCGCAAGGCTTTGAGGCAGCGTTCGTGACACAGTGTCCTCGCACCAAAGGCATACTCGAATGATGGACCCATTGAACGGTTCACGTTGGCGTCCCCGGAGACACTGTGAGGCTGGCGGTGATGAGACTTAGACGGGCAACAGTTGTTGGGCTGTGCGTGGGTTTGGGCGTCCTCTTCGCCCTCTTTTCCTTCTTGTCGAAGCCGGGCATGCCTTCCTGGACGGTTCTCAGCTTGTTGACTCTGCTGACGGATATCGGCCTGTTGACGTTTTTCATAGCACTCTACCGAGAGCAGAGAAATGCCTTGCGCGTGAAGGGCGAGGATGAAGACGTCCACGCACTGTTGGAGATTCCCCCGCAAGACGAGCGGCGGCAGCCGCGTGTGGACGACAAGGCACAGGCCATGCGCGTGAGTTTGGGCATCCCGCTCCTTCTTCAATTGGTTCTTGGTGGGGCATTCCTGTGCCAGAGCATTGGTATCAGTTTCTTCTTGCCGAGTATTCGTTCCTGGTTCTCGGGCAGTTTGACCGGCGTGTTCCTGTTCCTGGCCGGCCTGAAAGACACGCGTCAAAACGCCGCCTTTTTCACTATTTGGTTCCTGTTCGGGGTTATTCCTACGACACTAATCAACGCTGTCATCACCTCGATTTGGTACAAGCAACGTTCGTGGATTTTCCTGCTCTGCCGCGGCATCGGGGTAGCCCTTGTCGCGCCTGTGCTGGTTTTGCGGATTATAACGGTAGGATTAATGTCCAACGACTGGCCAGCCGAACTGTTGCCGGCACCAGTCGACTATCATCACGGGTACGGGAGAGCCGCGGGAGGGTGGGCGCCACCTCCTCCGTCACTCCACCCGCCACTCCATCCAGGACCACCGGCGCCGGGGGCGCGCCCTCCGGGCCCACTGCCTTCAGGGTCGTCAGGACAAATCACCGGGGTTGCCTTCTCTGCGGACGGCAAACTCCTGGCGACATCCGGCGAGGATTGGGCTGTAAGACTTTGGGATGCGGCTACAGTCAAGGAAGTGGCCTCCTTACAGGGACACACGGATGCGGTCCTTTCGGTAGCGTTTTCCCCCGACGGCAAGACTGTCGCTTCAGGGAGCAGGGACGGGACCGCCCGGTTGTGGGACGTTGCCGCCCTCAAAGAGAGCGCAATCCTGGGTGGGCACACCGGTTTCGTCAGGTCCGTAGCCTTCTCTCCGGATGGGAAGATCCTCGCGACCGGCAGTTGGGATAGAACCATAAAGCTCTGGGACACGGAAACGCGCGTGCAACTGGGGACTCTGTCAGGACATACGGACGCCGTGAAATCGGTGGCCTTTTCCCCAGATGGCATGACTTTGGCCTCAGGGAGCATGGACAGCACGGTCCGCCTTTGGGACGTTGTTCAACAGAAGGAATTGGGCAAGATGGAGGGGCATGAGGCCCAGGTTCTGTCCGTGGCGTTCGGCCAAGACAGTGAGCTCCTGGTCTCGGGGAGCGAGGACAGGACTGTGCGTCTCTGGGACGTGCCAGCCCGAAAAGAACGGGGTGTGTTGCATGGTCATGCTAATCTCGTCTGGTCGGTGGCGTTCTCGCCAGAGGGCAGGACTTTGGCTTCTGCAGACGAGGATGGCGTAGTGAAGCTTTGGGACGTGGCTCTCGAAACAGAGAAGGCGGAGTTTCGCGCGCCGGCCAGGGTCTATTCGGTCTGCTTTTCTCCTGACGGCAGGAAGCTGGCTGGGGCAGGTTCATCGGGTGGCTTTCAGGTCGGGGTGGTGTGGAAGGGTAAAGCCTCAGCCCCCGCCGCACCCCAACCGAAACCGCTGAACCTGTGGGATGTGCCGCAAGAAAGCGAGGCTCTACCTGATCAAGCTGACCAAGCGCCGCCCGATCAAAGCGAAGCGACTGCTCAAGGCGAGCGGGAGGTTTCGGTCGAGTGGGTTATCAATCCAGCCAACGGACACGAGTATTGCCTGCTCCCGGTGATGTCCTGGCCAGAAGCTCAAGCTGCTGCGGAACGTTTGGGGGGAGCTCTTGTAACCGTAAACGACGACGACGAGAACTCCTGGTTGGTTTCGACCTTTGGTTTCAGTCCCTATTGGATAGGATTAAATGACGTGGCCTCGGAAGGGAGCTTCGTGTGGGCCGGCGGCGAAATTGCTTCTTATCAGAACTGGGCGCCGGGAGAGCCCAACAATGGGGCTTCCACGGGCGAGCAAGACTGGGTGATCATCAACTATGCACAGCCGGGGCAGTGGGACGACCAGTATTCAAACAATACGAACGCCGGAATTGTTGAGCGGACAAAGCAAGTCAAGTAGTGCGGGCCTGCAGCGGAAAGCAAACCCGTAGGGTCAAAACACTCAGCCGATGTGTAATCAGCTCTGGCGAGACGAGTTATGTGAGCTACGCCGAGCTCGCGTTTTTGGGTTGAGCCGACCGACTGGGCCTGAATGTGCCGGCATGACACGTTTTTACTGTTCGGAAAGGAATGCTCGCTCTCATGTTGGATTTCATTCTGAGCCCGTGGTACCTGATTATCTTGTTCTTGGTGTCTTGACCCAATCGCGAGCAGTAGCGTTATTGGATATCCGGAGGTGGAGAACCAAGTGCCCCGGCAGAAACTGGTCAAGGACCACCGCCACCAACAAGGTGCGCATGGCTGTTCCCCTTGCCGGTCCTCGCGTTGCATCAGCCGAGCTATTCGACACCCACACCAGATGAGAGGGAAATGGCCGCAGAAGTTACAGTACTTGGGATGGACAGTAGAAAACCTGTTGGTTTATAATTTCCCAAGGCGGTCAATTGCATGCCAGCGGGCGTTGTCAATACGCCGGAAAGAGAATCGCTAGTGGCGAGATAGAGGCTTGTCGCCATGACGCTTTTTGAGACGACGCATTGGAGTGTGGTGCGGGCGGCGGCATCGTCTCAGCCCTCCCAGGCGCGGGAAGCGCTGGAAACCCTCTGTTCCACCTACTGGTACCCGGTTTACGCTTATATCCGTCGCCGGGGAAATTCCGCCGAGGATGCCAAGGACCTTACTCAGGAATTCTTTGCACGCTTTCTTGCGAAGAATTATCTGAAAGACCTAGCCCCGGGCAAGGGGAAATTCCGTTCATTTCTGTTGGCCGCCGTCAACCATTTTCTGTCCGACGAACGAGACCGAAAGAAGATGATTAAGCGCGGCGGCGGCGTGGTGTTTCTCCGAGTGGATTTTACGGCGATTGAGGAATATTGCGCGGGTGGGGCGTGGCAAGCGCTGTCCCCAGAAAAACTGTTCGACCGTGCTTGGGCGCTGGCGACGATTGACTCGGCGCTCTCGCGCTTGCGCCGCGAGTACGACAAAACCGGGAAAGTGGTCCTATTCGACCGGCTTTCGGGAATGCTGATGGGGCAGGAGGAGCAGGTTCTTTATCGCGAACTGGGCGCGCCATTGGGCCTTTCGGAAGGGGCGATCAAAGTTGCCGTGCACCGACTTCGCCAGCGGTTTCGCGATACACTGATGGAGGAAATCGCACACACCCTGACCGAGGGTGAAAGCGTGGAAGAGGAACTGCACTACCTGCTGTCGGCATTGGAAACATAGAACGTCTCCGTTGGCTTGATTTGCTTCTAATAAGGGTGGTTGCGCTTGTGCCACTTGAGGAGCGAATATGAGTCACTTAACGACCTGTCCCCAATGCGGCAACCAACTTCTTTCCGATACTCCCGATGCGCGGTGCCCATACTGCCTGCTGCAACTGGGCCTGAATTCTCCGGCTGTATCTGAGGAAGGGCTTGTACGTTGTCCGTCTGAAGAGCAACTCCGGCTTTTGGTCGAGGGGGCATTATCTGAGCCGGAGGCAGCGTCAGTTCGGGAGCACGTGCAAGTCTGCCCTGACTGCGAACTCCGCAGCAACGCGTTGCGCCATGCCGTCCAGACCGGCGCCAACCGCGCGGGAACAGGGCCGGCCGTCGTTGGACTACCCCAGACACGCTCCGTCCACTTGGCGTCGCCGGACGATTTGACCGTTTGCACACCATCGAACCAGCTTCCCGACGAAAGCATCCCCGGCTACCAGATTATCCAGGAAATCCACCGGGGCGGGCAGGGGGTGGTCTATCAGGCGATTCAGAAATCTACCAAGCGCCGCGTGGCGATCAAGGTGATGCGGGAAGGGCCGTTTGCGGGGCCGCACGAGCGGTCTCGCTTCGAACGAGAAGTCCAGATTCTTGCCGCGCTTCAGCATCCCCATATCGTGGCCGTGCACGACAGCGGCGTCGCGTCGGGCAACTTCTACTTCGCGATGGATTACATTTCGGGCGATGCTCTGGATCGCTATGTGGAGCAACATGACCTCTCCGTAGAGGATGCCCTCCGTCTGTTCGCGAAGGTGTGCGAGGCCATGAACGCGGCGCACCTGCGCGGGATCATTCACCGGGACTTAAAGCCCGCGAATATCCGGGTGGACGCGGAAGGTGAGCCGCACATCCTGGACTTCGGCCTGGCACGGGTGGGTCTGGGAGGCCTGACGGCGGACTCGCGGCCCCAGCTGATGACAATGACGGGCGATTTTGTGGGAAGCCCGCCTTGGGCCGCGCCAGAACAGGCTGAGGGATTACCCCATCTGATCGACGTGCGAACCGACGTCTACGCCTTGGGCGTCATCCTGTTCCAGGTGCTGACGGGGGAATTCCCCTACGATGTCACGGGGAGTATCCTCGACGTTCTTGAGCGGGTCCGGCACGCGGAACCCCTGAGACCGAGTACGCTGCGGCGCGGCATCGGCGACGAGGTGGAGACCATTATTCTGAAGTGCCTGGCCAAGGACCGCGAACGGCGCTATCAGTCCGCCGGCGAGGTGGCCCGCGACATCAACCGGTACTTGGCGGGCGAACCCATCGAAGCCAAGCGCGACAGTGCCGTCTATGTGTTGAAGAAGGCCCTGCGCCGCTACCGGATTCCAGTGGCGGTCGCAACGGCTTTTGTTGCTCTCCTCGCCGTATCGCTGGTCATATCCGTATCGCTGTGGTATCGCGCGCAGCGCGATTTCCGGCAGGCGGAAGAGGCACGTCAAATCGCCGATGCCAAGACGCGCGAGGCACAAGCCAGTGCGCTCGCAGCGGAGGCTAGCACCCGCGAGGCAAAGCGACAGTTGTATAAACATCTGATGATGCTTGCTGAAGATGCCCTGGCGACCGATACCAGCACTTTGAAGTCCTTCTTGGAACAGTGTCCAATTGAACTGCGCGGTTGGGAGTGGTATCGGCTCGCGAGGTTGGCCGACCGAAGCCGGATGAGCATCGACGCCCATCAAGCGTCTTTGGTGGCGCTGGCACTTAGCTCAGACGGGCTTCTCTTGGCCTCAATCGGTGATGGACCGACTCTCCGGCTTTGGGATGCGCAAACGGGGGCGCTTCTGCGGGAACTCGAGAGGTTAGACGAACGGGGAAGGTCGGTCGCGTTCAGCACTACGGGGAACCGACTCGCTTTCTGCACATCCGGACCCCATGGCGGCGCGCTTGAAGTGTGGGACACATCCACATGGCAACCCATATGGGCTCGCAGTCTCGACTCCGCTCCGGTGCACGTATTGTTCAGTCCCGACCGGCAGAATCTTGCTATTGGCGACCAATTCGGTGCTATCTCGCTGCGCAATTCGGATACGGGCGAGGAACTGCGGAAGCTTCTGGGGCACGGCCACACCATTAACAAGCTAGCGTACAGCGGCACCGGACGCTGGCTGGCCTCAACGTCGTGGGATTGCACCGCCCGGATATGGGACACATCCACGGGAAAGCAGTTACATGTCTTACCGGGCCATGAGGCACGTGTGTTTGCAGTGGCCTTCAGCCCCGACGCCCAACGCTTGGCATCGGCTGGAGAGGACAACAACATTCACATCTGGGATTCGGAGACGGCCCGCGAATTGCTCGTTCTGCCTGGCCATGCATTGGCGGTCAACGCACTAGCCTTCAGCCCCGACGGAGCGCGCCTCTGCTCAGGAAGTCGGGACGCCACGGTCCGTCTCTGGGATGCCGCCACGGGAGATGAATTGTCGGTATTACGCGGCCACGACAAATCCGTAATCGAAGTGGCCTTCACTCCCGACGGGAGGTCGCTCGTGTCGGGGGGGCGAGATCGCCGTATAAAGTTTTGGGATTCTGCGCCGGTGGCGGATGAGCGTGTTATCTATGTTCCTGAGGGTGGTATTTCCAATCTAGCGTTCAGTGCGAACAGTGAACAACTACTCGCGAAAGTCAGAGGCGCACTCTGTGTTTGGAACGCCACCTCAGGGAAGAGGCTGGAGATGACCGGCAACGAGTTCCACCCTGGCTACTACAGTCGCGATCACCGGCTTCACATGCGATTCGATGCTACTGGCACGTTATTCATCGATGACACCTCGGCTAACGAGGTAGCGATAATCCAGCACGAAGATCACGCGGTTGGCGTCGCGGAATTCAGCCCTGATGGGAGCAGGGTCGCCACTCGGTGCGTCTGTGGAATGCTACAGACATGGGATTCGAGATTGGGCAAACTACTGCGTAGCGTACAAACTGACAGCAGATGGGCTACTTACTCCGAGGACATGAACTTGGCCTATAGCCCCGACGGAAGAAGGATCGCCACCTGCGGCAAGAATCCCGCCGTGCGCATGTGGGACGCCGAGACACTGCAGCCACTGACTCTCGCCTTCGATCATCCAAATACCGCGACAGACGTGGCCTTCAGTCCCGATGGCCGTCGCGCGGTTACAGTCGGGTGGAACGACGTACGGGTATGGGATGCCGAAACCGGCGAGTTACTGACCGCGTTCGGCGAATCCCAGCAAGGTATCTACAGCGAAGTCGCTTTCAGCCCGAACGGCCGTTCAGTGGCAGCGTCGGTTCCGGGCGTCATCAAGATTTGGGATGCGGCCGACCCCCGCATTTTCAAGACCCCCACTGATTCAACCAACACCCCGTAAGGTACGCCACGGCATCCCCGGGCAGACGCTAGAGTGAAGAAGGCGGACCCGAACGCGGTCCGCCTCCAGAATCACCGTGCCATCATCCATTTGGCTAGGGCATCGTATCCTGCCTGTCCCGTGGCAAGAGAAGCCCTCGTCACTGTTCTACGGTAAGACGGCAGTTGACGTCTTGCAGCCGTGCGACGCCAATGGCGCTGCAGTGTATACCGAGGCTCTGTCAAACGTAAGGCCTGAGCAATTCCCGCCATTATTTGGCAATCGCTCTTCGAGGATAGCCCCGCGGCCGTATGAACGACCGCGGGGCACGTATGTCCGTCGGGAGGGATGGCCGACCCTATTCCTTGCCGGCCGAGATCACGCGGATGGTGGCTCGCGCCTTGAAAGGCCTCCCATCCAGCGTGTACCAAGTCACTGCGAGGTTGTGGTCGCCGACGGTGAGCGGCACGAGGTCCGTGGCAAGTAATCGGTCGAATTTGACCATCAGGTCCGGTTCGCCATCCTGGTCCCGGTCGTCTACGTTCCACGGTTCCGCTTCCGCGGGCACGCCCCCCGCCAAAAGGATGGTGCTCCGGTCGATGTCGGCCACATCGTCGAACCCGGGCAGCTCGATATAGCAGGTGATGTAGTCGATCTTGCTTTGCAGGTTGAGCGTTTTCGGGTGCAACTCAACCGTCTCGGGCGGCACGCCCGCAAGAAGAATGAAATTGTCGAAGAGCCCAAAGGGGCCCTCGCTGTACATCCCTGCCATACCGGAAGGGATCACTTCGGCGCTGTCATCGTACTCGATGAGTAGAAGCCCGTCCACCCATACCCGGATGACGCCGCCGGACATGGTGACTACGAGGTCGTACCATGTGTTCTCTTGGAGGAAAACCTCGTTGGCCCACGCGAGGTTCATGTCGACGTTGTTGACTATCTTGCCCAGCGTAACTTTGTCGGCTTGGGGCTGGACATCCACGTAGTATGCACAGGCGATCCCACCGGTGCCGGTGAGGTTGGCCCCAAAAAAGAAGCCCAAGTCGAACGCCCATCCATACAAATCGCCGCTTTGGACCATGGCGGACATGGTGAGCTGGTCCGTGTCAAAGTTGATCACACCGTCGGCAACGGCAGCAACTCGGCCGTATCCGACCAGCGCGTTATCGCCATCAACATTCCAAACCCCCCACCAGCCTTCATATGGAAGGAGTAGGGTGCCCAGGTCCGCAGGGTTGGTAAGCCCTGTCCGGAGTTCCTCGGCAGCGGCACCACCCGCCATAAGCGCCCCAATCGCAAGCCCAATCAGTAAGACCCCTTTTTGACATTCCACGTACTTGCGCATGTTAACCTCCTTAAACGCTCCGTGTTGCTCCCGACCAATCCGGGTACCGCCTACCCCATGTTCTTCCTCTCTTGGGGCGAGATGAACTATAGTCACTCCTCTATGGTCAGATGATAGGTGACGTCCTGCAGGGTGCTGCTGTCAGGAGCGGTTGCGCTGAAGTGGATCTCGTGCGTGCCCGCGGAAAGCGGCGCGAGCATCAAGTAATACCCCTCATCAAAGCAGGGGTAACCGACGCCCTGGTCAATCCCGTAGAACGTCTCGATAATCCCGCCTTTCACATACCTGAGGTTGAACAGGGCGGAAGAAGTCGAGTAATCCTGCAAACTAACGACCGGCACACCGTCGATCGTGCACTCCAGCGAAGCGCCGTCGAAATAGTCTCTGAGAAGCCCGCGAACATAAGCGATCGTTGCGTCATCCATCGGCGGGTCTTCCGGGAAATTCAGATAGACATTGTTGATGAGCGGGAAGAACAGGTACTTGTCCGTTGGCACGGTCACGGTGCGCTCGACCGGACCGATCCACGATCCGGCCAGGAACCAGATCTGTCCGTACTGCCCTTCTGCCGCACAGGTTCCGTCACCGTCCAGCAGGGGATTACGTTCGAATGGGACCTCCAGGACCCATTCCCACCACGCGGCAGCCCACTCGTCATATGTCCTGCCGAGAATCTTGGCGTCGACCGGCACAACACCCGATTCCCATTGGGATGTCGCGCTTACGATACGCAAGGCTCCAAGGGAAAGGCCCAGCACCAACCCCGCCGCTCCGATAGCCGTTACAACCCCTCTGTACTTTTTCCCAATGCTTCTCATGTTCACGTTCCCCTTTCCATACGGGCTTTCGCCCGGTTTCTGGTGCAAACATGCTCCCATGAGCACCGTGCCGCGGAGAGAACTGCAGCCCAGCGGGACGCCCAGGCTCCGCGGCATTCGCACCGGCCCACGTTCTTCGAGGAAGTGAGATTCAGAGGGCGCACCAATACCGTTCACCCGCGCTAGGCAGCTTCCGAAGATGCCACCGTCGCCCGCCAGAATTTCTGAGTTCCAGCTCCGATCTATACAGAGAGAAATCCCGCGAAAGGTTACGGCGGGACCGCAGCTTTGATCGCACGGCTGCCTATTCGCGGAACTTGTGATTCTCGCGGCGTTACTGCTCCAGAAAGCTCCCCACTCTTCAAAAATGAGGCAGTAATCCATGCCCAAGTGTCTTTTCTCTTACGATCGGTAACTTCCCCCGTGTTTTCCCTCTCTTGTAATGTGGGGATGCACCTTCCGGCGGCGGGAAACGGATGCCCCCGGACGCGTCAGCGCCTCCAGGGGCGTATCGAGTTCTGATTCTCTCTCTGCCCGTATGGTGAGAGTAATCGAGCGAGGTACTAAACCGTTCGAGTGATGCGGGTTTGAGCGGCGATCATCTCGAAGCCTCGCGCACTGCGCGGATGATGCCGAGGATACCCCGAGCGCAGGACACGATGCAGATTGCCGCCGCAAGCGCAAGACGCAGGGGGCCAGCGCCAAAGGAAGACAATTGGTAAACAATCGCGATGCCCATGACGAAGCTCACGAAAAAGAGTCTAACGGAACTGAAGACTATGACGGCAGCAAAAGGGAGAACGAAAAATCTCACCCAGGTCTCATGTTCCTTTCCCTCGGGCGTAGTAAATACAGCAGGCAGGTAGCTAAGCAGAAGCAGGCCGGCACAAATGCCGACAACCCATTGAAGCCATTCCTCCGGAATGCCTCCCCGGCCCGTTTCTTCTCCGCGTCCTGTCGTACTTCGGTTGTACAACCATACTGCGACCGTAAGTATGGCAATCCCCAAAAGAATCACTCCTCCAAGCGGACTCAGCATCGTCTTCTGGAATACGCCCTTCAGCGGGCCAGCGATACCCACGATAAGCAAGATCGAGCCGAGCAAGACATCAGCAATCACTCGCCATTTCATGTAAATCCCCTTTCAGCACCGGCAGGCACTTGAGATTTGTCTTGGCCCTCACCAACCTTATCGGATTATTGCCCGAGGACCGTCGCTCGGACCGCTTCCGCCAGACGTTCACGTGCACGCCTCTTGTCCACAAGCTCAGTCGCGCCGGACTGGCGTACCCCTCAGTACAGCGTCTTCTGAATGCAGCTTAAGGTATTCGTAACCGTGCTGTAAACCACAGAGCGGTTCGCAGCACGGTTGGTGCGCCAGTCAAACTGTCAGGGAGTAGAGAATGAATGAGTCTCACCGTGAAGAAGCGGCGCATCAACGGACGATCCACCACGCTCGTCTTCAGCAGGCGGCCCAGAAGAGCTTGGCGTTAGAGAGTGCTCAAGCCAGAGTGGCTGAATTCTGGTTACAATTTGTCAAGGCGCCAAAGAAAACGCCAAGGACTTCTTGGGTGTAAGTCCTTGGCATTACAGAAATTACAATGGCGACCCCAACGGGATTTGAACCCGTGTCGCCAGCGTGAAAGGCTGGTGTCCTAGGCCAGACTAGACGATGGGGTCGTCGACTATCGAGCGTGTATTTGAGCAGGTTTCGCATCGCCCCATGCCGGGCGATAACTGGGAATATATACCATATCGTTATAGGGGAATTCAAATTCTCGCGGGCCCGCTTGGGCGCGTGCGGCCGGTTGCATTTCCGCGCCAGAATAAGCGATCATGGAAACGCGAACCGAAACCCGGGTTTTCTTGGCAACGTTTCCATCAGACCCGTTACCCGCAGCAGAGGAGATGCGCGATATGAGCATGAGCCGCAGGAGATTTCTCGGCACCACCGCCTCGGCGGTCATCGTTGCCGGCGCCATGGCAAAGGGGCGCGTATTCGGAGCCAATGAGCGTGTCAACGTATGTGTAATGGGCATCAACGGCCGCGGCAAGAGCCATATCAAAGGCTTCGGCGCCGTCACACAGGCACGGGTCGCCGGATTGTGCGAGGTCGATGCAACCTTGTTCGACAGCCGCGTAGAGGAATACTTCACCCGGCGCAACCTGCCAAAACCAAAGACGTACGCGGATATCCGCGAGGCGCTTGACGATAAAGACATCGATGCCATTTCGACCGCCACGCCGAACCACTGGCACTCGCTGGCAACCATCTGGGCATGCCAAGCTGGCAAAGACATGTACGTCGAAAAGCCCATGACCCACAACATCTACGAGGGCCTCAAAGTCGTGGAGGCCGCAAAGAAATACAACCGCATCGTGCAGCACGGCACCCAGCTCCGAAGCAATCCCGGATTCCAGGAAGGCATCCAGTTGCTCAAGGACGGGTTTATTGGCGACGTCTACATGGCCCGCTGCGTGTGCTACAAATGGCGCGGCGACATCGGCAAGGGCGTCCCCGGCGAACCGCCGAGCACCCTCCGGTGGGACCTCTGGCAAGGCCCGGCCAAAGAACAACCGTTCATGGTCAAGGTCAGCAATCCGAAGGAAGGCATCTACGTGCCCTACTTCTGGCACTGGGTGTGGGAATATGGCAACGGCGACATCGGCAACCAGGGCGTCCACCAACTTGATGCCGCGCGGTGGGGTCTCGGCGTCAACACCCCCTACCGGGTCTCGTCGATGGGCGGCTTGTTCCTGTGGGATGACGCAAAGCAGGTCTATAACGTTTCTTCGTCGTCCTTCATGTTCAAGGGCCAGGACGGCAAAGACAAGATCATGACCCTCGAGGTGCGGCCGTGGTACACCAACGAGGAAATGGGCGGCACGTCGTTCGGCGTCATGTTCTATGGCTCGGAAGGCGTAATCACGTTCCCGAGCTATTCCGGGTACATTGCTTACAAGTGCAAGAAGTTCGGCGACAGCGACATGGTCGAGGCACAGAAACGCATGGACGGCGACGACAAGAACCACTACCAGAACTTCATTGACTGCGTGCTCAGCCGCGACGCCAGCAAGATTACCGCGCCGCCCATCGAAGGGCATTACTCCTCCGCCTTGTCTCATTACGCGCTCACCGGCGCGCGCATCAACCGCGTCCTTGAGATCAACGACCAGACCGGCGAGATTACCAATGTCGATTGGTCGAGCATTCCCGGTCTCACCGAAGAACAGGCGGGCCTCTATCTCAAGCGCGATTACCGCGAGGGATTCGAGGTCCCCGAAGAAGTCTAGGCATACCACACGCCAACACGGCACCCGCCCGGCGCGGTCCCCACGGCCGCGCCGGGCGGTGTCGCTTCCCAAGGGGTGGACAGGTATAATCGCGCGCATGTTTTCCCAATTTGTCACTGACGGCGTGCCCGCACCGGTGTTCTGGGCGTTTGTGGCCGCCGCGATCATCATTCAAGGCATAAGCAAATCAGGGTTCGCGGGCGGCGCGGGCATTTTGTCCATGCCCCTCATGTTCTTCGTGATGCCCGTGAACCGTGCCGCCGCCGTAATGCTGCCCCTTCTCATCCTGTGCGACATGAACGCCATTTTCCACCATCGGCGCAACAAAGACTGGAAAACCGTCCTTCGGCTTTACATTCCCTCTATTTTCGGAATTCTCGCGGGCGCGGCGGTCTGGTGGTGGATTGGCCGGGAAGGCGTTGAAGGCTACGGGATCTGGGTCAAACGCTTCGTGGGCGTCATCGCCATGGTGTTCGCCGTGTACATCGCCTGCAAAGAAATGGCCATGGCGTGGATCGACCGGTTCCGGCCCGGAGCCGCCGCAGGCTGGGCCGCCGGCCTTGCCGCGGGATTCACGTCGACCATCGCGCACGCGGCCGGCCCCATCGTGAGCCTCTACATCTTCACGCAGGACCTCGGCAAGACCCTCTTCGTGGGAACCGTCGCCTGGACGTTCACGCTCATCAACCTCTCCAAACTCCCCTTCTATTTCGGAGTCGGGCTGCTCGAAAAAGACGTGTTGCTCTTTGGAGCGGTGCTGGTTCCTCTCATTCCCGTCGGGTCGTGGCTCGGAAAATGGATGCACCACCGCGTATCCGAAACGCTGTTCAACCGGGTTATCCTCGTGCTCGTGTTTATCGCGGGTGTTCAGCTGATCTTCGGCTTCGACCCTGTCATGTGGGCGCTGAAATTGTTCGGGGGCGACGGTTGAGCGCGTCCGCGTCCCCAAAGCCGCCGAACACCAACGCGAAATAGCCTCCCGGGGCTCGCGGAACGCCAGCGCGGCATTTCTATTGCGCTTGCCAGCCGAAACGGTGTGAGATTCGCGCCCTCAGTCCACTTTGTAGCCGCGCGAGTTCAACAGCTTGTATTCGATGCTGTCCACCAGTGCCTGATACGACGCCGCCACGATGTTGCCCGAAACCCCGACCGTGTACCACGACATCTCGCCGTCGCTCGACTCGATGAGCACGCGGGTAACGGCCGCCGTGGCTGCCTGCGCATTCAGGATGCGCACCTTGTAGTCGTCGAGGTGCACGTCCCGCAGCTCAGGATACGTACCCTCCAGCGCTTTCCGGAGGGCGTAGTTGAGGGCATCGACAGGACCTTCCGCCTCGGCGGCGGTATGCATGCGGGTGCCGTCGGGCAATTCGAGCTTGACGGTAGCCTCCGAAATGGCCGGGCTGTCGGCGTCGTGGCGGTCCACGCTCGTGCGAAACCCGCGCAGCTTGAAAAAGGTGCGGTACTGCCCCATGGCTTTGCGCAACAGGAGCTCGAGCGACGCATCGGCCCCTTCGAATTCATACCCCTGGTTCTCGAGCTCCTTGACCTGCTTCAAGGCCTCCTGCGTCTCGGGAGCGTCGCGATCGAGGTCGATCCCGAGCTCCTTGGCCTTCTGCAACAGACTCGACCTGCCCGACATCTCGCTCACCGAGATGCGGGTCTGGTTGCCCACCGTCTCTGGCGGGATGTGTTCATAACTGACCTTGAGCTTCTTTACGGCGTCAGCGTGCATGCCGCCCTTGTGCGTGAACGCATCGCGCCCTACGAACGGATCGAAATCGCGCGGCCCCATGTTGGCCAGTTCCGCCACGAGATACGATAGACGGGTCAGCTGGCGAAGCTGGTCCTCCGACACCACCTCGCACCCCATCTTGAGCTGCAGGTCGGGAATGACCGTGCAGAGGTTCGCGTTGCCTGTCCGCTCGCCATAGCCGTTGATGGTGCCCTGCACATGCACCGCGCCCGCATGCACGGCGGCGATGGTGTTGGCCACGCCGCAACCGCTGTCATTGTGAGCGTGAATTCCGAAAACGGCTTCGGGAAGTCGCTTGCGCGAAGCATGGGTGGCCTCGCCAATGCTCCAGGGAAGGCTCCCGCCATTCGTGTCGCATAGCACCAGCACTTCCGCGCCCGCATGCCAGCCGCGCTCCAGCGCCGCCAGCGCATATTCGCTATCTTCACGGTAACCGTCAAAAAAGTGTTCGGCATCGAGAATCACGCGGCGGCCTTGAGATTTGAGATAGGCCACGGACTCCTCGATCAGCCTGAGGTTCTCTTCGAGGCTGACCCGCAAGACTTGTTGCACGTGGGTAGGCGAGAATTTCGCGAAGATGGTAACCACCGGCGTGTCGGCCGCAAGCAATGCCTTGATGTTGGGATCGTCCTCCACCGCATTCCTGGCGTGGCGCGTGCTGCCGAAGGCCGCCATTACGGCGTGCTTCATCTCCAGGTCCTTGGCGCGCCTGAAAAGCTCGGCCGCTTTCGGATTCGAGCCCGGCTGCCCGCCCTCGATAAAAGAAACGCCGAAGGCATCCAGTTCCTGCACGATGCGAAGCTGGTCCTCGGACGAAAACTTCACACCCGGCCCCTGCGCCCCATCGCGAAGGGTTACATCGTATACTTCGACTCGTTGTGCCACGCTTATGCTCTCCTCCCCCGCCGCCGGCGCACGCCCACCAACACGCGCTTCAGGTTATCTGAAAACTATGCGCATCGAGCCGGTCCGTGCGGATGATCCACGGAATCAGGGCATAACCAGGGTCGATGACCAAGCCGCCCGCTTCAGCCGAAGCCTCATCATACCGCGCAACGCCGTTCGATGCCACGCCGCATCCCCATACCGCAAAGGGCACCGGCCCGCCCGCGTGGGTGCGGCTGCTCAGAGCGGTGACATGATCCGGCGCGGCAAGGACACGCCAATCCGCGTGTGACCGGGCAGCCTCGAGACACGGTCCCACAACACGGCGATCGAACGCTTCGATGGCCGCGATCTTCTTATCGATGATGCCTTCGTGAGCGCATTCGTCGGGCGCCTCGACGTGGACATAGACAAAGTCCACGCGTTCAAGGGCGCGCAAGGCCGCTTCGACCTTGCCCTCGTAATTCGTATCGATATACCCCGTCGCGCCGGGCACATTGATCACTTCGAGGCCCGCGCACACGCCAATGCCTTTCACCAGGTCAACGGCTGAAATGACGGCCCCTGAAACGCCGAAACGTTCCCGGTACGTTTCCATCCGCGGCGCTTGGCCCTGCCCCCACAACCAGATCGAGGTCGCAGGAAGATGACCCGCGGCTCTGCGGGCCGCGTTGACCGGGTGCCTCTCGAGAAGGGGCCGCGACCATTCCATCAGCATCCGGAGATACTCTCCGGCAGGACCCTTCGGCAGATGTTCGCTGTACGGCCGGTCCGAGATATCATGGGGCGGCGTGCAGACGGTCGCCACCAACGCGTCAGGCTTGACTTCACCGCCCGGGATCACGGCAAGATGTCGGTAGCTGACGCCGGGATAGAACGAGCAATCGTGCGGGCATTCCGCATCAAGCGTGCGGATCAGCTTCGCGGCCTCCTCGCTCGAGATGTGGTCCGCCGTAAAGCTCTTCATCACGCCGTCGTCCAGCGTGACCAGGTTGCAGCGAAAGGCCACGTCGTCCGGGCCCAGCGAAATGCCTTGGTTCGCGGCCTCGAGCGGCGCGCGGCCCGTGAAGGTCCCGTGAGGATCGTAACCGAACAACGAAAGGTTGCCGATGTCACTGCCCGGCGGCAAATCTCTGGGAATGGGCCAATACAGGCCGCATAGCCCTTCAGACGCAAGGGCATCCAGCCCGGGAGTCGACGCCAGTTGCAAGGGCGTCCGGCCACCGCGCGCATCAAGAGGGAAATCGGCCATGCCGTCCCCAATAAGGCATAAGAACTTCACGGGGAAGCCTCCACAGCATAACCACCTGAGAATGAACGCGGGAGAATAGCATTACGAACAAGGCAAAGTCAAACTACGAATCGCGCCATCTAAGATCTTACCGGAGATGGTATCGTCTTGCCATTTGTGATCTTACCGGAGCATGGAAGGCAGGACGATGGCAGGAGAGCGCATTTTGGATGGA
>Ga0116185_1000676_pt1 | contig 37828 bp, 42 predicted proteins | sample AD_JPNNA7_MetaG_FD_89754 | JGI IMG/M metagenome (GOLD analysis project Ga0116185, IMG submission 89754) | Active sludge microbial communities of municipal wastewater-treating anaerobic digesters from Japan - AD_JPNNA7_MetaG | ecosystem: Engineered > Bioreactor > Anaerobic > Digestate | place...
CGATGGCACCGCCCAGGAACTCTCCCTTCTCGGTGATATAGTCGATCGTGGTGGCCGTGCCCATGTCGATGACGATCCCCGGCCTCTTTCCCTTCGTATGGAGGTGGTAGCAGGCCGCTGCATCCACGAGCCTGTCCGTTCCCAGGGTTTCTTTCGTGGCGTAGAGGTTCGCTATCCCCATGGGAGTATCGTTATTCACGACGAAGGGAGCGGTACCGAGTTGCCTTTTGCACTCCTGAGCGATGAGCTCACGAACGGGCCCGCGCACACTCGAGAGCACGATTTCGGAAGGCAGGGAACGTCCCTTAAGATCGAGATGATCGAAGAAGGTGCCGGTATTGAGGCATGTTTCAGTTACGACGCGCCGGATGAGCAGGACTTCCTCCTCCTCGATCACTGCACACGTAATATGCGTATTGCCCACATCAAGAGCGAGCATGCCTATTCTTAGCCCACCTGGTCTGCTTCTTCAAGGACATTCTGCTGCTGTCTCTCGGGTTTCCTTCAAGGAAAGGCCTGTATCCTGCAACATCCGGCCATCGTCCCTCATGCCTTGAAAAGGGATGCGGCCTCCGGTGCCTTACCTACCGACACCGGCCTTGCCCATACCATAAGACAAGAGGGCGCTGCCGGTCAACCCTCAAATCTCGGCGACAGCGCGGATCCACCCTGCGCTCGCCCCTTTGATCTTGATGGGGAAGCAGTAGAAGGTAAAGCCGGTCGAGGGGAGCTTATCGAGATTGGTGAGCTTTTCGATCTGGAAATAGCCTTTCTCGATCCCTGCGAAGTGTCCCTCCCAGACGAGGGAAGAATCGCGGGTGCGCTCGAAATCCTTGGCCTGGAAGGGGAGAGGCCTGTCCCAGCTCCATGCATCGGTTCCCACCACATGGATCCCCTGGTCGATAAGCCACAGGGTCGCTGCCCGGCCGAATCCCGACCCCTTCACGAGGTATTCAGGCTTTCCCCAATATGCATCCGCACCGGTCCTGGCCAGGAAGATATCGCCTTCCTTGAGCGCATAGCCCATGGCATCGAGCTTTGCCCTGATGTCGTCCGGCGTGATGTTATAGCCGTCCGGCTTGTCCGTGAAGTCTGCCACCACGCCGTTTCCCAGACCATTCCAGGGGGAACTGATCGATGGTAAGCGCGGGCTTTCCGTTGTCCTGGGTCGGATGAAAGTGCCAGGGGGCGTCCATATGGGTGCCCGCATGAGAGGAGACCTCAAGGTGCTCGACGGCCCAGCCCAGCCCGCCGGGAAGGTCTTTTCCCGTAAGCCCCGGATAGAAGAGCTCCATGGTCTGGGCACCCATTGCGTGATCCATGTAGGTGATCCTGGGGATCATGAGCGGCGGGTCACTGGGCAGACCGCTTTCGATGGCAATGGAGAGATCGATGAACCTTCTTGGCATAGTCACACCTCCGATCGTACAAGACAACTTTTTTCGTGAATATTTTCATGCACCCATGCTACCGGCAGAGCCTCTCTCTGTCAAGATATGCATGTTGACAGCACAGGGTTTTTCCGTATTAATGACAATTATGGAATTCAATTTTGAAGACCTCCTGAAGCAGGTTCAGAAGATACAGGAACAGGCAAAGAGGATACAGGTAGAGCTTGCGCACAAGACGGTGACGGCGTCCTCGGGAGGCGGCATGGTTACGGTCACGGTGACAGGCAGACAGGAGATCAAGGAGATCAAGATCGATCCTGTCTGCGTCGACAGCAGGGATATCCCCATGCTCGAAGATCTGATCCTCGCTGCTGTAAACCAGGGGATCAGAAAATCCAGAGAACTCGTGTCCGAAGAGATGAAGCAGCTTACCGGCGGCCTGCCGCTGCCCTTTGATATCTTCTGAAATGGACCCATACCCGAAGCCTCTCAGAGACCTCATATCCCAGCTCAAACGCCTGCCCGGCGTGGGGGAGAAGACCGCCACCAGGCTGGCCCTGTTCATCCTCGGAGACAGGGACAACCTCGCGGGCGACCTCTCGCGGTCACTCGAGACGGTAAGTGACTCGATACGCCTGTGCCCTATCTGCTTCAACCTCACCGACATGCCCAAGTGCTCCATCTGCCAGGACCCTTCGCGCGATCCTTCGATCATATGCGTCGTGGAGGAGCCGAGCGACGTGCTCGCCCTGGAATCCGCCCATGCGCTCAAGGGGCTCTACCATGTGCTCCATGGGCTCATCTCGCCCATCAACGGGATAGGACCGGAAGATATCAAGCTGCCCGAGCTCATCGAGCGTCTCTCGAAGAATTCGGTGAGCGAGGTCATCGTGGCCACCAACCCGTCGGTCGAGGGTGAAGGAACCTTCCACTACATCACGAGGCTCATCGAAGAGAGGAAACTTCCTGTCAGGATAAGCCGGATCGCCTCCGGAATACCCATGGGCGGGGAATTGAAATATATGGACCAGGTGACCCTGGCCAGTGCGCTGCGCTACCGGAGAAGCGTGAAAGAAAAATAACCTTTTGGGGCTTTCTCACATGATGGGATTTGCGGTTCAGGGAGGGTACGTCGTCAAGGGACCCAGGGATATCCTTCGGGATCACTACGTCATCGTCGAGGGAACGAGGATCAAAGAGATAACCCCCTCTCTCCCCGAAGGCATCGACACCGTGCTCGGCGGGCCGCACGATATCGTGATGCCGGGCCTCATCAATACCCACACCCATGCTTCGATGACCCTGTTCCGCGGGTTCGCCGATGATCTCCCGCTCATGACCTGGCTCTACGATTACATCTTTCCGGCCGAATCAAAATTCCTGGACAGGGAGTTCGTCTATATCGGGACCCTGCTCGCTGCATGGGAGATGACCAGGTCGGGCACCACGGCGTTCTGCGACGGGTATTTCTATGAGGATCAGGTGGGGCGGGCGGCGAAAGAAGTGGGCATCCGCGCCTGGCTCGGAGAGGGAATCCTCCAGTTCCCTTCGCCCTCGCTCTCCGACCCGAACAAAACCATCGAGCATTCACGAAGGTTCATCAGCCGGTGGCTTGACGACGACCTTGCGAGGCCGACAGTCTTCCCCCATGCCGTTTACACCTGCACTCCCGAGCTCCTCACAAAGGCATACGCCCTTGCCGAGGAATTCGACCTCGTCTATCAGATCCATCTGAGCGAAACCGCTTCCGAGGTGAGGCAGGTCGTCGAACAGTATGGAATGACGCCCGTCAAGCTCCTCGACTCCCTGGGCTGCCTCTCTCCCCGGACGCTCGCAGCACACTGCGTCGCCCTCGAAAAAGACGAGATCGAGCTCCTCGCCGAGCGAGGCGTGTCCGTTGCCCATAACGCGGAGAGCAACATGAAGCTGGCTTCCGGGATCGCCCCTGTCCCGGCCATGATCGCCGCCGGGGTGAATGTCACGATTGGAACCGACGGATGCGCGAGCAACAACAACCTCGACATGATCACCGAGGCATCGACGGTTGCAAAGCTCCACAAGATCAGCACCATGGATCCGACAGTGCTCGATGAATGCACCGCCCTTTCCCTCATGACCGAGAATGCGGCCAGGGCGCTCAAGCTCGATGCCGGCAGGCTCGAAGCCGGAAAGCTCGCCGATATCATCACCCTCGATGGCCATGCGCCTAACCTGGTGCCGGTCTACAATCCCGTCTCCCACGCGATCTATGCAGCGTCCGGCTCCAACGTAAAGGACGTGGTCATAAACGGAAAGATCGTCGTCCGCGATTTTACGTCCCTCACGGTCGACGAGGAAGCCCTCATCCGGGAGTGCCGCAGGATCAAAGAGAGAATCGCACAAGGACAATCGGTAAAGGCTTCCCTCTAAGCAGGAAATCTTTTCCGTCCGGCATACCCCTTCCCTCAGGCGCAGCCTGCATCCATAAGGCATGGCAGTCTCTTTGCTTTGATAATAAAGACGGAAACGAAGCATGCCGATAGGATGGAAGTATGAGAGTGAACAATAGATTTCTCTATTCCCAGCTGGTGAGGGAACTCGGAATGAATACCGAGAAGCTCTTTTCGCTCAACAGCCAGATTACCTCCGGGAAACGCATCCAGAAACCCTCGGATGACCCCATCGGCCTCTCGAAGGTCCTCATCAACCGCACCGAGCTCAACGGCATCAACCAGTTCCAGAGGACCATCGACCTGGCAAAAGGCTGGCTGTCCCGCATGGATTCCATCTGTATCGATGTCGACGACCTCTTGGCGCGGGCGAGCGAGATCGCCGTACAACAGTCATCCTCCACGAGCACCGCGAACACCAGAGCCTCTGCTGCCGAAGAGGTGAGACAGCTCCGGGAAATGGTCCTGGGTCACGCCAACTCCAAGTACGGCAACAAGTACATTTTCGGCGGAACCGATACCCAGAACCTGCCTTTTCTGAATGCCGATGTCCGGGGATGGCAGGATGACGTAAGCACCATGGCAGCAGATGCTGCCGGGGCAGTGGCGAACCTGGGTAGACCGGCCGCCGCCGGCGACCGCTACATCAATACGACGGACGGGAACATCTACGAATACGATGGATCTGCCTGGCAGGTGGACGCCGCTGCAAGCGAGGGAATATCGGCCGTCGTACAGGATGCGGGCAGCGAGCTCTACGTATACAACGACGGGCAGTGGGTGACCCAGTATCAGGGAAACGATTCGACCTTCTCCGTGAAGATCGGCAAGACCGATACCGTGAAGGTCAATACCCCCGGAATCGAGATCTTCCGGAACTCTCAAGGTGATATCTTCATGACCCTGATGAAGCTCGAAAGGGCGCTTCGAAACAATGATCAGTCCGGGATAAGCGCTCAGCTTACCGATCTTGAAAACTCGAGCACGGTTCTTTCGAACAACCTTGCCAAGGTCGGCGCCGTTATCAACCGGCTCGATCATACGGCGTCCGTCCTGAAGCTTGCATCGGTAGACATTCAGGAAAGCACGTCAAATATCGAGGACCTCGACTACGCCGAGGCAATCACCTCTCTTCAGAACCAGCAGATCATTTACGAAGCAGCATTGAAAAGTGCATCCATCATCACGAGCATGAGTCTTGTAAATTTTGTCGATTAACAGGGAGGAGGAGTATCTTGGAAATTAAAACCACACGGTTCGGGAACATAACCGTACAGGATGAAAAAGTGATCTGCTTTCCCAAAGGGATTCTCGGTTTTTCACAAAACAAGAGGTTCATTCTGTTTCCCCATACCGAAGGTTCTCCCTTTTACTGGCTCCAGAGCATGGATGACGGGTCTGTTGCCTTTGTGGTCATGAATCCTCAGCTTGTGAAGCCGGACTACAAGATCACTGTGGAAGAGTCGGTCTTAAGCGAGATCAAGGCCGAAGAATCGAGCGAGCTCGATGTCCTCTGCATCGTTACCATCCCCCACAACCAGCCGGACAAGATGACCATCAATCTCCTGGGGCCGATCATTCTCAATGCGGACAAGCGCTACGCTATGCAGGTCGTCTGTCCGGAAGAAAACTATTCCCACCGCCATCCGATCATCTCCGATAAGGGATGAATCCTCCTTAAGGGATTCCGTCCTTTTTCTCTTCTCTCCCCGTCTCTTGACCGAAGAGGGGGGATTTTGTCCAGGGATTTTCTCTCCAGAGAGGATTTGCAATGGAGGGGCGCTTTGTCATACAATGTTCCCTGCCCTTTTTTGTTGCCTCTCACATAAGGCAGACTATCCGGTAAAGGGCAAGGGGGAAGAGGACAGCACCATGATCGAGAACATTACAGCCTTTGTTGCCAAGGGGACGAACAGCGGGAAGACATACCTCATTCAGAAGTTGATCAGCGAGTTCAAGGTTAGAGGCAGGAAGGTCGCTGCAGTCAAGCATGGCACCCATCTCATGGAGGTGGACAAGAAGGGAAAGGATACGTATAAATTTGCAGAGAAGGGAGCAGACCGCATCATCCTGTTCTCGGACAATGCCTTCATGCTCTATGAATTGGCCCCACCGGACCTCGACAAACTCACCGCGTTCGCGGAAAAGGATATGGACATCGTCCTCATGGAGGGCTTCAAGGCAGGGCCTTTCAAGAAGATCGAGGTGTACAACCCTGCCCTCTACGATACGCCCCTGTGCGTCGAAGAACCCGACGGCAACTACATAGCCATTGTCAGCAGGGAGTATATCGACGTGGGCCTTCCCTGGTTTTCCTTCGACGAGATCCGGAAGATCTGCGATTTCATCGAGGAGCGGAGCCGCAAGCGGTAGTCATCGGCATACTCGTCCGACCCGGTTGATTTGCAGAAAATTCCCAACAATATGAGATCAATAACCTGTAGCATCAGGCATGAAACTATGGTAAAGGCTTAAACCCTATGCTGATAGTCCGCCTCAAACCGAAAAAAGAGATCCCCGTGATCAAAGGCCACCCCTGGATTTTTTCCGGAGCAGTGGACAAGGTTCAGGGCACACCCGAGGAGGGGAGCCTGTGCAGGGTAATCGACTCGAAGGGCAGATTTGTGTGCCAGGGCTTCTACAGCCCCTTTTCCCAGATCGCAGTCCGCGTGCTCACCAGGGGAAAAGAAACTGTCGACCGGGCATTCTTTTCGCAGAGGGTCCATCAGGCGGCCAGGTTGAGAAATTCGGTCATCCCTGCGGACACGACCTGCTACCGTCTCGTCCACGGCGAAGGCGACGGGATTCCCGGACTCGTTGTGGATTTCTATGAAAAGGCCCTCGTCCTGCAGTCTCTCATCACGGGCATCGAGGAGATCAAGAGCGACATCGTCTCGATTCTTGAGGGGTTGTTTCCCGATTTTCCGATCCACGAGCGCTCCGATGTGAAGGCTCGGTCCGGAGAAGGCCTCCGTCCTTTGAGCGGACCGCTCAAGGGGAGCCTCGCCGAAGGCGCGATCATCGTGCACGAGATGGGGATCCCGTTTTACGTGGATGTGCTCACGGGCGAGAGGACCGGGTTCTACCTCGATCACAGGAGGAATCGGGCCAGACTTCAATCAATGGCTTCCGGAAAGGACGTGCTCGACCTCTTTTCCTATACGGGCGCATATGCCGTGCACGCCCTCAAAGGCGGGGCGAAATCGGCCGTATCCGTAGATTCGTCCTCCCCTGCTCTCGCCCTTGCCAAGAGGAACATGGAGATCAACAAGATAACGCCTTTCGTCTGGAAAATCGTCCGGGACGATGTCTTGAGGTTTCTCCAGGACGATCGCTCTCGCTATGACATCATCGTGTGCGACCCGCCTCCCTTTGTCAAGGATATAGAAGACTTCGAAAAGATCCTCGCCCTCGTCTTCGAGAAGCTCAATCCTTCGGGGTTGATCTTTGCCACGACATATCTCGGCACACAGTATACGCCGCTCGATTTCTACAGGGCAGTCCAGGTCTCGTCCGAAAGGGCGTCACGGAACGTCAAGCTCATAGAGCCGCTCTATGAGGGGCCGGACTTCCCGGTTCTGCCGACTCACCCCCAAGGCATTCACCTCTTCGGGCATATTCTCTACGCGGACTGATCCTTCTTTTTTCAACGCTTTCGCCCGCAATGAAATGGAGAGAATGTGCGGAGGTCTCTGAAGAGCCGGGGACAGGCTTCAGTGGTGGGCGATGAGATGCCTGCAGCGGATCGCCAGATCCATGAAACGATCTCTCCACTGCCTCGGGGGCGTATCTTCTACGATCGGCGGTTTTTCCACAAGGGGGATCGGCCTCCCCGTGATGACCATCTTGTAGGAGTAATTGATATTGTCTTCCGGACCGTTCACGATGCGGTTCTGGGCGAGAAGCCAGGGCCAGAGCCGCATCTGTGAATCAGGAACCTGCAGGCCGAAGATGCGCCTTCCTTTGAGGGTGATGATCCCCCACAGAGCGCCATGGTTCTTTCTGAAAACCTCGCCCATGTAGCTGCCGAAGACCTTGGCAAACTGGAGAATCTCGCCTTCGGTCGGTTTGGCCTTCTCGATGTCTTCATGCAGCCGGCCCAGGATGTCCTCGATAAGGCCGACGCTCTCGTCCGACCAGTCGAGGGTAATGCCGAGCCGGTCCCTGGCGAATTCGACCGCCCTGTCGGCATAGGATGCCGCCCTTTCTCCGATCCTCTCATCCGGTTGAAAATCATTTCTCATAGCAAATCCTTTAAGGGGATAGAAGCATACAAGGAATTTGCAGCTATTGCAATAACGAAGACCTCTTCATTCGGGCAGCTTGAAGGCCTGCTCGGCTTCGAGGATGTTCGCCTGCATCTTGTCAGGGGACCAGCCCAGCTCCTTGGCGGCAATGTCGGCCACCTTCAACAGGACCTCCCTGCCGGGATGGCCCAGAGTCCCGATGCCCGTTCTCCTGAAAAGGATGTCTTTCAAGGTGAGCGCCATCTCGTTTCTGGCTGCATACGCTACCTGGGCCAGGATCTCGCCGTCGGCGTTGAGCGTTTCCGCGAGCCGTGCATCCTGCCTGGCGAGGATCAGGACCTTGTCATACTCGGTGCCGTAATGTCTGCCCAGGTATTCGACGGTCGCAGGGCTGAAATCGCTGTTCTGCCGCTTGATGGACGAGATGAACGCCTCGATGTCGTCGATATCGGAGCCCACGAGCCGCTGCTTGTGGGTCCTGCACGGGGAGAGCCTTTTACCGATCCGCTTTTCCGCCGCCTTCATGACGTTCTGTGCGAGATTGCGGCTGGTGGTGTACTTGCCTCCCTCGACTGTTATGAGGCCGCTCAAGCCCTCGTCGCCGTGGTCGTAGATCTCGTATTTGCGGGTGGTGTTGTGCACGTCCTTTGCTGAATCGAGGAGCGGACGCAGGCCGCCGTAGGCGAAGAGCACGTCTTCGTACCGGATGGGATCGTCGTTGCCGAAATCCTTGTTCACCGTGTCGAGCAGCTCCTGAATGCTCTGCCTGGTTACATGGTATCCATCCGGGTCTCCGGGATATTCCTTGTCCGTGGTTCCGATGAGGGAATGTCCTCGCCAGGGAATGAGAAAGAAGTGCCCCGTCTTGGTCATGGTCCCTACACCGTGATTGTTGATGAGCTTTTTCACGATGAGATGGATTCCTTCTGAGCGGCGGATCTTCTCGCTCGCATCCGATTTTTTCGCCAGCTGGAGCACGATGTCCGCCCAGGGGCCCGTGCAGTTGATGGTGAGTTTTCCCTTTATGGTGTGGGTCCTGCCGGTCATGAGGTCCTTCACGATGATGCCGCAAACCTTTGGTCCCTGCTCGATAAAGAAATCCTCTACCTTCGCATAGTTCGACACCTTGGCCCCGTAGCGGACGGCGGACTTGATGAATGCAAGCGTCAGCCGCTCCGGGCAGATGCTCAGGCAGTCGTAGTACACCCTGGCGTCCTTCAATCCCTCGCGCTTGGCATTCGGCTCTTCTTCAATGACCCTTTCCCGGGAAAGGGCATAGTGGTTGGGGATCTTCTTGCTCTTGTCCCAGACGAATCCCTTGTCGAACGCGATGAGGTCGTAGAGGGTGAGCCCTATCTTCATGGCGGGGGTAGGGTTTGTGAACATGAAGCGCATGGGGTAGACGAAGTTGGGGGCGATGTTCTCCATGATCCTGCGTTCACTGAGCGATTCGCGGACGAGCCCGAACTCATACGTTTTCAGGTAGCGAAGCCCCCCGTGGATCACCTTCGAGGTTGCAGCCGAGGTGGCCCAGCCGAAGTCGCTCTTTTCCACGAGCGCAACGCTCAAGCCTCTGCTCGCGGCGTCATAGGCGACTGCCGCGCCGGTTATGCCGCCGCCGATTACGACGACATCGAATGATTCACCTTTGTAATCGTCGATGAAACGCTTCATGCGGATATCCCCTTTTAGTGATTGATTTTGGTGAAGCCGGCCTTGTTGTTCCTGTACAGCGCCTTGAACTGCTCATAAAGCATCTCGTACACCTTCCTGGTTGACGGATCGGGCTTATAGAGGGTCCCCTTTTTGAGCATTCTGTCTATCTCGCTGAAATCCTTATAAATCCCCAGGGCGACCATGGCGATGGATGCAGCGCCCTGCGCGCATGCCATCTGGGGATTCATCATCTGGAGGACCGGCTTCTGCAGGACGTCGGCAAAGATCTGGCACCAGATGCCGCTCTTCGAGGCTCCGCCGATCAGCCGGACCATATCCGTCGTAGGCCTGACCTTTTTGCGCGACAGGGCCTCCACAAATTCCATGCCCCAGCGGATGTTGTAGGCGACCCCTTCCATGGCGGACCTTAAGAGATCGGCCCGCGTCGTATTCATGCAGATGTTGAATATCTGTCCCCGGAGGTGGGGGTTGTTGATGGGTGAGCGTTCGCCGAAGAGCCACGGGGTCAGGATGATGTTGTTCGATCCGGGGGCCGACTTCGCGGCTTCAGCGTCCAGCATCCCGTAGATATCGGAAGATGATAACCCCTGGGTGAGCTCGGGCGGATACAGCATGCGTTTAAGCCAGTCGAGGGCGGCACCCAGGGTTTCCTGCTTGCTGATCAGGAGAAATACGCCGGGAATCCCGGATACGATCGACCCGACATAGTGGTTCATGTCGATGCCGTATCCCGGATGGTGCGTGGCGACCCAGCCGGCGGTGCCGATGTTGATATGCATCTGCCCCATCTCGATGGCGCCCGAGCCGATGGCCGAGGTGAGGAGGTCGCCCGAGCCGTTCACCACGGGCAGCCCTTCCGGAACGCCCGTCCTCCCGGAAAAAGTGGCCGTGACCTTGCCGGCGATCGCGGTCGAGGGCTTGAGTTCGGGCATCTTCCGCGAATCGAGGCCGTAGAGCCTGTGGATGTCCTCCGACCAGGTCCACTGCGCCTGGTTCTTTTTGCGCGTGTCCATGAGCCAGGTGATGTTGGCCATGTCGTACGAGCTCACGTAGTTGCCGGTGGCGAGGAAGACGGCATAATCCTTCACGTCGAGGAACTTGTGGACGGAATCGTAGAGGTCGGGCTTGGTCTTCTTCATCCAGGCGAGCTTGCACACGGTGTCTTTGCCGTTCTTTCCCGGCATGCCCCCGGTTATCCTCAGGAACTTTATGAGCTTCGTGACGGGGTAACCCTCGATCTTGACGAGGCCCTTGTACATCTCCTTCTGGGTGAACTCGGCTGCGCGCTCGTCCATCCAGGAGAGCATGTTCATGAGGGGCTTTCCCTCCCGATCGACCGGAATCGTATTCTGCATCTGGCTCGTGAACACGACTCCTGCAAGCCTGCTGACCAGATCGGGATGATCGGCGAGCGTTTTCCTGCTCGTCGAGTAGATTGCCTCCGCTATCTCCTCGGGCGACTGCTCGACGCAGGACTTTGCCGGATACGAGAGGCTGCACCCACACCGGCAGGAATCGATGTATCCGTCAGGGCTCACCAGCACGGCCTTTGTTTCGGTGGTGCCGATATCGACTGCGAGAATGAGATTCTTTTCTTCCATAACTACCTCCCCTCGGACCTGATTCAAAGCAAGCTTTCATGTAAAGACCGTCAGCGTAATCTGCTGTCGGCGACTTTCACACAGCAGGCACGTCAGCCGGATGACACTTCGAAATAATACTAGAAAGTCTCCGGGCAGACAAGAGCCGTGCATTCGATCTTCAATTCGTTCTGCCTATACGGAAGAATTCAGTTTCGGCCTTCCATTTCAAGCAGTTTCTTTTTCAGATCCAGCCCGCCGCCGTATCCCACGAGGCTTCCGTCCGATCCGATGATCCTGTGGCAGGGAATGAATATGGGAATGGGATTCCGGTTGTTTGCCTGCCCCACGGCGCGGGCCGCCTTGGGGTTTCCTGCGGCTGCTGCGATCTCCTTGTAGCTCGCCGTCCTGCCGTAAGGGACCTCACAGAGGGCTTTCCATACCTTCTTCATAAACTCCGAACCGCGTGGGGCGAGAGGCAGAGAGAATTCCCTGAGGTCTCCGGCGAAATAGGCATACAGCTGCCGGGCCGCCTCTCTGATAACCTCTGTTTCGCATACCTCGGCATCGGGCGGAGCAGGATCACCTCGAAGGAATACGTTCGTTATGGAGCCGCCTTCTTCCGCGATCCCGACCTTCCCGATCTCCGTCTGATAAAAGAAAAGCTTCATCTTTTGTACCTCTCCTGCTGCGAAAATTTGCCTGTTTCCGAACATACCACATCACGAGGGTGCATGTGCAGATTCAAAAAGAGCCATGACTCTTTCTGAATCCACGAAAGAGCGCATCCGGGACACTCTTCCTTCTCCGGCTGTCTGAATCCTCTGGAGAGGGTTGCGGGTGTGAGAAGAGAGCCGGGGTTTGCCTTTCTGGATTATCCCGATGTTATTTTGGGACAATCTTTATCGAGATCGTACGACATGAAGGTGACACGGAAAGGCAGGTGGGGAAACACCCTGCTTTCCCCCTCGATGAACCCGATCCGCTGGTACCAGTTTTTGAGCTCGGCATGGTCGGCAATGATTCCTATATCCACCCGATGAGCACCGAGAAGCCTTGCATTCTCCATGACATGAGCGACAAGAGCCTTGCCGAAACCGCATCCCCTCTGGCCGGGAAGAACTGCGAGGCGCTCAAGATAGCAAACGTCTGAATCCGCCTTTTCGAGGGCAACGCACCCGATCGGCGAACCCTCGTGCTCGATCATGAAATAGGTGACGCCCCGATCGAGGTCCTTTCGAATCCAGTCCTCGCTGCAGTTCGAAGGATGGCGGGGGGCGCTCTCCGGTGTCAGACCGAAGCGCTCTGCCACATCCCTGAAGGAAATTCGGATTGTTTCGGTGAGAACCCCGCTGTCTTCCCGTGTGCACGTACGTATCTTCGAGCTCATGCCATCCATCTCCCTTGCATCAAGGCTGCCATATCATACCTGTTCTTCTGTCATCCGCGCAGAGTCTGAAGCCTCAACGCATACGCATGCTGCGCCTGGCCGCACATGAGAACGGCAAGAGGTGGCGGAGACAAAGGCCGAACAGGGCGCCTGCCTAGTCTCCATTCTTGATCCTGCCCGGATCCTTATCCCATCTTGCTGTCGAGGAGCCTTCCTCCCATGACGTGGAGGTGCAGGTGCCAGATGATTTGTGTGCCGTCCTTGCCGCAGTTGACCACGATCCGGTATCCGGACTGGTCGATGCCCTTGATTTTTGCCGCCTGCTGCGCGGCGCCCAGCATGGCGAACCAGATATCCTTGTCGTGGAGCTCGTTTAAGCTGGCAATGTGCTTTTTCGGGACCACGACGACGTGCACCGGGGCCTGCGGCTGGATATCGTCGAATGCCAGCACCAGATCATCCTCGTAGACCTTGCTCGAAGGAACCTCACCATTTACGATCTTACAGAAAATGCAACCCATCTCATACCTCCCGAATCCTGCATCAAAGTCTTCTCCTGCCGTGAACTTTCCCGGAAACATCGCATCCCGCGCGCGGGGGAGTGATAGGATTAATGATATAAAACGATGAATGGAGTCAAGCGCGGAAGCCATGGTATTCGCTTTCGGCGCTGCGTGAACGTCGCGGGGTCGGCTCGGAAATCAGCTCCTGCAGAGCTCGATAGCCTTGCGCAGGTCGATCCGTCCTTCGTAAATCGCCTTTCCCGTAATTACACCCATGAGGCCTGTTATCCCTTTCAGGGCCTCGATGTCCTCGATGCTCGAAACCCCGCCCGACGCCACAACCGGGATGTTCACGCTGCGCACCATCTCGGACATGGCCTCGATGTTCGGGCCGGTAAGCATGCCGTCGCGGTCGATGTCCGTATAAACGAGAAACGCCGGCCCTGCCTCCTCATACTCCCTTGCCAGGGAGACCGCCGTCTCTTGCGTGATCTCCTTCCACCCGCGGACCGCGACGAAGCCTTTGAGGGCGTCGATCCCGATTCCGACCCTCCCCGGGAAGGCTGAGATGATCCTCTTGGCTTCGTCAGGCTTTGATGCCGTGATCGTGCCCAGGATGACGTATGTTACGCCCAGGTCGAAGGCGGCCCTGGCATGATCGATGCTCCTGATGCCGCCGCCCAGCTCCACCTCGACGTTCGATGCCCTGCAGATCGACTCGATGGCCTTCGTGTTCACGCCCTCGCCCCTGACCGATCCGTCGAGGTCCACCACGTGGATCCTCTCCGCACCGGCATCACGGAACTCCTTGGCCACGTCGGCAGGCACGCTGCTGTAGCGGGTGACGTCGTCGAACGCGCCTTTTTTGAGGCGCACGACGTTTCCCTCGTGGAGGTCGATGGCCGGGATCACGATCATGACGCGGCCTTCTCCACCTTCTCGTATTCCCTCACCCACCAGCTGTTGAAGAGGATGCAATAGCGGAGGATATAGATCTTCTTGTCCGACGCCAGCACCTTGTAGTACTCCTCGGGATAGAAGCTCGGGTCTTCATAGGCTTCGCGCCAGTGGCTCAGGACGTGCTCGATGTCCATGGCCGCGCCGTCGAGCTCCATGTGGAAAGGTCTCCCCGGTGCGGTGTAGCTGTCCGCAGTCTTGACCTTTACATGGCGGTATTTGTTCACAGGGTTTCCTTTGTCGAGGGGATCTCCGATCCGGTTACGGCCACAGCCTCGCGCAGTGCCCGGGCGCATGCCTTGAAGCACGCCTCTGCCAGGTGGTGGCCGTTGCTCGAGGCAAAGATCGTCATGTGCAGGGTGATCCCTGCGTTGAAGGCGAGCGCCCGGAAGAATTCGGGGACGAGCTCCAGGTCGAGGTCACCTGCCTGGCCGTGGAACACGTCCTCGCCGTGGATCTGGAAGTAGGGTCTCCCGGAGATGTCGAGACAAGCCTCCACGAGGGCCTCGTCCATGGGTACCTTGGCCAGGCCGTAGCGGGTGATGCCCTTCTTGTTGCCCAGCGCCTTCTTGAGAGCCTTGCCCATGACGATGCCGAGATCCTCGGTCACGTGGTGCATGTCGACGTGGGTATCGCCCTTTGCCTTGACGGAAAGCCCGATGGCGGAATGGGTCGAGAAGGCATCGAGCATGTGGTTCAAAAATCCGGACGGGACCTCTATCGATCCCTTCGGGCCTTCGAGGTTCAAAGAAACGCTGATGTCGGTTTCCTTGGTCTTCCGGTTCACAACCGCTTCTCTCATACGCCTCCCGCAATCTCGTGCCTGAAGATTTCAATGGCCTTTTCGATCGTGCCTCCGTCGGGGGCACCTCCCTGGGCGAAGAGGCCCTTGCCGCCTCCCCTGCCGTTTACTGCGGCGGCAATGGTCTTCATGAGATCGCCTGCATCCACGCGGCCTTCGAGGTCTTTCGTGACCATGATCATGAAGGTTGCCCTGTTCTTTGCAGGAGATGCGAGAAACACCACGCCGGTTCCTATCTGCTGCTTTATCCTGTCTCCCATTTCCCGGAGCTGGCCCACATCCTCGAGGTCGACCTTCCTGATGACCACGGTGTACCCGTCTGACTCGAACTGCTCCTCATCCTTGGCAGAGGCTGCGCCGGAAACGAGCTTCAACTGCAGGTCCTTGATCGCGGCTTCCTGCTCCTTGATCCGCGCCTGCTGGGCGGCGATGCGCTCCCTGATCTCGGAAGGCGTACACCGCAAGGCTTTGGCTGCGTCATCGAGAATGGAGGTGAGCGACTGGAGGTGTTCGAGCGAGCGAGTGCCGGCGATCGCCTCGATCCTTCGCAGGCCCGCGGACACGCTCCCTTCGGAAACGACCTTCACGAGGCCTATTTGACCGGTGGCGCGGCAGTGCGTTCCTCCGCAGAGTTCGACCGAGACGTCGTCTCCCATAACCACCATGCGGACCTCGTCCCCGTACTTCTCGTCGAAGAGGGCCATGGCGCCTTTCGAGAGCGCCGCTTCCTTCGAGGTTATCTCGACCCGTATGGGCAGGTCTTCGAGCACATACTGGTTCACGATGGCCTCGATCCTGGCGATCTCGTCCTCTTTCACGGGTGCGAAGTGCGTGAAGTCGAACCGCAGGCGCGCTTCGCTCACGAGAGAACCCGACTGGTGCACGTGCTCGCCGAGCACATCGCGCAGCGCGCGCTGGAGCAGGTGCGTTGCGCTGTGGTGGCGCATGATGCTCTTGCGTCTGCTTGCGTCGACGGAGAGGGTGACGACCTGCCCTCTCACCACAGCCCCCTCGGTCACCACGATGGCGTGGATCATGATTCCGGAGTCGGTCTTCGTCGTATCGAGGACATCGGCGGAAAAGTTCGGCGCGAAAATCCTGCCGGTATCCCCCACCTGTCCGCCCGATTCGCCGTAGAACGGTGTCTCGCTGGCAATGAGGCAGCCCTCCTGTCCGGCTGCAAGCTCGTCGGCCGGGGCATATCCGCCGTGGTCGGTCTTCACGTGGAGCTCAAGCACCGTGCCGTGTGTTTCAAACGTATCGTACCCGACGAAACGCACCTCTTCCTTCTTTATCGTGGCGCCCATGGCAATGCCCTCTCCCATGACGCCGGAAAAGCTCGATGCGGTCCGGGCCTTTTCGCGCTGCAGCTCCATCTGCGCCTCGAAGCCTGCAGCATCGAGGGTGAAACCCTGCTTCTCCGCGATATCCTGGGTGAGGTCAACCGGGAACCCGAAGGTGTCGTAGAGCATGAAGACCGCATCTCCGGGGATGACGGTCTGTCCCTTTGACCTCACCTCGGCCATGACCTCGTCGAGGAGGGTGAGGCCGCGGTCGAGGGTCTTCAAAAAGCGCTCCTCTTCGTTCGCAATGACCTTGTCGATGAAGTCTCTCCTGCTTTTAAGCTCGGGATAGACATCTCCCATCTGTGCTATGACCTGCATTGCCACGTCGTGGAGGAAGGGCTTATTCAGACCGAGCAGCTTGCCGTGACGCGCGGCCCGTCGGATGATCCGACGCAGCACGTACCCCCTGCCCTCGTTCGACGGCAGCACGCCGTCTCCCACGAGGAAGGCGCTCGCCCTGGCGTGGTCCGCGATCACCCTGACCGAGACGTCGTTGTCCTCATTGCGTCTGTAGGTGATTCCCGCCATGTCTGCGATGTAAGCAATCAGCGGCACGAAGAGGTCGGTGTCATAGTTGCTCTTCACGCCCTGCATCACGGCGGTGATACGCTCGAGGCCCATGCCGGTGTCGATGCTGGGGTTGGGCAGCGGCTCCATCACCCCCGATTCGTCCTTGTTGTACTGCATGAACACAAGGTTCCAGATCTCGAGGTACCGGTCGCAGTCACACTCGCCGACCGTGCACTCGGGCCTGCCGCAGCCGATCGACGGCCCCTGGTCGTAAATGATCTCGGAGCACGGGCCGCATGGACCGGTGTCTCCCATGGCCCAGAAGTTGTCCTTGTCCCCGAGCCGGATGATGCGCTCCGGAGAAAGGCCGATTTTGTCCCGCCAGATGGCGAAGGCCTCGTCGTCGCTCAAGTGCACGCTCACCCAGAGTTTGGTCGGGTCGAGCCCCATCCTCTGGACGAGGAGCTCCCACGCGAATTCGATGGCGCCCTCTTTGAAATAATCGCCGAACGAGAAGTTGCCGAGCATCTCGAAAAAGGTGTGGTGCCGCGCGGTCCTTCCCACGTTCTCGAGGTCGTTGTGCTTTCCGCCCGCTCTCACGCACTTCTGGGAGGTGGTGGCCCGGGAATAGGGCCTCTTGTCCGTACCCAGGAACACGGATTTGAACTGGACCATGCCGGCATTGGTGAAGAGCAGCGACGGGTCATCCGCCGGCACGAGGGAGGAGCTGGGGACAATCGTGTGCCCCTTTTCCTGGAAGTACTGCAGGAACATAGTGCGAATCTCGGAACCTTTCATTGATCGTCTCCACCTAACACGCTCAGGATTTTCTCGAAGGCCAGTCCTTTGCCTGCGAGAAAACGGATCATCTTCTCCCTGCCCAGGCCTTTTCTCTTGCTCATGAGCATGGAGATTCTCTCTTCTTCTGTGAAGTCTTTCGAAACCTTGTCCACGGCGGATGCCGCCATGTCCTCGGGAACGCCCAGGCCTTCGAGGAAGGTCTTGATGTAAAAATCGCCATAGCCTTTTTCGGCCATGAGGCGCGCCCTGCGAATCGAATACTCTGAATCGTTAAGATAGCCTAAGTCGAGGACCCTGGCAACGACTGAATCGATGATTTCTTCTTTCAGTCCCTTGAGTTTCAGTTTTTTTTTAGCTCAAAGGACGAGACTGCCCTCCGGGAGATCACCTGGAGGGCATAGGCAATTCCCTGATCAAAAGTCTCGATAATTGCCGTCTTGGAATATGGACGGTTTTCCCTCTCCACTCAGTCCCTCTTCCTTTACGGGCTCTTCGCCTTCGAAGTCGTCCCACTTCCCGTCGCTGGTGCCCCTGATTCCCTTCATGCGCAGAGCGAAGTCGTTGGGGTTTGTGGCCTGGCGCATGGCCTCGTTGTAGCTAACGCTCCCTTCTTTGACCAGCGCCATCAGGGACTGATCGAAGGTCTGCATGCCGTAGGCCACGAGACCTTCGGCAATGGCGTCCGGGATATCGGCCGTGCGCGTCTCGTCGGTAATGCACTCCCTGATCCTTCCCGTGGAGACGAGAATCTCGGCAGCGGGGACCACGCCTTGCCCGTCGATCTTTGGCAGGAGCCGCTGGGAGATGACCGCTTTGATAACGCCCGCGAGCTGGAGCCGCACCTGCAGGTGCTGGTGCGGAGGGTACTGCGAGACGATCCGCATGATGGTCTCCACCGCATCGAGGGTATGGAGCGTGGAAAGGACGAGGTGGCCGGTCTCCGCAGCGGTGAGCGCTATTTCGATGGTCTCCCTGTCACGCATCTCTCCTACGAGGATCACATCCGGGTCCTGCCGCAACGCCGCCCGGAGCGCCATGGCAAAGGAGTTCGTATCGGCCCCTACCTCGCGCTGATTGATGATGCACTTCTTGTCCTTGTGGAGAAACTCGATGGGGTCCTCGATGGTGATCACGTGGCAGTTCCTGTAGGTGTTGATGTGGTTTACCATGGCAGCCAGCGTGGTCGATTTTCCCGAGCCCGTGGTCCCGGTGACGAGGATGAGCCCCTTGCGCTCGAGGCTGATCTTTTTGATCACTTCGGGGAGATGGAGATCGTCAAGGCTGGGGGGGTCGGTGGGAACGATCCTGAACACCATCCCGTAGCTCCCCCTCTGCCTGAAACAGTTCACCCTGAAGCGCGCCACACCCGAGAGGCCGTACGCCAGATCTATCTCGTTTGTCGTGTCGAACTTGGCCTGCTGGTACTGATTCATGAGACTGTAGGCCATCGAAGAGATGTCATCGTTGGTGAGCCTCTCCCGGTCCCTCAGCGGGATCAAGGCGCCGAACCTCCGGATAACCGGAGGCAGGCCGATCTTGATGTGGACGTCCGAAGCAGACATCTCCACTGCCTGCTTCAAGACATCGTTGATATCCATACTGTTCGCCTCCCTTACGTATTCGCCTCGAGCTCAGGTGTTTCCGCTGCCCTGTCCTGGGCTGAAGCGGGGTGTTGCTTCTTACCCTGATTATCGGCGCTTTGGAAGGTCTTCCTTAAATCTTCGTAAATCTCTGCGAATACTTCGGGATGGTCCTTGAGGTATGTCTTGGCAGCCTCTCTTCCCTGTCCGAGACGCTGCTTCTTGTAACTGTACCATGCCCCTGACTTCTCGATGACGTTTCTGCCCGGCATCGAGCCGACATCGAGCACCTCGCCGTAGCGGGATATACCTTCACCGAACATGATGTCGAACTCCACCTCCTTAAAGGGCGGAGCCATCTTGTTCTTCACGACCTTTACCTTGGTGCGGTTGCCGATCACATCCGTTCCTTCCTTGATGGGCCCGGCATTCTTGATCTGCAGCCTTACGCTCGCATAGAACTTGAGCGCGTTGCCGCCCGTGGTGGTTTCGGGGTTTCCGTAGAGCACGCCGATCTTCTGCCTCGTCTGGTTGATGAAGATGGCCGTGGTGTTCGTCTTCGAGATGGCTCCCGAGAGCTTGCGCAAGGCCTGAGACATGAGGCGCGCCTGCAGACCCATGTGGGAGTCGCCCATGTCACCCTCGATCTCGGCCTTGGGCACGAGAGCGGCGACAGAGTCGATGACCACGATGTCCACGGCGTTCGAGCGCACGAGCGTCTCGGCGATCTCGAGGGCCTGCTCCCCGGAATCCGGCTGGGAAACGAGGAGGTCTTCGATGTTGACGCCGAGCTTCTTCGCATAGTTGACATCGAGGGCATGCTCAGCGTCGATGAACGCGGCCACCCCTCCCTGGGCCTGGGCAGAGGCGATGCAGTGCAGTGCGAGCGTGGTCTTCCCGGAGGACTCTGCCCCGTAGATCTCGGTCACCCTTCCGCGGGGGATTCCGCCGATCGCGAGCGCTTCATAATCCAACAGCAGCGACCCGGATGAGATGACCGGCACATCCCTACCGATCTCATCGGTCCCCATGCGCATGATAGAGCCTTTTCCGTACGAGCGCTCTATCTTTGTGATCGCATCCTGCAATGCCCGCTTTCTTCCTTCTTCCATTGTTCATTCTCCTTTTTCTTGCCCAAGAACGCTCCTATGGAGAACACTGTAGCGCGCCCCGGAAGGGGTCAACTCGCTCTTGTACAAAATTACATGGTTAATGGTGAAATCCCTTTCCCTAATTTCCTGTGCCAAATCTACCACAGTCGGTAGCTTTAGTCTACCGATGGTTATGTGCGCCCGAAACGGTCTTTTCTCAGGCTCCATGCCAAGCGATGTGCATATCTGATCCGTTTTGGCAGCGATATCCGCGAGGATCGCCGTATCGCCGATCAAGCCCGCCCAGATCACCCGGGGCCTTTTCGCATCGGGAAACGCCCCCAGCCGGGAGAGCGAGACGTGCGCTGCAGGAAAAGCGGCCGCAAGGGCGGCGAGCTCCCTCGAAAGCGAAGGGACAAGGCCCTCGTCAATATTCCCCAGAAACTTGAGCGTGATATGGAGGCCTTCGGGCTGAACCCACTTGACGCCTCTGTTCTTCTGCCGCAAGCCGGAAATGATCTCTCCGAGGTATACCTTTATTTCCCGAGGGATCTCAAGTGCGATGAACGTCCTTATCATCGATATATGACCTCAAAAGAAAGAGTGGCGTCTTGGCAAAGATCATTTTGTTCCTCTGCCTGTCAAAGGGAAAATGAAACTCCCGGACCGTATGATCGTCCGCCCCGCCTGCAGCGATCCAAACCGTGCCCACGGGCTTTTCGTCCGATCCTCCCGAAGGCCCGGCAATCCCCGTGGTGGCCATGCCCACATCAGCGCCGGTGACCTCGAGGATCCCCCGGAGCATGCTTGACGCGACCTCGCGGCTTACAGCCCCATGCCGCGTGATGAGATTCCCGGGTACCTTGAGAAGGCTCACCTTGAGATCGTTGCTGTACGCCACCACCGATCCCAGGAAATACACCGAGCTTCCCGGAACCTGTGTGATGAGATGGGCGATGAGCCCTCCGGTACACGACTCTGCGGTTGCAACAGTGAGGCCTTTTCGCCAGAGCTGGTCGGCCAGGGTTGCATTCAGGGTGCCGCCTTCGAGGGCATGGGCCCCGAGGATCTCTCTGATCTCCTGCTCGATCTCTCTCGGGACGATGAGGGAGACCTCCATGTCTTTCGGCAGATAGCCGCACGAGCCGGCCAGGGAGCCCAGGCGCTTCGCGATCTCCACCTCCCGCAGGCCGAACACGGCGATCTCGACCGTGGACGATGCCCCCGGGTTCAGCCTGTCGACCACATTCCCGAACATGGCAAGCGCTTCTGCCGGCACGCCCGGGAAGAAAACGACCCTCGTGCCCGACTCGAGCTCGAGATCTATGCCCTGTGCAGAACCGACCGGATTGTCTATCTCCAGGTTCATCCGGACCCGTCTGCCTGCCTGCAGCTCTCTTACCGCCGAATGGGTCGTATCGTCCGGAGTCAGCCCCAGTCCGCCCGTCACCACGATCACGTTCGAGTCAGGCTCGAGATCGAGTATGGCTTCACAGAGCGTTTCTGGATCATCTCCGATGATGCGGATCTGGCTCATGGCAATGCCCCGGGAAGCCATCATGGAGGAGAACGGCTGAATCAGCAAATCCTGACGCATGCCCCGAAGGATTTCGGAGCCCGTGATGATTATCGAGGCCTTCATTACTGTCTCTTCGAAAGCTTCCGGATGCCGGCAAGGGCCAGTGCGCCCATGGCTCCGGCAGCGACATCGTCCGCCATGATCCCCAGCCCTCCCGGCAGGGCCTCGAGATTCCGTGCGGGCGGCGGTTTGACCACATCGAAGAGCCTGAACAGCACAAAACCGATGAGTATGTCCTTCATTCCTCGAGGTCGGGAAACGAGCGTAACCAGAAAGCCCACGACCTCATCGATGACCACCCTGCCCGGGTCTTTTCCCCAGAGGGACTCCGCCCGTGACGCCGCAGATACGCCGAGCACGGCGAGAATACTGACGCTCAGGAGATAGCGGGGCAGAGACAGCTTTCTGAGCAGGAGGTACAGCGGCAGCGTTGCGATGGTTCCCGCCGTTCCCGGTGCGACCGGAGAATATCCGGCGCCCAGGAAGGTCGCCACCAGACGGCTCATGCGGGGAAGGGGACTCATTGCTCACTCAGTGGACCTTGATATTTTCCATCTTGTCCATGAGCTTTGCGAGAGGGCCGCTGTCGACGATCTTATCCATCTCCTTGATCATGTCCTGGAAACGCATTACGATCTGCTCTCCCTCTTGGGTGAGGTGCGCACCGGTTCTCCCGTGCCTCCCCTTCTCGAGGAGGCCTACGCCCAGCCTCTGTTCGTAGTCCCGCACCTTTCCCCATGCTGCCCGGTAAGACATCTTGAGCTCCTGAGCTGCCTTGTGGAGCGACCCTGTCTGCATGACGAGGTCGAGGAGCTTGTAGATGCCCATCCCGAATACCGTATCGCCGTCTTTTTCAATCCAGATCTTGTATGCAAAGTTCATGGTGCATGAAATAGCATTATACGGCCAAAGAATCAATGGCGTGAAGCCCTAAAAAATGTTGCTTCAAGAGGGTTAATACGTTATGGGATCTTTCAGATCAAGGAGGAGCAAGAGATCGTATGGAAGAATGTCTCATCAAGGACTTCCCCAAGCATATCGGTGAAGAGGTCGTCATCAAGGGATGGGTCTTCAACAGGAGATCGAGCGGAAAGGTGTCGTTTCTCCTCGTAAGGGACGGGAGCGGGATCTGTCAGGTCATTGCAGAGCGCGAGATCCTGGGTGAGGAGGTCTATCCCGAGATCAAGAAGGTCCCGATCGAATCTTCCGTGATCGTCCGGGGAACCGTGAAAGAGGAGTTCAGATCTCCGGGCGGTTACGAGCTCCATGCGGCACGGATCGAGATCGTTCAGAAATCCGAGGAGTTCCCCATCGGAAAAAAAGAGCACGGTCCGGATTTTCTCCTGAGCCAGCGCCACCTGTGGCTCAGGTCGAGCAGGCAGATCGCCATCATGCGGGTGAGAGACGCCCTCGTGAGGCACGTCAGAGATTACTTCCATAAGAACGGCTTCACCCTGATCGACACCCCCATTATCACCACCACGTGCGGAGAGGATACCTCCAGCCTGTTCAGCCTCGAATACTTCGACCTCGGCAAGGCCTTTTTGTCGCAAACAGGACAGCTCTACCTCGAGGCGGCCATCTTCGGGCTGGGCAAGGTCTTCTGCCTGGGCCCCACCTTCAGGGCTGAGCGCTCCAAGACGAGGCGGCACCTCACCGAGTTCTGGATGCTCGAGGCGGAAATGGCATTTTTCGACCACGACCAGAATCTTGCACTCCAGGAGGATTTCGTCTCATACATCGTTCAGAATACGATTGCCGAGAGGGAACAGGAGCTCGCCTTTCTGGAGAGAGACCTCGCCCCGCTGAAAAAGGTCGTTCCTCCTTTCAACCGGATCTCGTATGACGAGGCCCTCGAGATCCTTAAGAAACACGGTTCGGACATCGAATGGGGAACAGACCTCGGCGGAGACGACGAGACCATTATCACTGGCCTCTATGACAAGCCGATCTTTATCGAGAACTATCCCCGGAAGGTCAAGGCCTTCTACATGAAGCAGCACCCCGAGAAACCGGAGTATGTCCGGTGCGCCGATCTGCTGGCCCCGGAAGGGTATGGGGAGATCATCGGCGGCTCCCAGCGCGAGGACAGCTATGACCTGCTCGTGAAGGCGCTCAAGGACAACAATCTCAATCCTGAGAGCTATGCCTGGTACCTCGACTTAAGGAAGTACGGCAGCGTTCCCCATGCCGGCTTCGGTCTGGGAATCGAACGGACTCTTTCCTGGATTTGCGGCCTCAAGCATGTGCGGGAAACCATACCGTTCCCGAGGATGATCTACCGGGCATATCCGTAGCCGGATAAGAAGAAGGATGTGGAGCGGGAAACGGGATTCGAACCCGCGACCTTAACCTTGGCAAGGTTACACTCTACCACTGAGTTATTCCCGCCCAAAAACATCCTACCATATAAGCAACAACTCCTTCTTTGTCAAGGCACTTCTTCCTGCCTTCTTCCATGCTCTGTCGGCCATCCATCCCTTTTTATCCCGGGGATAGCTCTGCCTCGACATCCGGAATCCATTTGATAAATCCTTCGGCCTTATTACTTCTTTTTATATGATATGCGGCCCCGACCTTGAGGCGTGTGAGGCAATGCCCTTTTAAAACTCCATTTCTTTCATGCATGAGGTGAAACATGAACAGCGCGGCGGAACATACAAAGCCCGAACCGCAGGCCATGCTCCTGGAATGGCTGAAATCTGCAAACCAGTTCTGGGCTCAGTACAGCCCGAATCAGAAGAGCGCATCACATCCGGAAGAGGCTCAAGAAAAGGAAAGCCGCAAGATGCTCCAGGAGGCACTCATTTCCATTTCGAAGGGTTTAAGCGTGATAACCTCGGTCATGAGGGATCCGTCAGCCCTGGAGGCTATGTGCCGCGGAATGGCCGTGCTTCCGGATATCACATCGACCTTTCTTCAGACAGGAATAAAGGGATATTCTTCCTTCCAGAAACAGCTCATCGAAAAGATGGGAAAAATAGGAACGACAGAGGCATATACCTTCGACAAAATCGACCAGGAAGCACTGCGGGCATGGTCTGACATATATGAAAAAGAAATCAGGCAGTATTTCAATATACCCCAGCTCGGCCTCACCAGATACTACCAGGAGAGAATCAACCAGGCCATCGACAAGTACAATCTGTTCAACAATGCCCTCTCCGAATTCCTTCATATCCTCTCTCTGCCCTTTGAAAAATCGCTCAAAGCCATGCAGGAAAAGCTCGAAGAGCTGACGAAATCGGGCGGCCTCCCCGAGGATACAAGGGTATACTATCAGATGTGGCTGAAGAATCTCGAGGGGCATTTCATGAAGCTCTTCAAGTCCGGAGAATACAACAGGGTGCTGGGCGAAACACTGGCCGCCATGGAAGATTATCTCGAGGCCCGCAACAAGATCATCCAGGATATTTTGCAGTCCCTTCCCATCCCTACCAGCAAGGAGATGGATGACCTCTATATGGAGGTCTACAGGCTCAAGAAGTCTGTACGCACTCTCGAGAAGGCGAAGGAAAGGGAGTAGCAGCAAAGGAGGAGCCATGGAAAAAACCAAAATCCCTGTAGATCTGATTTTGAAGCACATAGCAGCAGAGACGGAAGGGGCCCAGGAACGCGCACAGAAGGCCTCGGACATTCTGCTCGGAAAGCTCAATACCGAAATCGCTGCAACTCCTTATGATGTAGTGTTCGAGACCGACCGCGTGAAGCTCAAGCACTATCACTCCGTCAGGACCTCGCCGTCGGAGATCAGCACCCCGCTTCTGGTCACCTACGCCCTCATCAACCGTGAAACCATGCTCGATCTCCAGCCCGAGAGAAGCGTCGTGAAAACCTTCCTCGAAAACGGCATCAATCTGTACATGATCGACTGGGGCTATCCCACGAGCAAAGACAAGTTTCTTACCATCGACGACCACGTAAACGGCTATATGGACACCATGGTAGACTTTATCCTGGAGCGGGAGAAGGTCAAGAAGATCAATCTGATGGGGATATGCATCGGCGGGACCTTCTGCGTGATGTACTCCGCGCTCCATCCCGAAAAGATCAAGAATCTCATAACCACGGTCAGCCCCACGAATTTCGATACCGACCAGGGGCTCCTCCACATCTGGATGAAGTGGGTCGACGTGGACAAGATGATCGAAACCTTCGGCAACATGCCCGGAGACCTCATGAACCTGGGTTTTCTCCTGCTCAATCCGGCCAGGCTCATGATCGACAAGTATATCGGGTTCCTTGAGAACATGGACAACAAGGACTTCGTTGAAAATTTCATCCGCATGGAAAAGTGGATCTTCGACAGCCCCGACGTTCCCGGAGAAACCTTCAGGCAATTCATCAAGGACTGCTACCATAATAACCTCCTGATCAAGAACGAGATGGAGATCGGCGGACACAAGATAGATCTGCGCAAGATCACCATGCCCCTGCTCAATATTTATGCCCAGTACGATCACCTCGTTCCTCCGGGTGCCGCCGATAAGATCACCGGCGCCGTGGGGAGCACCGATACCGAGGATGTTTGCCTCGATACCGGTCATATTGGCATATACGTCAGTTCCAAGACACAAAAGGAATTCGCCCCGAGGATTGTCAACTGGCTCAAAGAACGGGATGCCCCGTCGGAATCGGTTCAGGAGTTCAGCTTCTCGAGGAAGAGGCCAGGTCTGAAGAAGGGAAGCCAGCTTATGAAGAAAGCCTTTCGAGCCTCCAAAGAAGCGAGGAGATGACCAATGCCGGAGAGAAAAGAATTTTTTTCCACAATCTGCATGGTAAGCAGAGCCTTCGGGACGACCCTCGAGATGAGCGCTCTACTCGATCTCATCGTGCAGAGCGCCATCGAAACCATGAACGGGAAGGCTGCCTGCCTCTTTTTGCATGACGAGGGTAAAAAGAGCCCGCTCTATTTTCCGCTGGCTCAAAAAGGGCTTTCCAGAAACTATCTCCACGTCGAACCCCAGGAGGCGATACGGGCTGCCGATGTGATCCTCAAGAAGGGGTATCTGGCCATCCACGATGCAACAAAAGACCCCAGGGTGAAGCATCACGATCTCAAGAAGGCGGAAGGGATCGCCTCGATCCTCGTCGTTCCGGTTATGGTCAAGGACGCCCTCATTGGACTCCTCGCCTTGTATACCTCCAAGGCGAGGAGATTTTCGGATAACGAGATCGAGTTCCTCACCGCCCTTGCAGAGCAGGGAGGCATGGCCATCCAGCACACCCGCCTCCTGGAACAGATCCGCAGGAACACCCAGCTGTTCTACGATCTGGCGGTGAACATCAATTCAAGCCTGGACATAAAGGAGGTCATGAAAATCCTGTCTACTAACGTAGCCAAGTCGTTCGGCGTCAAGGGTGTTTCCGTGCGCCTCCTCGACAGGGACAACCGGACCCTGGAGCTCGTAGCAAGCTATGGCCTGAGCAGGAAATACCTCGACAAGGGGCCCATAGATGCTGAAAAGAGCATTGCCGAAGCACTCAGTGGCAAGGCTGTTGTGGTCCGGGATGCTTCAAAAGACAGCGGCGTACAGTACAAAAAAGAAAAGCTCAAGGAGGGGATCGTATCCATTCTGTGCGTGCCCATCAAGGAGAAAGAGGACGTTATCGGGGTCTTACGGTTGTACAGCGACGTACCCAGAGAATTTACCGAGGATGAGATCAAGCTCGCCACGATTATCGCGCACCAGGGTGGCCTGGCGATCCAGAATGCCTCCATGTACCTCAGGCTCAAAGAGGACATCAAGGACATGAAGGAAGACATGTGGAGCCACCGATCATGGTTCTGACTTAGGAAACCGCCCCTCTACGGCATTGCCTCGAAGCCGAGGCTTCCCTTCCCTCTCATGCGGCGCCTAACATAAGGAGAGAATATGCTCGGAAAGACAATATCAGAACTTCATACGGGTGATTTCGCTGAATTCGCCAAGACTGTTACCGAGGCGGATATCATCCTTTATGCAGGTATTACCGGAGACCTCAACCCTGCCCATATCAACGAAGAGTATGCGAAGGGCACCTTCTTCAAGACGCGGATCGCACACGGGATGCTTGCTGCCGGCTTCATTTCCGCCGCGATCGGCACCGGCCTCCCCGGGCCCGGGACCATCTACATCCGGCAGGAGCTCGATTTCAAAGCCCCTGTACGTATAGGAGACACCATCACTGCCAGGGTGGAGGCCTCGGAGATCAACACCGAGAAGAACCGCGTCGTCCTGAAAACCACCTGCACAAACCAGAACGGGGAGATCGTCGTCGACGGGCAGGCCCTGGTGAGCCCTCCCAAGGCGCCAAAGAAATAATCACTTCACCCGCGTTAGCGGCCGACTCTGCCTATGGCGCAAGGGATCATTCCTTCGGCTCCTTGCGGGCAGAAGTGCCTCTGCTTGCGGAAGACGGGGATCTCCGCCTTGCCTGCGCGGGTTTCTGTGCCTCTGTTTCCTGTGCTGGTGCGGATGGTGAAATTTCAGTCAGTGCTCGGGTGAAGCTTGCCATGAGATTCTGGAATTCCTCTGTCTGCTTCTTTGCCAGTTCCTCGAAGTGCCGCAGGCCTTCACTCTGGATGGAAAGTCCTTCCTGCAGGATATTCTCAAGGCCGGCTGCACCGGCCTCTCTACTCTTTTTCTTCAGGGTTTCGTACTGCTGAAGCAGCTCGAGGTAGTCTCTCTTGGGGACGAGGTCCATCAGGGAGAGGAAACCCTTGATCGACTGCTGGAATTCCTCGAGAAGATTCCTGGAGAACTTCATGAGTTCCGTCGTGCTCCGGGCAAGGGCATCGAATCCGAAGAACCTGCCTGCCGTCTCGTTCCAGTTCATGAAATTCCAGGGGGCGAACCCCATCAGTCTTGAGAATTCCTCGAGCTGCTTCTGTCCTCTCGCGGCATTCATGAACATGTTCCCCAGAGAGTCGAGGTACTGGTAATGCATGTCCATAACCGTACTCCTTTTTCTTATTTATCTATATCGAGCTGGAACAGAACCGGACCGCGCTGATTGTTGAAGCGCTTATCGAGCGAGTACTCAGACTTCGGGTTGGACCAGGAAGTGGCAATGGCGAGGTGTCCCTTGGGGAATCCTGTGGTTTCCACCTTGATGAAATCCGCCGGCGCGAGCGCTGTCTCTTTTTCCACAAGATCATCCTTCTCGCCATAGCAGATGAGCCATTTGACCCCCTTCTCCGGGATCCGGTGAAGATTGAGCGTCTTTCCGAACATGCGGATAGGCAAGGTGCCGTCCTTTGCAATGGGGATATTGTACGAATCGAAGCTCATTTTCGTGATGGCCATGGGGAGGTCCGTACGCTCGTAATTGAGCCAGTACTTGATGGCGAGCGCTGTCTTGTTGAACTGCCCCCTTGCCTGATCGGTTGCAGAGATCATGACGATGTCCCGGTAGAAATCAACAATGGGATATTCGTTCTCAATGGCCCTGAGCTTATACACCCATCCCATGAGCTTTCCGTCTGCCACCTTGTTTCCATTGGGCAGGGTTTTGGTTCCGTATGCAAGGTCATTGAACCTGGGAGGGAGGGCCTTGAGGAAGGTTGCGAGTCCCGGGCTCCTGGTACCGTCCATGGGCGATACACAGGTGATGATCGCATCTACAAGCCCATCGAGCTTTCCTGAGAGGACATCGCAGACCCCGATGAACCCTCCCTGGCAGTAGCCATTGAGGGTCACCTGCTTTCCATGCCTGTTCTTGATGATCTCGCAGAAATGTTTCGTGTCACGGGCGTCGTCTTCACCGGTCATCACCTGGAAAGCCGGCGTGGTATGGATATTTTTGGGAACACGGATATAGGTTGGGATTCCCTTGTTTGCGAAGGCATGCACGTAGCTCTTGTCCTGATTGGGGAGGAAGGCGAGAACATTCGTGCCGAGAACAAAGGGAGGGATGATGATGACAGGCTTTGCATTTTCTCTTACCGACACGTTTTTATGGGTCGGCAGCACCTGCCAGAGGTCGAACCTGTCGGTTTCTCCTGCCTTGATATACCCACCATTATCGAAGTGGAACCCGAACTCATCCCTGATCGAGCGGATGGCCTTGGGATAGTCGTACACAACCCTTTTCATGAGGTGTTCCTGGTTGGAAACAATGGTGTCTATTCCTTCTCTGTCACGCCCGAATATCGTATTCATCCACGCATTTAAGGCCTCGTAAATTCTGGGGTAGTGATATTCGGCCATGGTTGAGATACTGGCTTTCAGGGCTTTTTGCGCCACGTTCGTATTCAGGAAGAAGAGGCCGAGATAATCGGTGAGATTATCAAGAGGTGTTTTCTCGAAGAGCTTCCTTCTCTCTACTGATTGGAAGTATCCTACGGAGATCCAGTACGCTTCTACAAAATCCTGGAAATACTTCAGCACCCCATTGACATAAACGTGCGATGCTTCGAATTTCTCACCTGAGGCCTCGCCCAGCTTGACTGCAGTTTCCGGTAAATGATCAAAAACCTCTTGCAAATCATTAAGGTAGTGATTACCTGCTTCTCGAATTTGATTTATGCGGCCTATCATTGATTCTCCTCTCTTGCGATGTTACGGCCTTTTGGCTTATTTCTTTCCCTTTTTGGGGGTGCTGAAATAATCCTCAACCTTCTGGAAATTGTCGTCGACAACTTTTCTAAAGTCGTCTGCACCTTTTTTATATGCGTCGTACCATTGGTTTAGAACCTTCTTGCCATCCTCAGGAATCCAGTTTGTCTGGGAGAGCAAGGCATCGGTTGCCTTCTCTGCCTGCTCCTGAATGGTCTTCATAGCTTCGAAGCTGTTGTCAAAGGAGGACTTCTGGAAATCGATTACCTTCCTTACGAATTGCATCTGATCCATGCCGTTTCTCCTCAGCTCTACTGTGAGGCTTTACTCTGTGTCTTTCTGGTTTCGGATGCCGCAGATCTGGCCTGCTGAGCCACATGCTCATGGGCTGCTACAAGGTAGGACTCCATTTTGTCATATCCGTCGTCGAAAGCCTTCTTGAAGTCGTCTCTGCCTTTCTTGTACATCTTTCCCCATTCCAGGATGACATTCTTGCTTTCTTCAGGTATCCAGGGAATCCTGTCCAGAAAGAAGCCCAGGGATTTTTCTGCCTGTTCCTGAACCGAGATGATGCCTTTATATACGTTATCTATGGTTTCTTTCTGGAAATCCATTGCCTGCTTCATCATAGATTTCTGATCCATTTGGTCTACCTCTTCTCTATTTAGTTCTGTGGAGTGTGCTTATTGCTGCAAGCCGCTGAATAACGATGAAACGTACCCTTCTATCTTATTATAGCCATCATCGACCAACTTCCTGAGATCATCTCTTCCCTTCTTGTACGCATTGGTCCATTCATTCATGGCGCTTCTGCTCTCCGATGGAATCCACGTGGCCTGGTCCAGAAAGGCATTGACTATTTTTTCAGTCTGATCCTGCAGGGTGATGATCGTCTCGTATCCGTTATCAAACGATGACTTCTGCAAATTGATCATCTGCATCACCAAGGTATTTGTATCCATAGCCAAATCTCCCTTCATTGGTTTGACTGAGGCTCGAACCTCAAACCAATAATAGTATCACCTCCCCATTTGTCAAGGCGATGTCTTGCATTGCGAAAATGTGATCTTTCTATCCGACTGATTTGAAATATCTTTTAATTAACAGAGATTATTATTGTATTATTGCCTGTGGATTCATTTCCTCCCGGTGAACTATGTGGTTATGAGATCTTATTGCTGCAGTGCGTCATGGAATGGTCTTGGGAATCTTTGTATGATATAATGATAACAGCTTCCATTGAGAAAACGATGGCTGTCATCAAGATGAATTCAGAAGTCGGGAAGATGGTTCTTAAAAAATGCGAGATAGCGGGATTCGGGTATGACGGACAGAGAAAAGATCGTGTTGAAAAAGTACGGCAACCGCAGGCTGTACGATACAGTCGGGAGCACCTATGTCACCTTGAATCAAATTGCGGAATTCATCAGGCAGGGCTCCGAGATCGAGGTGATCGATGCGAATACCAAAGAGGATGTGACCGCATACATCCTTACCCAGATCATCCTGGAGCAGGCGAGAAACAGAAATGCCCTGCTCCCCCCGTGGCTTCTGCACGTGATCATCCGCTATGGCGGAAACGTGCTGCAGGAGTTCTTCGATAAATACCTTCAGCAGATCATATCAGGCTATCTGCAATTCAAAAAGATAGCCGACGAGCAATTCAGCCGATGGATTGATCTGCAGCTGGACTATTCGAAAATGGCGCAAAAGGCGATCTCTGACTTCTCCTCCTTCCCGTCTTTCTTCGGGAAACCTCCCGAACCACCGGACAAAAAGAGCAAGAAGTAACCGTCACCCCCGCGCCATTTTTACCATCATCCTCAGATACTTGCAGCCATCCCCGGCGAATCGGAAGATGTCCGCCTCTCCTTCTTTGCGTCTTTCAGCTCGCGGAGAAACCGGAGGGCATCCGGCCATTCATGCTGAAGCGCCCTCTTCCCCATGAATACCGAAATATGCCCGGCATTGGGGATGATCGCCTTGAAGATGTGGGCCTTCGGCGTCGATGCATGATCGGCAATGTTGTGCACCTGGGGAATGAGCGTAATGTCATCCCGCTCTCCTGCAAGCAGGGCCAGGGGGCAGGTAATGGCTTTGAGGTCGACACGGGTACCGAGAACCTCCAGTTCGCCTTTGATCAGCTTGTTTTCCTTGAAGAGATCTTTCACCACCTCGAGATACCAGCGTCCCGATATGTCCTGAGTGTACTCATACCACCTGCTGAACCTCTTGGCCCTCTCGATGTAGCTCCGGTTTCCTACATTGAGCCAGAGATTGACGTAGTCTCCGACAAACCTGTCATAGGGATTCATGAGCTTCCATCCCATGAGCATGTAGTCTCCCAGCATGTTCCCCCCGCCACAGGAGACCATGTACCGATAGTACCAGAACGGGATCGTATTCACGATCTCCTGTATCTTTCCCCCTCCTGCCGAGAAATCGATGGGTGAGGCAGCCAGGATAAGGGCCTTGACATCCCTTGGGAAAAGCGACGTATAAATCGCTGAAAGCCAACCTCCCTGGCACAGCCCCGCAAGGGTGACCCGCGGGCCTGCCATCTTCACGCACAGCATCAACTGCTTGACGAGGTCGTCGATGCCTTCACCTTGCCTCTTGCAGGTGCTCGGTTTCCACTCGATGGCAAAAACAGGGCTCGATGTGTTGGCAAGGCATGTCTTAACAAGACTGTGGTCGGATGAGTAGTCTGCAATGGACGAGTGATGCCCTGCCTGAGGCGGCACGATGAGGAGAGGCTCCCCGCTGCGATCTTCATCAAATCTCCTCAATATTACGGCATCATCTTCAAAGATCTTCCTGTTGGATGAAACCCACTCGGGCTCCCCGCGATACATAAGCACTCCAAAAAAATTCACTAGGTCTTCGTACGGCGTATTCATGGTGTATCTCCTCGATAAGAAAGGTAATTTGGATTTTTTATCCCCGGCCTCCCCAAGCCGCCCGAAAAGACCGGTGATCTTGTAATGAATATCGACAAACAGGCTGCGAATCTTGACGAGAACAAAGGTGAAAATCAAAGAAATTGAGAAATAACTTGAGAAATCGGAATAATCCCTTAATTATGAACAGGTTTTCTTTACAACTCCCAATCTCTTGCCTTTTTTGCAGAGTTCCTCTAGAGTGACCTTTAAAGATACCATGTTGATTGAGGAGGATATTAATGAGGGAAATCAAAATAATGCCCTGCCTTGATATGAAAAACGGGCGGGTTGTCAAGGGCATACATTTCGTGGATATCCGCGATGCCGGAGACCCGGTGGAGCATGCACGCTTTTACCAGGAAGAAGGGGCAGACGAGCTCGCCATGCTCGATATCGCAGCCACCCAGGAGAACCGCAAGACCAGGATCGAGTGGGTGAAAAATGTCTCTTCCGTGATCGACATTCCCCTTACGGTGGGAGGTGGGATCTCCTCTCTCGAAGACATCGACCTTATTCTCGGCGCCGGTGCGGACAAGATTTCCATGAACAGTGCAGCCGTGAACAATCCTTCCCTGGTAAGCAAGGCCGCTGCAGAATTCGGCAAAGGCCGCATCACCATCGCCGTCGACGCCAGGAGGAACCCCCAGATGCCTTCGGGCTTCGAGCTCGTTATTTCCGGAGGGAACAAGCCTGTCGGCAAGGACGCAATCGAGTGGGCGAAACGGTGCGAGGATCTCGGGGCGGGCTGCATTCTCCCCACGAGCATGGACGGGGACGGAACCTTGAAGGGCTATGACATCGAGTTTACCCGCGCCGTTGCCGACGCCGTTTCCGTGCCGGTCGTGGCATCGGGCGGAGCGGGAAAGCTCGAGGACTTTTATGCCGCAGTGGTCGAGGGCGGAGCAGACATCCTTCTCGCTGCTTCGGTCTTCCACTTCCGCACCTTCAGCATCCGGCAGGTTAAGGAGTTCCTGAAAGGCAAGGGCCTGACCGTAACGCTCTAGCCGCTGCTTTGAACAGAATAGGAAAGCTGGGCCTGCTGCCCTGCATAATGATTATATTTCAGAGGGCTTGTTCTAAGCCCTCGCCATACTACTTTTTGTCACCGTCACCGGTCAGGAAGCCGGGTGCGGCATATGCCGGGTTCGGGTATTTGTAGAATCCCTCCATGGTCTTGAATCCGAGCAGGCCTTTGTCGACGTATCCCTTGAGGAATTCAGCATTCGCCTTTGCTTGGGGATCGCCCGTCTTCTTCGCCCAGTAATCGGTTATGGTATGTACCGTCGATAGGCCCACCTGGTCCATGATGCCGAAGGGCCCGATAGCCATATGGGTAACCCCCATCCAGGCCCGGTCGACATCCTCTACAGAGGTAACGTTTCGTGATGCCAGTGTCAGGGCGGAAAAGAAGAGGCTCGAGAGCATGGTGTTGAAGACATAGCCGTTGTTCTCCCTGTGGAGCATGATGGCGATCTGGCCGATGCTCTTGGCGAAAGCCTCGACAAGATCGACCACCTCCTTTGCCGTGCCGGGGTGGGGCATGACATCCACGACGTTCGAGATCCGTGTGTCATGGAAGTGCAGGGCGCAGAACTTCTCCGGCCTTCCTGTGGCATCCGCAAAAGCCGAAGGCACGAGCATCGACGTGTTCGTCGTGAAGATGGTCTTCTCGGGACAGAGTTCATTGAACTGGGCAAAGACCTTGGCCTTGATTCCCGGGTCCTCGGGCACGGATTCGCTTATGAAGTCGGCATCGCTGGCCGCTTCCTCCGGATTCGCGGTTGCGCTTATCCGGCCCATGATCTCGGCGAGCTGCTCCTCGGTAATCCGGCCTGCGGAAATGAAAAAATGCCCGAGCTGTTCCATGCGCCTTACCGATTTGTCGAGGATCTCCTTCGAAAGGTCGTACATGACCACATCGTATCCATGCATGGCACAGACGAATCCGATCTGCTGGCCCATGGTTCCTGCTCCCAGGATGAGTACCCGCTTGATGTCAGACAGCTTCATGAAAAACCTCCCCCCTTGTAATAGTTTCGTTTCTGCGCTTGGGCGGATATATGCCCCTCAAAGCCTGCTCGATCCGCCCTGACTAGGCCAGCGCTCCCCCGTCCACGACGAAGCACGCGCCCGTGGTGAACGGGGCTGCATCCGATACCAGGTAAAGCACTGCTCCGGCGATCTCCATGGGCTGCGCATGCCTGCCCAGAGGGATCATCTTGACCGCATAGTCATAGATCATCTCGTTATCCATGATGGCCTTCGAGAAGTTGGTCTGGACGAGACCCGGCAGGAGCGCGTTTACCCGGATGTTCTTGCTCGCAAGCTCTTTGGCGAAGGCGAGGGTCATGGAGATGAGGCCTGCCTTCGTCATGGAATAGATTCCCTGGAAAGGCGCAGGCTTGACCCCGTTGATCGACGATACGTTGACGACAGATCCGCCGCCTGCTTCAATCATGAGCTTTGCGGCCTTCTGGACCAGGAAGAAGGGTCCCTTCAGGTTGACGTCGAAGGTCTTGTTCCATACCCCTTCGTCGGCCCCCAGCATCTCGCCGAAATAGGGATTGGTGGCTGCATTGTTGATGAGAATGCTCAGCTTGCCGAACCGCTCTTTGACCTTCGTGAAGAGCTCGTCTATCTGCTTGAGGTCTCCCACATGGCAGGCCATAACATCCGCCTTTCCTCCGCGGGAGGCGATCTTTTCCGCGACCTTCTTCAGCGCATCCTCTTTCCTGCTCACCAGGATGCAGTGCGCCCCGTAATCCGCCAGGGTAACCGCTATGGCCTCGCCGATACCTCTGCTCGCCCCGGTCACCAAGGCGACCTTGCCGTCAAGTCGGAAATCCACCTTCTCCATACGCTTTTCTCTCCTATGGTTTTTGGACAGGAGACCAAGGAGTGTATCCGAAGGGCCGCCTCTCCCTGTCTCTCTTCACGTGCCCGGTTTTTTCCTGCTCCATCCTCCTCACAGCCTTTTTACAAGCCGCTCTGATCGATGGCCCTGAGTGCCGCCTTCTCGAGAATATGGATCGCGAAGATGAGTATCTTGAACCGCTCGTCCTTTGTCTGCCCGTGGTAAAATCGGTAGTAGATCTGCTGGGCGATGACCGCGAGACGGAAAAGCCCGAAGCACAGGTAAAAATCGAAGTTTTCGATCTTGATGCCGGCAAGCTTTTCATATCTCTTTACGAGCTCATCCCTCGTCAGGGCTCCGGGCAGGGTCGTCGGCAACATCCTCGCTGCCTGGAAATCCTCGGGGTCATCGTTTTGTACCCAGTATCCAAGAGAGCTTCCCAGGTCCATGAGGGGGTCGCCGATGGTGGCCATCTCCCAGTCGAGCACCCCGATGATTTCGAGGGGATTTTCAGGATTGAGCACGACGTTGTCGAACTTGTAGTCGTTGTGGATGATCCCCGGCTTTTTGGAGTCGGGCGGCATCTTCTCGGCAAGCCACTGCATGACGTTTTCAAAATCGGGCGCATCCGGGGTCCGCGCGGCCCGGTACCGCTCGGACCATCCGTCCACCTGCCTCTTTACATATCCTTCGGGCTTGCCGAAGCCTTCGAGCCCGATGGCCCTGTAATCGATGGAGTGGAGCTTGTAGTGGACGTCGAGCAGGTTCTCACACAGGGACCGCATCTGCTCCGGGGTGAGGGTAAGACCCTTGGGCAGATTCTTTCTCAGGATGATGCCATTGATGCGCTCCATGACGTAAAAGGGGCACCCCATGACGGATTCGTCTTCCGTATAAACGAGGGGCTTCGGGCAATAGGGAAAAACCGGGTTCAGTGCGCTCAAGATTCGGTACTCCCTGCCCATGTCATGGGCGGTCTTTGCCTTCCTGCCGAACGGAGGCCTTCTCAGGACAAGATCGGTGTTGCCGACCTTGATGAGGTATGTAAGGTTCGAATAGCCGCTGGGAAACTGCTCCACCGACATTTCGCCGCTCAAGCCCGGGATCGTGTCCCTTAAATATTCCCCGACTTTCTGTGTATCGAGCTCTTCGCCCTGTCTGACACCGACTGCCTTGTCGGTAAGATCCGCGTTCGTCATTTCCCTTTACTCCTTTGCCATGAGATATGATGAAACAAGATCCATGATGAATTCAGCATAGGCTTCAACCGAAACCTTCCTGCGCTCGTATTTCCAACGCTTCAAATACCAGTCCTGGAGCAGGGCTTTGAGGGCGGCCGAGACCATTTGGGGGTTCGATTTCCTGAATCTTCCCTCTTTGATGCCGGCCTCGATGATCTCGGTGAAGATCTGTTCGGTATACAGCTCTGCCTCAATCGACTTCTTGTGCACCTCTTTGGGCAGGTTCTTGGTCTCCATATAGGAGAAATAGAACCATGGCTGCATGACCTCGCTCAGGTAGAGGTGGACCTGTATCCCTCTCTTCAGCTTTTCCAAAGGGTCGTTGATGTCTCCGAGATACTCGCCGAGGATCTTGACTATCAGGGACC
>Ga0116185_1000688_pt1 | contig 37452 bp, 33 predicted proteins | sample AD_JPNNA7_MetaG_FD_89754 | JGI IMG/M metagenome (GOLD analysis project Ga0116185, IMG submission 89754) | Active sludge microbial communities of municipal wastewater-treating anaerobic digesters from Japan - AD_JPNNA7_MetaG | ecosystem: Engineered > Bioreactor > Anaerobic > Digestate | place...
AAACTGGATCAACCTGTTCGGGATGGAGCTGGACTATGCCCACACATCCGGCCACGCAAACAGGCGCGACCTTGAATATATTGTCAACAAGATTGCCCCAAGGTGGTTGCTCCCAATCCACACATGCCACGCAGAAATATTTGACAAATTCTATAAAAGTGCCTGTCACTGGCCCAACGGGGCAAAGGTGGAGCTGGCCAAAGACGGGCCAAGGCTGATAGAATCGGAGATCTAGGTTTTGTTGGTTACATTTCGTTAACTACGTTTTAGTCTTCTCGTTGTATAGTTTTGACTATGAGAGGGAAACAAACAGTAACAGCAATCATTTGTCTCGTCGTTGTCTTAATTACACCATCCCATATTGGGAATGCAAAAAAAATTGACATTTCACACATGCCTTTACCGCAGCTTAGAGAAGCAATCCTTCAAAATAATGGCCAGTTGCCACCAGAACTTATATCAACACCCCACAAACAGTTTAGGAGTGTTGGCACACAAAAAATCCTTGTCCTTCCTTTGATGTTTGAAGATCTTAAGCCAGTATTATCATTGGATATCATCAGGGACATAATGCTGACTGGCAAAAATTCGATAGATAAATTTTACCAAGCCTCTTCTTATGGAAAATCCTTTGTCAGTTTTGGCAAACCGCAGGTGCCAGACTGGATGATGATGCCATCGTCCCTTTTTTCATATTCTGATATAGAGGACTTATTTAAAGATGGGTTGGAAACTGCCAAGGAAAATGGCATTGATTTCACAGAGTTCGATGAGGATGAAAACGGGTATCCTGATCTTGTTATTTTTTTGTGGCCTGGCGTTTCATACACATGCGGTGGTTACATGCCGGGCAACTTTTCAGTTGATCTGGACAATTACACAGCAATTAGTTGCTGCGAGGATGCAGGAGAAAGTAGATCCAGTTTTCCAGTGATAGTAATGTACCACGAGATTTTTCATGGAATGGGTGATCTTTTCGATCTCTATGATTATAACTACAAGAACGTAAATGCAGGCGGATGGGACCTGATGGGTGAGGGCGTCTACATGGGTTATTGCGGTCTTAGTGCGTTTTCAAGATGGAAGGCTGGCTGGCTTGATATAGAAACAATAGACAAACCTGGAACCTATATGGTTGATGATCTGAATGGTGATGGCCAACACAAGGCATACAGAATAAACATGCCTGGGTCAAAAACAGAGTGGTTGCTTGTTGAAAATCGGCAAAAGACAGGTGGAGATTCATTTCACCAGGGAGTCCCAAACCAGGGTCTTGTTTTCTGGCATGTGGATGATAGCAGACCATATGAACATCGCTTTAACACCACAAAAGGTGCGCTTATAACACCAGGGATATGTGTCCTTTGCCCAGAGCCAGATGATTTTTACAAACAAAACTCGGCTTATGGTTCAAACTATTCAAGAACTTCCCTGACATTCCAGACTCCAGCGAAACCATTGCCATACAGCCTAGATCCAACTGCCCCAATGATTAAGATTACCAACATATCAAAATCAGGGCCAACAATGACTTTTGATCTTGATTATGAAAGACCTATAAAATCTGTTCTCGTGACCCAAAAAGAGGTATCTTTCGGAAAAGTTAGAAAAGGTGAAATAGTTACATCATCTATAAATTTCAAAAATGCAGGAAGAGGCAATCTTGTAGTAAGGCTTAATGTTTACGAGGCCGATTGGTTAAAAATTGACAGAAACAGCTTTATCGGCAATGATGAGGACATTATAATGACTTGTAACACCAAGCGGTTAGAAATTGGAACACATAAAGGTTCGATTGAATATTCAGGCAAAGATGTCGATGGAAGCATAATTGTAAAAGTTGAAGTCATCCCAGAACTCGGCGATGTTAATGCTGATGGGTACGTTAATTCCAAAGACGTTGAATTGATGGAAAAAGCTTTCGGCAAAACAAAAGATGACCTTAAGTTTGACCCAAAATGTGATCTGAATGAGGATGGAATAATTAATGGCTTTGATTTAATTATACTGGCAAAACATATGCCCATAACAGCATAACCAATTTCAATCACCTGTATTTAATTAAAAAGGCCCCTTTTCAGGGGCCTTTTTAATTATTTGAATACAATAAAGTCTACTTTATACGGAGCTTTCTCCTGACAATAGTTGTCCTGGCCTGGAAATCAACGCACTTTATCAGGACCTCGTAGTCTCCTGGTGTCTGGTAGGTGTGTTTCACCGTGGTCACAGATTCCCCGTCAAGACCGTTTGTTGAAGTTTTTGGAGAGCCGTCGCCCCAATCAACCATCACGTCATAGGGTGAAACTCCACCCTGCGGTTTGTAGGAAAGCTCGATCTCTCCACCGATTTTGCCCTCGTTTGTTTTCAGGTCTATTCCCTTCCACGATGTCCAGAGATAGAGTTCCTTTGAAGAAACCTCTTTTGGCAATATAAGCACTGAGGCCTGGTCAATAACTGGCTCAAGCTCTTTGGAAGTGGCCGTTGCGATATTTGTGATGACAAGGCCGGAGGATGGTACAACGATCCCTGGCTTGAGTTTGAAGACAAGCTCATACTGTCTGGATTCACCTGGTGATAGGACACCAACAATAAAGATGGCCCTTGTTGTGGAAATGACACCGGTCGGTCTGGACGAGACAAACTGGAGGTTGTTCGGGAAAACATCATAAAGTGTGACGTCTGTTGAAGGCAGTTTGCCACTATTCCTGACAGTTATTGTATATACAATAAATTCATTTGAGAAGGCCTGAGATTTTCTGGCTCTTTTTACTACTTCGATTATCGGCTGATTCTCCGATATAGTTGCTATTATACAACATTCATTGCTGGTTGCCGAACCATTTGTTGTGTTGCCAGCAAAATACGCTGTATTACAAATTGTTTTGTCCCTGAGTGAATAACCAATTTTGGCCTGGAATTGAAAAGTCTGTTCGGTCGGAACACCAAGTGTTACATACATGATTGCGTAAATACCGCCGTAATTATTGTCAAACCATGTGAGATGCGGTGTACCAGCTGAATCGATCTGCATCATTGGTGCTCTAGTGAAACCACTACTCTTTGAGACAATGACCCCAGGGGAGTTTTTGTGGTGGTTTGCACCTGTAATGTATGGTGAATTGTCTGCGCCAACCCACTTGCTGTTTGCATTGTCCCACTTAACAAACACAATTGTGTCACCATAATTTGAAGAGAGTGAGTAATCCATCCAAGTGATGTATGGTCTGTTTGCAGAATCCAGTTTGAGATTCGGTTGCACCGATGCAGCAAGCGTTCTTGAGACCTCTATGTCAAAAGGCTGAACAGAAGCAAGCGGCCAGTAAACCGAGCCATTGGCACCCATCCAGTTTCCATATCCTGGATTGTACTCCACATAGAAAATCCCTGCCAAACCATATGTGTCATCAGTCCAAGCAATATGAGGCCTTCCATCAGAGCCAATGTCAAGCGAGGCTTGATCAGAATATCCAGAGTTCCTGCTCACATTGGCATTTCCAACTAGTGGATTGAAGGTGGTGCCACCTGCCGTCACCCAATTGCCAACAATAGTACTCCAACTGACATAATAAATGTCTCCGTATTCCACACATGTATTGTCAGTCCAGGCAATATGTGGAAGATTTTGATACAATTCAAAGGATGGATCGAAAGAGTGGCATGTATTTCTGCTAACGTTAATGTCCAATGGCTGGATTCCTGCTGGATTGTAAATAGATCCTGCTGCACCCACCCAGTTCATGATCGATTGGTCCCACTTCACATACATGATTTCTTCATTCAGGTAAGATGCATCCGACCACACGATGTTAGGTATCCCAAAGCTATCAAGTCTAAGCTGTGGGGAAACCGAATAGTTCGAATTCCTGGAAACATTTATATCCAGAGGTTGTCCACCACCAGGGTTGTAAACAGAATTCCCAGCACCCACCCAGTCTTTTATTGTATCATTCCAGTGCACATAAAAAATATCTTTGTACTGGGAGGAATAGGAGTTCTCTTCCCATGCGATATACGGCATATCATTCGAGTCAAGAACAAGAGAGGGTTTTTTGGAATCAAGAGGGTTGCGGCTAATATTTATGTCTAATGGCTGGACGGCATTGCCAGGTATGTAAATAGACCCATTGGCTCCCACCCATTGCAATTTTATATGATCCCACTTTACATAATAAATATCAAAATTGCCATTGACTTTGCATGCCCAACAGAGATGCGGCACACCTTTAGAGTCTATGGCAATCGAAGGGTCTTCGGAACTCCAAATATCTTCACTAATATTGATTTCTTTTGGCTGCGTCGATTTCTTTGGATCAAAGAACATGTTCTCGGTTCCAACCCATTTCAAACCAGCATTCCATCTCAATTTAGTGCCACCAGGCGCAAGATGCGGAGGATCGCCCCAAATCCAATTGGAACTTCCATTTGGGGAATAGGCAAGACCACTTTGGGTGGCAGAATCACCAACATAAAAAGTGTCCTGCGGGATCGTATCATATATGAAACCACCGACTGGGACATCGTCTGGATTATCCATTTTCCAGTTGATCTGATAGGTTATTGTAGAGCCTGAATTGACCTTTTTGCCACAATCATCAAACGATCCATCACCATTCACATCTACAGACTTTATAAGATTGACTGTATACGGACGCGGGGTCCCCCCGCTACTACCGCCACCGCCATCACCGCCATCATCGCCTCCACCATCATCAGGATTTTTCTCACTTACAACATACACTGTATTTGTATAGATCGGTATACCCTCATCTTGGCTGTGGGTGAAGCTTCCTTTGTTCTCAATCTGTATCGTATCTTCACCATCAAGCAGTTTAACTGAGAAAAATACGTCAATTGAAGTGGTACCATCCGCAATAAACCACCTGAGAACCGTACCGGCTGGTGTTCCATCTGCAGGTTCACCAGGAACCCAGTTAGCACCACCATCTAATGAGTAGGACATGCTTGTAACTGGGACTGCCCCCTGAACATATTCAGTACCATTGGGCACAACATCAAAAACATAAGCATCTACAAGATTTTCCCCATTTGGATTTTCAAAGATCCAAGACAATCTGAAGTGTATAGTCGTCCCAAAGTAAACAGCTTCGCCTGTATCATCATAAATGCCGTCACCATCAGTATCTACACCTTTTGTAAAAGTGAAGGTGCCAGTAAAAGCATCATGCCAGTGCACATACATTGTCTCAAACTTGTTTTGGGTTGAGCAAGATTCATCTTCATCTTCCTCGTTGCCACAATCAAATCTTGGAGGTGCCACAACAGAATTTGGTGAATCACTCAAGCTATTTTGTGAGGCAACCTCTTTATTGCCAATGTTCTTTTTCAGACATTCATTATCAAGTGGATACGATCTGTCCTCCCACACAATGTGCGGTGCATCCGATGAATCAAGCGCAAGGCACGGGAAAAGTGAACTACCCTTATTCTTGCTCACATTTGAATTTGTGTTTGTGTACTAGTCCCCATCTGGATAGTACCAGCCCGAGAGAGATGGTTTCCAGTAGGTATAAATGATTTCGGAAACACCATCATTGGTATTTACATACCAGACCAGGTGTGGGTCATTTTTGGAATCAAGCACCAATTTTGGGTGTTTTGATCCGACTGAGCTGTCCGAAACCAATGCATTCGCACAATTGATAGGATTGTAAGTGCTCCCGTTTGCGCCCACCCAGCTATTTCCATTCCAACGCGCATAAAGAATTTCACCAATACCAACCGTGCAGGTCGCCTCCTGCCATGCGATATTTGGTCTGCCATTTGAATCCAAGTCAAGTGACGGAGCCCTGGAATCACCAATATTGTTGCTCATATTGGCATTTGCACCCGTTGAAGCATCATAGGCAGAACCGTTTGCACCTACCCAGGAGGCCCCATTCCATCTTGCATACATTATCTCATAGTTGGTTTTTGAATTTGTTTGATATGACTGATCGGCCCATGCAAGGTGAAGTGTATTTGTTGATTTGTCTATCTTTAGTGATGGCTCCACCGAAAGACCGCTGTTGTTTGACACGATCCCATGGCAGAAGGGACCATTTGCCTTATACTCGCTTCCATCAACGCAGGCCCATCTATGATTTGTCTCGTCCCATTTTACACAAAGAATCTCGGCATTGCCATATTCAGTGTCTGTCCATGCAATAAAGGGGATATTATTTGAATCGAGATCGAAAGTTGGCTGACAGGATGTCCCGGTATTCAAACAAACATCAGCGTTGCTTCCATTATACTTGGTGTGATCTGCCCTTGCCCAGCCTGGACCAGACGGAAGACCCGGTTCCCAATATACATAGAATATATCAGCATCATTACCTGTTTCATCGACCCACACAATGTGCGGACGGTCATTTGTGTCCAGAACGATCTTTGGCATTACAGAATCTTTTATATTGTAGCTGACGTTTATATCTGCCGGCTGATCTTCAGGCTCCACTGATGGGTCATAAACAGACCCGCTGGCACCAACCCAGTTCTTTTTGACGGGGTCCCATTTAACATACATGATTTCATAAGTGCCAAATTTGGTTTCATGGTTATCCTGCCAAACAACGTGTGGTATACCATGAGAATCTACCGCAATACATGGGCGTTTTGAATTACCAATATTCCTGCTGATATTTATATCATAAGGCTGGGTATTATTCGTAGGAATGTACTTGGAATTATTCGCACCTGCCCAACCCAAAAAAGCAGATGAAATAGGTACAAAAACCGTAGTCGAAACAGTGGCCACGATAAAAGACATCATCGCCACAATAAGCTTTTTCATAACTCCTCCATATATAAATTAAAATCTTTAACCATATCATTGAATATAGTAATTTTTGTCAACTATTTTTTTATATTTTTTCAATGTTTAATCATATAAATAATACGTATTAAATCAGATTTATGTGAAGGTTATTATATATAATATTCATTATCTATATGAATAATATAGACCCAATGAATGTTTTAATATTTTAGATATATTTATTTAGAATAATTTAATGTATTATTTTTTCGGTATTTACCAGAAATTGATAAAAAATGATTTTTTCTTTTCCAGAAGCATTTTATCCAGTTTTTTCAGTTACCTTCGACCTGTATATTTGTTATTTTCGACAAATTGACTTAACAATCATTGGTTTTCAAAAAAACGCCCAAGGGGTAAATTGGAGTTATGTGGGAGAAAACGAAAATATCATTGATGGTTTTTCTGTCTTTCATGCTTGCTTCTAATTACTGGTTGCCGCCAGAATCCGCAACCTCAAAACAGCCTCCCCAGCTGCCAAAACTGGCCCATCCACTCAAACCTGCTTCCGCAATAAAGAGCGTTGGGGTGCAAAAAGTTTTGGTGCTTCTGATGGAGTTTCCTGACCAAAAAGGTGTCATGACCTATAAGAGCGCCGAGGAGAAATTCGTTTCTGACAAGGTAAAAAGCCTTAAAAACTACTTTGACACTGCCTCAGGCGGAAAACTCAAAATTGATTTTGGCTCATTTTTCCTGCATGACTGGATAAAAATGCCAAAAACAATAGAAGAATACAATCAAATGGAAGTTCCGGACTATGTAATGGTTTTAAGCATGGGACCAGACGCATACAAAGCTGCACAGGAAAAAGGGCTCAAAATCGAGGAATATGATGAAGATGGGAATGGCTACCCGGACCTGACAATCTTCATCTGGGCCGGGAACAGCTATGGAGACGGGACGAAGAGCGTCCCAGGGGATTTCTATCGCGGCGACGTTCCATTTCCACTCATAAGCATTGGTGAGAACATACGTGAAGGAGGCTTCCCACTTGGAACAACACTACACGAATTCTTTCACGGGATGGGCGGACTTTACGATCTCTATGATTATTCACACATAGTTGATCCGGTTGGGGGCTGGGACCTCATGGGATCTGGTCTTGAGGAAAATTATTGGGGAATGTCATCTTTCAGTCGTTTTAATGCTGGCTGGGTCGATATAGAAACAATAACAGAACCCGGCACCTATGAGATTGATGATCTTAACGGGGATGGGGAACACAAAGCATACAAAATCCAGATACCCGGATCAATAGATGAATGGGTACTTGTAGAAAACAGGCAAAAACATGGGGCAGACGGATACTACAATGGTTGTCCAGGAAATGGCATTGTAATGTATCATGTAGACGATAGGAGGCCGTATGGAGGAAGATTCAACACCATCACCTCAGAATGGAGCACGCCTGGAATTGTCATTCTTGATCCTGGTGGTGCCCCTTTGCACAAAACCGCCAATTTTGGGGCTGATATCGGAAAAACAAAAATTAGCGGTACCACCATTCCGAACACCCTGCCATATGTTACAAATAGCTCCAGAGAAACTCTCTGCATAAGCGATATTTCAAATGTAGGATCCAAAATGACTTTCAAGGTCACATTTGAAAGTCCACAGATCCCACTTGTCAGAGTAAACGAACAATTGCCTTTTGACCAGGTTGAAAAAGGTACCACTAAAACACAGGAACTCAAATTTACAAATGCTGGTGCAGGAAAACTCCAGGCTTTCCTGAAAACCGACTGCAAATGGATAACTCTCGACAGAACAAGCTTTATTGGCAATGATGAAGCCATCATCGTGACTATTGATACGTCACAACTCCCCTATGGAATAAACAAAGGTCAAATATCATTCAATTGCTCATCAACGTTAGGAAAAGTTATCGTTTCGGTTGAGGTGGTGCCTATAATGGGTGACATCAATCTTGACCAAAAAGTTGACGAAAAAGATTTTGACGAATTGGTTGCTTGCTTTGGAAAAAGCGAAGGTCAAGAGGGGTACAAGAAGGAGGCTGACCTAAACAAAGATGGAATTATTGATTGGTTGGACTTAATGCTCCTTGCGAGAAATATTGGCAGAAAGTAATATTTACAATAGTTAAACCATTCTAATCAATTCTTAAAAAGTACTAGGGGGGTAAGCGTGATCATTTAGATAAAAACACGCTTCTTTCAGGTTTTGTCTTTTTGTTTACATGCCATCAACCCGTGGTATTCTAGTTTGTAAATGAAAAAATTATTGACTTTCGCGCTGATCCTGTCTTTGGTTTCACCGATATGGATTGTTGCCAAAGCTTCAGAGTGTGACACAACCTGTGACATCATGAAAATGCCACTTTCCAAGGTAAAAAACATCGCCATGTCGAATGGTGGGAAAATACCGCCATCAATGGTGCACTCGACCATAAGGCCAACGAAACATCTTGGTGACCAAAAGGTCCTTGTTCTCCCAATGGAATTCCCCGATTGCAGATGGACCATTGCCGCAGGCAGTATAAGGGAAAAATTCATCTCACAGACTCAAAGAAGCCTCCTCAATTTTTACGAGATATCCTCGTATGGCAAATACAGGCCAACCTACGGTGAAAAAGGCATTCCAGAGTGGATGATGATGCCAAAACCATACAATGATTATGAAGACATGGACTCCCTCTTCAATGATGCCTTTGCAACAGCAATAAAATATGGCATCGACCCACTCGAATACGATGAGGATGGGAACGGGTTCCCTGATCTGACAATAGTTATTTGGGCCGGCAATTCCTACACTGTAGGTGGAGACAAGCCTGGGGATTTCACAATGCCAATGGAAATAGGCAACATCATAAGCATTGGCGAAGATGTCAGAGTTGGTGGTTTTCCGTTGATTACACTCCTTCACGAATATTTCCATGCAATGGGCGAACTTTACGATCTGTATGATTATTCATACACATCTGACCCCGTTGGTGGCTGGGACCTCATGGCCGCAGGTGTATGGGACGGATATTGCGGGATCAACTCCTACCAGAGATGGAAAGCCAACTGGATAGAACCAGAAACAATCACCGAGCCAGGGACTTATGAAGTCGATGACCTGAATGGTGATGGCCCACACAAAATGTACAAAATCCCGCTTCCAGGCTCCGATGTCGAGTGGCTTCTTGTTGAAAATAGGCAAAGGCACGGAGGAGATGGCTATTTCCAGGGTTGTCCCGGAAATGGCATGATTGTTTACCATGTCGATGATCGCAGAGAGTACAAACATCTTTTCAACACAAGAACAAAAGAGTGGAAAACTGTTGGCATAGAGGTTCTTGATCCAGGTGGATCACCACTCCACAAAACAGCAATGTACGGGGACAACTATGGAAAAGTCGCCATCAGCGCCGACTCGATACCCAACACTCTGCCATATGAGAAAAACGACTCCAAAAAGACTTTGAGGATTGACAAGATCTCTTCAGTCGGTGAAAAGATGACCTTCAGGCTAAGCTATGACACCCCACAGGTTCCAATCATGCAAGTGCTGGACACCCTGTCTTTCGGAAGGGTAGTCAAAGGTGAAATGGCCAGCCAGGACCTCACATTCTACAACATCGGCCCAAAAAAACTCCAGGCAATGCTCAAGTCTGACTCCCAATGGATCAACATTGACAGAACAAGCTTTATTGGCAATGAAGAGCCGATAAATGTAACAATTAATACGGCTTCACTCAAGTACGGCTTCAACAGTGGATACATCAAATACGACGGCAACGCCGGCACCGGAAGGGTGAAGGTAGTTGTTGACGTGGCCCCGATCCCGGGAGATGTAAACCTCGACGGGGTCGTGGACGATGCAGATGTCGAACTGTTTGCGAAGTACTTCAACAGCTCGCTTGGCGACCCAAACTACTACAAGGATGCAGACTTCAACAACGACCAGAAGGTCGACCTCATGGATTTCCTCATGATGTCAAAAAACTACAAGTCAAAAATTTGATTGACTCACCAGTCATCGAAAAAAGGGCGGCCCAAAAGGTCGCCCTTTTTTGTTTCCACCGGCAATGATAGAATTGGCAGACAAAAGAGGTGAAACATGGCAAACATTGACTACGCGGTAAAATTTCTTGAAGAGATCTGCAAGACCCCAAGCCCGACAGGCTTTGCCATGGCGGCAATAGACAGGTGCGAGCGCGAGGCAAGATCGCTCGGGTTTGCAACAAGAAGAAACAACAAGGGTGGGCTGCTGGTTGATGTTCCCGGCAAGGACGCGTCCTTCAGGAGGCTCGTCTCCGGCCATGTTGACACCCTCGGCGCAATGGTGCGCTCCATAGATTCAAACGGCTGGCTGAAATTTACGCCAATCGGCGGCTACATGATGCAGACAGTGGAAGGCGAGTACTGCCAGATTTTCACAAGGAGCGGGAAAACCTACACCGGAACATGCCTGACAACCGACCCTTCGGTGCACGTCCACCCAAACGCCAGGGAACTCGAGAGAAAACCCGAGAACATGGTGATAAGGCTCGACGAGCGCGTCTGTTCCAAGGAAGACACCGAAAAACTGGGCATCTCGGCAGGAGATTTCATAGCCTGGGACCCAAGGACAATCGTCACAGAATCTGGCTTCATAAAAACCAGACATCTGGACGACAAGGCTGGAACGGCCTGTATTTTTTGTGCCCTTCAGGCAATCTCCGAGGAAAAAATAACGCCAGCACACCCCTTCACGGCAATCATAACCAACTACGAAGAAGTCGGCCATGGCGCAAGCTTTGTCCCAGAGGCCAACGAAATCCTGGCCGTGGACATGGGCGCAATCGGGCTCGACCTCTCAACCGACGAATACTGCGTCTCGATCTGCGCCAAGGACTCTTCCGGCCCCTACGACTACGCCCTGACAAACCAGCTGGTCGACCTTGCAAAAGCAAACAAAATCAAATACGCGGTGGACATCTACCCGTTCTACGGGAGCGATGCATCTGCGGCCCTCCACGGCGGCCATGACCTGAGGGCCGGCCTCATCGGGCCGGGTGTTCAGGCCAGCCATTCGATGGAGCGCACCCACAAGGACGCAATCGAGGCCACTTCGAAATTGCTGGTGGAGTATTTGAAGACCGAAAAAGTGTAAAAATGAGAATACTCATATTATTTGTATAATTAGAGTGTTCTACCTATCAGATGCGCCTTATTGTGTTATTTTAGCTACTTGACAAAATTATATTTTATGATATAATGTTTTCATAAATCCCCAAGGGAATATGGAATAAATTAATACAAAATATTAGGAGGACAACATTGAAAACAAACAAGGAATTCTTTGATAAATTGGTGAAAATTGTTGAAGATGGTGGAGTATCGGCATTTGCTTTTATGGAAACCTTGAAGAGAGCTAGAATCCCTGTCTATAAAGGGGTATGCGGCGGGTCAGGTATGCAACCTGTGCTGGAATTACTTTATAGCCTTGTTGGTTTAGAGCCAGATGATTCACGGGTATCAAGGCTTGCAACACAAATAAGGAATTTACCTGATTACAATAATCCGAACCTCATAACATACAATTTTGAGCAATCAAACGCTATTGCAGATAAAATTGAAAAATTAATTCAAGAACAAAAGGGGAAATAAAACGTTGAGCTTGAAATGCCCCCAAGTTTATCACTCAGGGGCATATTTTTTCTCAATTCTATCTAATCTCTAGAAAAAACTACAATTTTATATTCCCAACCTCTTCAAAGCCTCCTCAACACAAATCTTGTAGCTGATTTGGGTCTTGTGTTTTTTGAAACCCAGTCTGGAGTTAATCCCAAGCATCGGGGCATTCAGATCATTGTTGCCTGTTGTGATCATCTTGACCTGGGGATTGTTCTGCCTGATGTGGTCGAGCATCAGGGCCTTGAGCAGTTTGCCAATGCCGCTTCCGCGATGTCCTGCATCAACAGCTGTCACATACTGTATGAATCTGTAAGTGTTTTCATTGTCGATGCCACCCTCGGTAAAGCCGATGACCACCCCGTTTGCATCTTTGACCAGAAAACAGCGATACTGCCTGAATTTTTCAAGAAACTCCTTGGAATCCTGCCACTTCTTTTTCTCTGCCTCCCTCAGGTCTATTGTTTCCTGGTTGTTCATTTTCTTGAATTCAACCGCTGTGGCGAAAGACAGGTCGCTGACATCATCGATAAACTGGTCCGTTATTTTGGTGTGCAGTTCAATTTTCCAGTTGTTTTCAGATTTTTCTGCAATCTTAAGCCATCCGTCAACAATGTTCCAGTCAAACCCGTCAAGCTCGAGCCTCATGTCAGAAAAAACCGAGGAAGGCACACCAAATTTTTGAAGAAACCTGTTGCCCTCTTCCGAATAAGAGTGTGAGCTAATCGTGTGGACACAACTGTCTTTGATGTCCAGAAAAGCTTTTTTGGCCAAACTTGTACCAATGCCTCTGTTCCTATATTTGGGCTCCACATAACCAAATATATAACCAAGACCTTTGTTCAGTTCATATTCTGGATCATCCGGTTTTCTTAAATATATTTCCGCATCGCCAACAATTTTCTCGCCTTCAAAGGCATAATTTCTTATGGATACTTCATACTTGTCATCAAGCCACTGCATCGCCATCTCGTCCGATATCGGTTTCATTTCAGGCTCCGCCTCGTGGAGCATCATGGTTGCATGCGCTTTGTACTGCAAAAACAATGTTGTCCTTAACTCTTCGTTTTCAACTTTTCTGATTTGAATGTTCATTTTGTCTCCCATGTTGTTTTCATCAATTTTCGAGTAGACCAGGGCCCCTGCTTTGTGAGGGACCCTGGATGTTTTCCTCAAATCTTCCCGGTCTCCCACCCCAGCCAGAGCGAATCGGCAATTTCCCTTGCCTCTTCCTCCCTCTTGAAGTGGCGCCCCAGGATTGCCATGTCCCTTTTGAAGAACAACTCGGCATTGGGGTTTGACCTTGGGTCAACGGCTTGCGCCATGTCTATGATGATCGCCTTCCCGCCCCACCATAGCACGTTGAATGCGGAAAGATCGCCGTGGACAACATTGAGCCCGAGCATGTTCCTGATGTTTGTCAGCATCCGCCTGAATGCCCTGTCCATGTCCTTGTCTGGAATTTTCACTTTCCTCAAAAGCGGTGCTGGCCCGTTCTCATCACCGATGTATTCCATGAGTATTGTGTTGCCCTTAATCGCAATTGGCTTCGGGACATCAACGCCATTGTTCCAGAGGAGCCTCTGGACGCTGAATTCGTCCTCAATCCACCGCTCGAACATGAACTGGTGGCCCATCGTGGACCTCCTGTTTATGGCCCTTTGCACGCTTTTCTGGGAAACCCACCTGCCCTCCCTGTAGAGGGCATCATTGCTCAGGCTCCGGAAGATCCTTGGCCTGTAAACCTTGGCCGCAAGGAGCGGGAACCCTGACTTTTTTGTCCCCAGGCAACTGTAGACTGTCGCCTCCTTGCCCGATGAGACTTCCATAATCACGTCTTCGATCAGCCCCTGCTGTTTGAAAGCAGTCAGTGAAGGCAGTATCCACTCGCGCAGGTGGCTCTCTCTCAGGAAATCTGGGTCAAATTCACCAGTCCTGATGGCCTTTCTTTCGAGCCAGAGCCGGACTGAAGCGTCCGACTCGTGGCTTGTCTTCATTTTGGAGATTTTTTCTTCCAAAACTCCTCCTTGGTGCTTTTTGCTTTTGGTGCCGCTATTTTTGGCACCATCTTTGGTTTTATCTGCGTCAACTTCATAACTTTGAATCCTTTGCCATTTTTCATAAATTAATACCTCCCTTCTTCGTTTGTTTGATCGGCTTTTCCAGCCACTGACACTTTCCCGCCCTCATATCGTTCGAGCTTTATCTTGTATGCGCGGACGACGGCCGGTGTGAGTGCTTGTGCGAGCTTGTCAAATAGCGTGGTCATTGTGTTCCTCCTTTGCGGGAAATTAAAAAGGCCCCTTTGCCTTTTTGTGCGCTGGGGCCCTGGAATTAAAAAGGCCCGTTCCCTGTTTTGAACGGGCCTTCTAGTTTATTTTATGGTTTGGTATTGCTTAGACTGAGGCTCCGCCCAAAAGATGCGCATTGTTGTTATTGTTTCTCACTCTCATCATCGCACCTCCTTTGGCGGAATTTGTTTTGAGGTGATTCTAGGCGTATTCTCAAGGTTGTCAAGACGGGCGCTCTGGCAAGTGTTGAAAAATACCGGTTTGTCCAATACAATTGCCGCATGTCAGAACCGCTTGCTTACAGGATGAGGCCACAAACGATAGAAGAATTTGTTGGCCAGAAGCATCTGCTCGGAAAAGACGGCCTGCTCTCAAAATCCCTGTCGGGCAAGCCAACTTCGCTTTTGCTGTGGGGGCCACCCGGAACAGGTAAAACCACACTTGCGCACCTGATCGGGAAAGCGACATCAAGGCAAACGATTGTCATCAATGCTGTAACAACAGGCATTCCAGACCTGAAAAAACTGCTTGCGCAGGCCGACCACCCTGTCCTTTTTGTGGACGAGATCCACAGATGGTCAAAGTCCCAGCAGGACTTTCTGCTCCCCTTTGTCGAGTCTGGCGAAGTCCTGCTCGTCGGCTCCACAACAGAAAACCCTTACTACGAGGTAATTGGCCCGCTCCTCTCAAGGCTCAGGGTGCTGAGGCTGGAGCCACTCTCCGACGAGGACATAAAGGAAATCCTCAAAAAAGCAATCATCGATCCAAAGGGCCTCGGTGAGTTTACCATAGAAATGCCAGAAGAGGTGATGGACTTTGTCGCCCAGGTGTCGGCAGGAGATGCGAGGTCGGCGCTCAACCTTCTGGAAGACCTTTTCAATCTCTCGGTTCCTGTGGATGGCAAATATACCCTTCAGATACCATCAGAAGATGTTTTGCGAAGATTGCCGTATGACAAGACAGGTGATGAGCACTATCAGGTCATATCAGCCTTTATAAAGTGTATCAGGGGCTCAGACCCAGATGCGGCCGTCTACTGGCTTTCAAGGATGCTGAAGTCCGGGGAAGATCCGACCTTCATTGCAAGGAGACTCGTCATTCTGGCCGCAGAGGACATCGGGCTTGCAGATCCATGGGCATTGCTGATTGCCCAATCAGGATTTTCGGCCGTCGAACAGATAGGCATCCCGGAATGCGGGTTGATCCTGTCCGAGGTGGCTGTGTACCTGGCGCAGGCCCCAAAAAGCAACAGCACGGCCAGGGCGCTCTGGGCCGCACAGGAAACGGTCGAGAAAACAACTCCGCCGGTGCCAATCCATCTCAGGAACGCTAATTTCAGGGGACTGAAAAACCTTGGCTGGGGCAGAGACTACAAATATCCACACGACCACAAAAGTGGGTTTGTGAAACAAGAATATCTACCAAAAGAGCTGCTGGATTCGAAATTTTTTGAGCCAACAGACATCGGCTTTGAAAAACGCATCAAGGAGCGGATGGAATCCAGGGGGCAGGTTGAAAAAGATGACAAAAACGAATGAAAATAAACTGATGGCTATCTATGCTGTCTTTTTTACATTCCAGGTGCTCCACATTTTTGAGGAAATCTGGGGCAGAACTTATGAAATACCTATCTTGCCATTCCACAGGCTTGAAAATTACCTGATTGCAGCATCAATGGTTGTGCTGGCTTCAGGTCTGGCCATGGTGCTCATGGCGCTTGGAAGACCGCTCGGGAAGAAGCTTGCATTCATAATCGCCATAGCTTCTGGAATATTAAATTTCTTCGTGCATTCCATCGGCTGGATTGCAACCGGAAATTATTTTGCAGGCCCTGGGGCAGGAACAATAACCGGCATTCCGCTGTTTATTTCAGCCCTGTATTTTGTTATATCTGTATGGAAAGCGTTTGATTAAAACAAATTCTGGTTTTAATGATTTTATACCAATCCCTAATAATTATTCTACTTATTGAAATTATCAGAGAGGACTCAAGAAATAATAAATATATTCCATATAATCATATAATGATATAATGATATAAAATATTATCGTATTGTTTGTGGTTTCACACAACTTCATAAAATATTTTACGCACGACATCTCTTGTTAGGAACGCCATCAACGGGGTTAAATGTTTATCGTTAAATATAGATGAAACATAAGCTTGCCAACCCCGGTTGTTTACAATTTTATTACATTATAAAATAATTAATAATTGATTATTACCTTAATATACATTATAAATTTTCTCTAATAAGAAGGTGGATTTATTTATTTTTGTATTTCATCTTCTAAGGAGGACATGATGAGAAAAAATGGCCTTATGGCTATATTTGTTATTGCTCTACTTTTCCTATCCTCTCCCATATACGCTGCTGTACCAGCTGATAAGGGACCGAAAACTTCAAGCGCAGATCTGCAGATCACTTTTAGTCTGCCCGATACGTGCGTTGATGACGACTGGGCTGATCCTATTTTATTTCCACCTGGAACCAATGTCACCTTCCCTGGCGATCCGGACCCCCACACTATAGGGACTGATGCATTCCCAACAATCAATGCGGCATTTGCGGCAACTTCCGCAAATGCGACCATTTACGTGGCCCCTGGCGCATACAGCGAGAGTCTAACCATTACAAAAGCAATAAGAATAATTGGTTCAGGAAAGGGGACAGATCCAACCCAGGATACAGTGATTACCTCCTTGGTAAGCCATGCTTTTATCCTCCAGTCTGGCAATGTCACCATCGAGAACCTCTCCATAACAACCAACAACAGGCCCACCAACGGCAACGCCATTCACAGCGCAATGGCGACCTCCAACCTTACCTTCAGGAACCTTTATATCTACCGCTGCAGCTATGGCATGTTCTTTGACTACACCGCAAGCACCGCAAATGTGGTTGTTGTTGATTGTGATATGATAAATAACATCAACACCGGCATATATTTTTTCAAAAATGACGCATTACGCCAGAGTGTTGCCTGTAACAATTTCCTTGTGGAAAGATGCAATTTCATCAACATGGGGTATGGCTTCTATGTTTGCACCCCGCATCTTCCACCACCCCCAATGAGAATAAACGATTTTACCAATCTCACTATAAGAAACTGTGTTTATCAGAATCTGTCTTACAAGGCCATGTATTTCGAGAAACTCTCGAATGCAATTTTTGACTCCCTGACAATTACCAATACAGGTTACTGGCCAGGATATGGAAGCCCGTTTGGAATCGATATAAACCTGAAATATGGCGATTTTACAAACATCCTCTTCAACAATTGCGTGTTTACAAGGTGCGGTAACACCCACGCAAAAATGGCATGGCCCTGGGAATAAAGGGAAGGTCTGACAATGCTTATTCGGCCAACCCAGCAACACTGACCGGCGTGACCATATTAGGATGCGTGATCCAGGACTCCATAAGGGGCATTTATATTGACAACTCAGTTTACAACGTGTCTATTATTGACACCATTGTTCGTAATTGCTCTTATGGATTAAATGCAATAGGCACGGTAGGTCTGGTTGTAAGACGCTGTGCATTCCTTTCCAATATGATCGCATATCCCCCATATTCAAGCTACGCAAATACCTATGGCATTGGTATTTCCGGAAGGCGTTATCCAAACTCAACCACTGGCCCTCTGTGGCAACCAACAGATGCAGTAATTGAAAGCTGCATTTTCTGTGGGAACACAAATGCTGCCCTCGTGAATATTGATGAAGTGCTCAATGTTGCCCAGTATGGCTATGAGTCCAGCAAGATAGACGCAAGGCGCAACTGGTGGGGATCGAACAGTGGCCCGTCAGGATTTGGGCCTGGTAATGGGGACCCGATTGGGCCCTCAGGAATCAAATACAGACCATGGATTGTGATGAGGATCAGGGCACTATCGTCATCTATTGTTGTCGGTGGATATTCAACACCAGTAATGGTAGATTTCCACAGTGATCTGGATGGTGGAACAGTTTCACCGGACATTCTCGACGGTATCCTGACAGTTGAGCTTTCTACAAACCTTGGTCTTATCAATGGAGGTACCTCTACAATACTGCTCATAAACGGCGGTGGGGCAAGCGCAACTCTGACCTCTGGCGAGATAATCGGCATAGCAGACCTGAGAGCAGTCAGCATCCAGTCTCCTTCTGGAGAACCTGCCCAGGGAGAAGTCCAGATCGTTGGAGAAGTCAATTTGCAGTTGCGTAAATGGGTGAAAAAATCCACTTGCAATGTAGATGAAAAGGCAGTGTTCTACATAAGCGTTTCAAACGCAGGGACTGTTGATGCCATAAATGTTGTTCTCTACGACAATTTCCCCAATGAGCTTGTTTACGACACTTCAAGGCCAACTGGAGCGCAAGGCATCAATGGCGTCAAATTTGAGATTGGAAGACTTAAGGTTGGCGAGACAAGGACTTTCGAGATTGCATTCAAGCTTAACAAGAACATCCAGTTCCCTGGCAACAGCCTGACAGTGATAAATAACACCTCATGTACAGCCACAAACTCATATACCGGCAAGATAACAGGTGCAAAAGCATCTGCCTCGATGTTGTATGTAAAAGCAATTCCTTCCCCGGATTTCACAATAACCGCAAAATGGAACGGGCTTGATACGAAGGCCAGCACGATTGAGTCTGGGAAAGAACTCGAACTTGGCGTCAAAGTGGAAGGCGGACAGTTCCCATGTGATGTGACAGTTGACTGGGGTGATGGAAAAGATGACATGAACACGCTTGATGGCAGCACTGAAACAAGCTTCAAGCACTCCTGGACCTCAGGCGAATATGTGGTCACGATAACGGCAACGGATGCCTACGCAAGGACCAAGACAATCACGAGGAAGATAACTGTAAAATAAGCTCAACTTTTTGACTAACTGGAGCGTTTGAAGCCCCGAGGCCATTAAGCCTCGGGGCTTTTGTTTTAAGTTCACTCTTTGCAAGTATTAAAAAACATAAGAACAAAACAGAGGTTTTTCGTGTATTCTATATTTGGAAGAAAATGAAAAACAAAAGATTTTTGAAATATTTTAAGGATTCATTACTGATAATGCTTTCAGCTCTGTTTGTGATTGGGAGTTTTGGTGGTGCAAAGGCGCAAGAAAAATTCCTGAGAATCGAGCCAGGTGAGCTGGTCATCAATCTTGGCGAGAATGCAAAACTGAACGCCATCGCAACCGATGAAAATGGAAACAAAGTTTCACAGCCTGATATTGAATGGTCTGTCGAAGGCGATGCCGTTTCAATCGAAAAAACGTCCGGCACCCAAATCATGGTAAACGCCAAAGATTACGGTTTCTCGACAATAACGGCTAGATGGGGTAACACCACTGCCACCTCAAGGGTCATGGTCTACATGGCCCAGGAGATTCAGCTTGAAAAAAACCTGAAACTCACCCCATCAGGCGAGGTGACCATAAAGGTGGGCCAAAAGCTAGACATATCATGCAAAATTAGCGACGAGAACGGGAAGGATGTCCCATACGCAAGGGTCCAGTGGAGCAGCGCCTGCAGCGGGACAACCAAGGAAACTGGGGCCAACAGATTGGGATTCTCAAGCGACAAACCGACAGTGTGCCAGATAAGGGCAAGCTACATGGGACTGGAGGCGACACTCACCGTCAAGGTTGTCGAAATGTGCCTGAAGATCACGCCAAACCCGGTAATCCTTGGCTGGCTGGAATCCTATGGGAAATCTGAAATAACACTTGCCAACTGCTCGCCGCTCCCGCTTGCCGTAAACCTCTCCGAGCAAGCGGCGTGGGCATCGCTCTCGGAAACAAAGTTCACCATACCGGCAAATGGCACAAAAAAGATATACGTTTCTTCAACAAAGCCAACACCTGCCCCTGGAGGGGTCTATAACTTCGACGTCACAGCCGCATGGGAAAACAAAAAGACACCGGTTGCTGTTATCGGCTACACAAGACCGCTTGAACAGGCAAAACCAAAACAGACATTCACTCAGGGCTGGATAAACAATGGTTCAAACCACAACAGGAGTTATGCCGTGCCAGAAGGAAACGGCACAGAAACAAATGCCCTTTCTGTCCAGTGGGCGCAGAACCTCGGCTTGAGCGGCAACATGATGATGCTGGACAAGAAGCTCTACCTTGTTTCGGCAAACTACGACTTTGTCGGCGTAAACTGCTACAATCTCGAAACTGGAGGCAGGATTTGGACCTCCACTAATGTGCGCGACAAACTGGGTTTTCCACTGGATCCAAAAACCAACGCTATGATTGCGGAAGGCAAGGAATTTTTCTGCATTGGAGGATCTCTGTTTGCTGTTTCGCTTGCAGATGGGAAACTCTTGTGGTCATGGCAACCAAACGGATCTGAATGGGTAGGTCTATTTATGACCTATGCCAACGGGCTCGTCTGGACTGGCGGCAGTAGTCTCCACTGCTTCGACCCAAAAACCGGCCTGAAGCTGGGTTCTTATGGCGAGAATACAACAATGTATCCAGCCTACATGGACGGAAAAATTTACTTTGTTTCTGTAAGTAGCAGTTTATTTGGTACTGAATACTCCCTCGAAATGCTTGATCCAGCAACAGAAAAAATAACAACAAAATACAGATGGGATGAAAATGCAACTGGTGCAAGTGGCGGAAAAATAGATGGAATTTATTGTAGTGAAGGATATATCTGTATAGCTACCTATAAAAATATTAAAATATTCAACACAAAAAGCAAAAATGGTTTTGATCCAACCATTCTTTATGATTTTACCACGTCTCTCGAAGATAGAATCAATGTTTCTATCATTGGAGGCAAGGCATATTTTCACGATGACAACGAACTTTACTGTTTCGATCTGTCAAGTGCAACCTATCTCTGGAGAGTAAAGTCGTCTGACCCATTTGTAGGGCTTTTTTCAATAAGCGGCAGCAGGATTTTTATCTCCACCAGAAGGACAGGATTGAAAATCTACGACACGCGCAACGGAAAACTGCTTTCAAAACCCATTGATTACACCAATCTTGGCTATCTGGACGGGCAGTGGCAGACAGCAGTTTCAATCTATGGAAAGGTCATCTCGCTTTTCCATAAAAACGGTGCGGCAAAAAATGAACATCTCTTTGTGTGCCTGGATGATGTAAAGGACGTGCCAAGGATCCCGAAAGTTCTCAGCATGTCTCTCGGGCAAAACACCATCTACAGCCAGGAGGAGAAAAAACCTGCCACCACAATAAGAACAGATTCACCCGTCCAGTCGATTGGCGGAACAACCTACGTTCCGGCAAAATATATTGTGGAGCCTTTTGGTGGAAGGGTCACATGGTCGCAAACCGAAAGAAAAGTAACGGCAGAGCTGCATGGCCGGACCATCGAGATGTGGATTGGCAGAAACTGGGTGCTTGTCGATGGGCAAAGGGTCAATATTGACCCAGGCAATGCCATGCCAAAGGTGATAGGGGGCAGGACAATGGTGCCGGCAAAATTCCTGGCCACTGTCCTGGACTGCCAGGTCTACTGGGTGGCCTCGTCCAAAACGGTTGTCATTACAAACTTTCAAAAACCACAACAGAAGTGATCAATAAATGACTAATGAGGCAAAGGCATCTTCGCGCCTGTCTCCAACAGTCACCGATATTTTTATGATTCCGCAATAGGGAATATTTTTTGTTTTTATTTTGAGTGAAGCGTAGTCTCCATGGGACACGATTTCTGCTTGAAAATATTCGGTTTCTTTTGGAAAAATTTCAAATACAACATCTTTCCCCTTGCAGACTGCTTTTGGCTTTATCTCTACAGAAAATGATTTGATGTCGTCCCTGCCTATCGCAAGCAGCACACCGGAGTTTATGACAACCCCGTACTGGCCAGTCTCATACGCTTTTACCTCCAGGCTGGCATCAACGCAAACGGTGTTGCAGGAATCTTTGCAGCACAATTTGAAAGCCACTTTCCCTGTTTGTGCATCTTTGGGCGGTTCGAACATTATCAACGCGCTCTGCTTGCCCTTCTTTTCAATGGTGCACCATGGCGGTGCACCAAGAACAGAGAACTCGACCGGATCATTTTCCTCGTCACTGCATGCAACCCCAAAAGCTGTCTTCGTTCCCCTGACCACAGAAAAGGTCTGGCTACCTTCAAGCAAAGGTGGCATGTTCGAAAGAAGCGTAACGCTGCATAACGGAACATCAATAACAGGTGTTCTCGAAAGATCACGGATAAAAACTGGGAGCATGACCTTGCGGTCCCTCATTCTTACTGCAAGGCCGTCGATTGCGACCATAGTAACAGACTTCCCCTTGCCCTCTTCCCTCTGGGCAATATCCACTGGAAATATATGGCTTTTCTCAAGAAATTTACACTCGCCAAACACTATCTGGCCCTTCATCCCGCAACCAAAATTCTCAACTGGAATACCAAACTTTGATATAGCGCCATCAGAACAAACCGATTTTACAACAACATCTTCGGCTTTTATTTTTGGGCCAGGGATTGTCATGGTGGTTTTGTAAATCAGGTTTTTTGTGACTTTTTTGCCGGCAATCACCCAGGTCATGGCAAAAACCAGCCTACCTTTTGACATCTCACCGACTTTGAGCATGTGCCACTTGATGTTAAGCGCAATCTTGATTGTTGCGTCTTCTTCAAGCTGGAATTGCTTTGGGGTCGGGTCCATCCATGAACCGTTCCAGTCCCTGGGTGAAACATTGTCTGGCGGCAACCATAAAACCTCAACACTTGCAGTGCCGCCCGATGTGACAGTCAGGTCGACCCAAAGGTCATTTTTGTCACCCGGGCAACCCTCAAGATCGAGTTCCTTTACCTTGTCTTCTTCACCAGAAATTCTTGCCTGACCGCACCCAGTTGAACCAGCATGCGAATAAAAGCATGGCTCTGCCTTAAGCCCTCGAACAGGCAACAACAATTGTGACACAAGCACAATCACAACCAGCAAAGCTCTTCCCATTGTAAACTCCCGTCAATCGTTTGCAGGAATTATATCACAAGTAGCATTTTTTCAAAATTTGACTAGAGTTTTTTCTGGAATATCCTGTATTTTTTGTACACCTGCCCGCCAAACCTCTTCATCTCTGCCTGGACCAGCGTGTTTGATTCAAGCTCAAGATGGCTGTCCATGAATTTGATGCCAGAATCATGCGCAGATTTCATCAGTGACGAGCCAAGAAGTACATCAATACCCCTATCCCTGTACTCCCTGTCAATTCCACCAAGCAGGAGATCAAGCTGCCTGGACTTTTTTGATGCGGAGAGAATGTGGTAGAAACCAAATGGAAGCAGCCTTCCTCTTGCCTTCCTGAAACCCTCGTCCATATTGGGGATTCCAAGGATAAAACCAACAAGTTTGCTGTCTTTTTCAACAACCTTGAGGAATTTTGGGTTTAGGGCTGGCAGATATTGCTTTGCAAGGTCTTCCATTTCTTCCATCGCCAATGGGACGTAGCCATAAAGGTGCGAAAATACATCGTTTACCAGTGAGAGCACAGGCACAATGTAAGGCTTGATTTGAGAGGTGGAGCTAAATTCCACAAGTTTGAATTCATTTTTCTTGGACAATCTTTCCAGCACCTTTTTGTAAATTGGCGGATACTCGCTTGTAACTGGGATTTTATAGACTACGTAGTCAACCTCTTTGCCATATCCAAGTTTCTCAATGTGTTCTGGTATAAACTCGTAGTTGTAATAAGTCGCCAATGTTGGTTCATTCCCAAAACCCTCGATGAGGAAACCCTCGGGGTCTTGATCAGTAAATCCCATTGGTCCAACAATTTTGTTCATGTTTCTGGATTTGGCCCATTTTTCCACATGTGTTACCAACGCTTTTGTCACCTCAATGTCGTCTGTGGATTCAAGATAGCCAAACCTGGCCGTTTTTTCACCGGATATCTCAAGGAACCGTTTGTTTATGATTCCCATGCACCTGCCAACAATTCTCCCGCGTTTTTTTGCCAGAACCATCACTGTGTCGCTGTGGTTGAAGTTTTTGTTTTTCCTCCTCGAAAAAAACTTCCACTCGTCTGAGTACAGCGGTGTTGCCCAACCTTCATGCCCCCTGTGCAATTTTGTGGGTGCATGAATAAACTCCTTCAATTCTCTTTTCTGTGAAACTTCAATAATCTCGGTGGACATTTTTTCTCTCCTTAAACAAAATTATTAAACAGATAAATCCAGGACCATTATCATCTATTTGATATTTTTTCTGACAACAAGGTTACGGTTGCATTTGAAAAAGTGTTTACTTGCTTGCCTTTTTTAGGACACACTCAAAGATATGACCTTCTTGTGAAGATTTGGTCGCATGCAAACCATAAACCTCAACTTGATCTTCATAATTGAACGATAGCAAATCAACCACTTCTGGTCGTATGTGGGTTGTTGTTTTCTCTCCTGCAACACTCTCAATAGTTGCAGTCTGAAGTTCGTAGTCGATGTCTATTATCATGCCAGAGATTTTGACAACATCTGACGTTTTGCAGCCAATAAGCCTTCTTTGCAAATACGATGAAGATGAAACCTTTAGCATTGTTCCCAATGGCACACTCTTTGATCTCGACTTCTCAGAAAGCTGGATATTCCATCTAATATTGACTTCTGGTTCAATGCCACGGAGATCACGGCTTACTGGGTCTCTTTCAAAAACCGTACAGATTATTGCCGGGTTGGTCAAAGTTATCGAACTTGGAATACAAAGTCTTTCCTTCAGAGAGTAACTTCCCTTGACCTTGACCCAGTTCCCAATTGAAGATTTACCATTTGGACCATCATATTCAAAATTGATGACTGAATCGCACTCCCTGATGCTATATTTGTTTCCATTAATCTTTGATGGCACATCAAGCACTTCCCCGACAAATTCAACGCTGACAGTTTCTGGGCAAGGATTTTTCGTGCATATGGATGCAAACAGTATCGGGCCATAACTGTCTTTTACGTCTTGATAGCCCTCGACTCTTATAAAATCATCTTTTTTCATGTTGGCGAGGTTTTCAGCTGCGTCAGTACTGTAAACCCGGATGTCATTGTCAGAGGTATTCTTGGTTTCAAGCCACCCTGTTTTGGCATCTACCGAAACAACTTTCAGAAGGGATATTTTACGCCTCACAGTGTCATAAACAGATGCATTATTGATTGTTTGTGAGAGGTGATGGTCCTGTGCACCCCTGAAAGTATAATATGTTTCAGATTTTAGCCCGGCTGTCCCCTCACCCGATATGAAATTGACCTGCCAGTATTCATCATTAGATGTTAGCACCCTGAAGAGGCCATCATGCCATCCGCCACTGGAAAGTTTTGCCCACAAAACAGTTGTTACTGTCTTGTCATAGACAATTTTGAACGTTGCATCATGAAGGACAAATTTTCTATTGGCATCCTGAATGGCGGTAAGGACCAGGGAATCTCCGGAACGCAACCTTTCCATTTCATTGGCATTCTTTGGGGAAAATTTATAAAGGCAGTCGCCACTTTTGAGAATAAACAAATTCTTCTCTGTATTTTTCGTGTAAAGCACGCCTTCAAGGCGTATCTCATTTGAGCCGGAGAGGCATGCTGGAGCAAATTGTCCAGCAAGCCCCATCACGACAAGGATGATAATTACTAATTTATCCCTCATCTTTTGTTAAAAAAGATAAAGGATTTAACCTAAATATGCAAGTACCAGATTACTTTGCGTTGATTGTAATTTCGAAAGTATCGTAAGGTGGCCCTTCTTCAGCAATATGCTTGGATTCCCAAACCATCTTTGCTGTTCCAGCCGCTGTGACTTCAAACGTGTATATCCTCCAGCCGCCAACTCCAACCATTCCTTCTGGATTTTCTTCGGTTTTGTATTCAGAATTCACGGTTCCAATTATTGCGTCGCCCTCGATCTTCGGGCCGGTCCACTGAACTGGCGTTGTTTCGTTGGCCTTGAGTGTTACCTCAAACTTCTGACCAACTGTTGCCTCAAAGGTTTTTCCCTTGTCTTCCTCGGTAACTTTGGTTGGGCCAGCAGCTGCACCACCACAACCCGCAAAAAGAATAGCGACACAAGCTAAAGCAAGAATTTTTTTCATTTAATCCTCCAAGTTTCAATTTTTTGTAAATCCCTAAACTAATACAATAATAAGGTGTCAAATTTTTGCAAAGGGAAAGGAGAAACAACATGCCAGAAAAATGCCGAACAGAAGAATTCCAGGTTTCAGGTGAAAAAGTCATCGAAAAAATCAAGGAACTCGTCCATGAGGGCAACATTAGAAGAATCATCATAAAAAATGACCATGGTTCAACGCTGATTGAAATACCATTGACGCTTGGCGTCATTGGTGCAGTGTTGTTGCCAGTATGGGCAGCAATTGGAGCAATAGCCGCACTGGTTACAAAAATGACAATTGTTGTCGAGAGGGTCGAGGAGGAGCAATGAAAACCCCAATTTCAATACCATTCCCAGCTAGCGAGAAGCCAAAACTCAAGTTTTCAATAGGCGCTTGCAAGTTCAATCTGAGACCAGGCGATGGCACATCGTGGGTGGAAGGGACCTATGATGACCCTACTGACAACCTGCCGTGCGTTATAGAACAATCTGGCAATGAAGTGAGCGTCTCGCAATCAAGAAACATCTCGGGACTTATAAATGTCTTCAACAGGACGCCAACATTTGACCTTGTGCTTTCCTCACAAAATCCTTTCGATCTTGTGATAGAGGGAGGGGCAAGCGAGAACTGCATCGAGCTGGGCGGACTGCCGCTCTCGTCAGTTGCCGTCTCCTTTGGCGCAGGCAAATTCGAGATGTCATTCCTGAAACCCAATCCCATCCTAATGGATTCATTCAGGGTCTCTACCGGGGCCGGTTCGATGACACTGTCAAAACTCTTGAATGCAGGATTTAAAAATCTCAAGGTGGAGGGCGGGGCCGCCTCGTACAAGATTGACTTCACCGGCAAGCTTGGTCAGGATTGCAATGCAAACATCCAGATAGGTGTTGCATCGCTCGACCTTGATGTTCCGTCAGATGTCCCGGTTGCAGTGAAAAGTGAAACAACGCTTGGTGGAGTAGAAATGGGCAGTGGTTTCACCACAAAAGATGGCCGGCTGGTAAACCAGGCGTATCTTGCCAATCCTTCGCCAGCGTTGTCCATTTCTACCTCCATTGCACTAGGTTCGCTCAAGCTCAGGATCGCAAATAGCACAGGGGGCTTGAGGGCAGTCCCCTAAAAGGCTACCATCTGGCCCATGGAACCATACTCAGATAGCAAGCCCCTGACCAGATGGTGGTGGTTTTCAGGCCCCATCAACGAGAAAGACATTGATTTCCAGCTCTCGTGGCTAAAGAACAATGGCTTCGGTGGAGTGGAGATAGCATGGGTCTATCCGCTTCCGGAGAGTCCGGAAGGCCCTGCGTGGCTTTCAAGAGAACTCTCCGATAAAATCCGCCATACAAAAGAAAGGGCCAGATCATTGGGGCTCGCATGTGATTTCACCTTTGGCACCCTCTGGCCCTTTGGCGGGTCGATGGTGAGTGAGGAGGATGCCTCAAAAGATTTCTATGGCACATCGAAACAGCGGATAAGAAAATCATGGGAGGCAAGAACTTATCCTGAAACGTTTGTTCTTGACCACATGAACGAGGGCGCGTTCCTTCGCTACGCAGAAAAGATGGGCAACTTCCTGCCGCTTGATGGCAAAAAACAATGCCTGTTCTGCGACTCATTCGAGGTCGCTACCGAAGACCTCTGGGCAAAAGGTTTTGAAAATGACTTCAAGTCTGCTTTCGGATATGACATAGTCCCATTCATGGATGATCTGGATTCCAGCCCGGGGGCAAGATACGACTACAGGAAACTCGTATCAGAAATGCTCCTGGAAAATTTTTTCAGTCCATTTGCCAGATGGTGCAGGGAACATAATTCTTTCTCAAGAGTGCAGGTCCATGGGGCACCAGTCGACATACTCGAGGGATACGCAACATGTGACGTTCCAGAGAGTGAGGCAGTCCTCTTTGATCCGCATTTCTCACAGCTTGCCGCAAGCTCTGCCGCGCTGGCTGGCAAAAAATATGTAACGGCCGAAACCTTTACCTGCCTCTACGGATGGAAGGGGTGGCCAGGCCCGGGTCAGCACCAGAGGGAAGAAAAAACCGGCGACCTGAAGCTGCTTGCAGACGCCATGCTGGCAAACGGCACCAACAAGGTCATCTGGCACGGCATGCCATACAATCCGGAGGGTGGCAAAAATTCTTTCTATGCAAGCGTCCACGTTGGCCCAGACGCAAGCTTTGCAGAAGACTTGCCAGCATTAAATGGCTATATGAAAAAAATCTCCGATTTTCTGCTCGAGGGCAAACCATATTTCCAGTGTGCCGTCATGCTTCCGGTCGAGGACGCATGGATGGAAGGCGAGCTTGAAGACAAACTGAAGAGGCCGTCTGCAAAATACCACTGGGAATTCCACTACCAGAGGATGTCGGAAGAACTCTGGGGCCATCGCCCGTGCTGGATAACAGCACCATTCTTGAAAAGAGCAGAGGTCAGGGACGGCTTTACCGTCATTGGCAACCTGGAGTTTGATTTCATCTATGTCGACTGCCAGTATATGGACTTTGAAGAGCTTGATGCACTTATCAGCCTGGCACAGAAGGGTGCGAGGATATGCCTGAAACAAATTCCGGAACAACCAGGTTTTATTGCTTCTCCTGCTTACGAAAAGGCAATAACGAAGCTGGCCTCATTTGAAAACGTATCAGATAACATCAAAAAATCGTCCACATTACTGCCACTTTTCACCGCAACAAATAAGCTAAAGCCCGAATACTGGTGCAGAAAAACAGGTGACGGGATAAACGTTTTCATGGCAAATCCAGCGACAAGGGCAATCTCATACCCGATGCCTTATGGGTTGTCAGATGGAACCACAGAGGTCAAAATGGAGCTCGATGCAGCATTTTTGGGCCAAAAAAAGACCATTGACATTAGTTTCAAGAAGGGGGCCTCCATAATGCTCCAGCTCTCCAAGGGAGGAATTATTTGCGAAGAGACCAATTTGTTAAATTAACAATTAAATGTTAATCTAATTAATATCATTTTTTTGCAATAAGCCTAATATTTGACAAACTTTCTGGGTTGTTTATAATAGGTCTTACGAAAGGAGGAATTTAGGTTAAATGTCAAAAATTACGTTGATTATAGTTGGTATTTTGCTGGTGATTATGGGCCTTTCGGGGATATGGTCATGGTTCGGGCTTGGTGTTGAGCCAATGTGGCATGCAATTTTGAAAATCGCAATTGGAATAATCGCCGTTCTCATCGGTGCAATGGACAAAACAGCTTGATCTAACAAGAAAAATCTGTTTTTAATTCTAAAGCCTCTGGTTTTCCCAGGGGCTTTTTATTTATGAGATTTATAAAATAAGAAACTTCCTACTTTATCTCGCTATCAAATATCTTCCACTCGCCAGTAAGATCGCTGAGTGTATAAGAGCCAATGGGTGTGTCATCCTGTTTTTTGAGCTTGTCATAAACGTATAGCATGAAACCAACTTTGACCATTCTCACATTGGCATTTTTTTTCATGATCGAGAGGGAGATGACCCTTGCGCTTTTGTAGTCCACCTCGGCCTTGGCTTTTTCAAACATCTCGACCATCTGTTCCTTGCTGACCCTTGCAGTCTGAAATGGCGAGTTCTTTTCTATCTGTGACCAGGCCTCGTCATATTTGCCAGAAAAAAGGTTTTCAAAATACGAAATCACGACCTTTGATGCAGGGTGGTTTTCTGGGCCGGCTTGTTTTATGGCCTCATCAATCTTTGATTTGTATTCTCCACCATCCACCATGGCATTGATTTCATCCCATGTTGGTACATTGGCACCACAGCCTGCAACAACAGCAACTAGCAGCATAAAACAAATAATCTTTCTCATCTTTATGAATTCTACCACTTATGGCCATCTTTGGAAGGGGGTGGTGTTTCCAAAACATCCAAAACTTGTATAATCCAGCAAGGAGGTTGCAATGGAAAACAGAAAAATTGGGTGGTTGCCGGTTATTGTAGTTTTGATTATTGGCGTGCCATCACTCTGGATTGGCATCGACAAATCAAATGTCGCATTCATAATCTTTGGTGCTTTCGAGTTGGTTGTTGGCATTATTGGTATCTGGGCAATACTCCGGAATTCAAAAGTGCCAAGAACAATTTGTCCAAACTGCAAGGAACCAATTGGCCCAGGGATGGAATCATGCCCGAATTGCGGAATCAAACTCTAGGGTGACTAATAGCATGTAAGCTGAACACCTATTCTGTTTGCTTTTTCTATTGCCCTGAGTTTTTGGGCTTTTCTGAAATCAGCATTGGAGAGCAATCTCATTGCGTCATCGAAATTTAGACCGAGCTTTCCGTACGAAATAGCAAGGCTTCTTAATACCCTCGGATAGGGATTCAAAAAATCCATCGAGAGGCCACAACCGATTGTTGCAGCAATCTCGATTATCCTGTCAACATTTGTAACGAGTGGTAATATCGGAGACATAAAGATCCATGTTGACACGCCTCTCTGTTTAAACATCTTCAAGGCATCAATTCTGGCGAGTATCGGTGCAGAGTCATCCTCAAAGGCTGCCCTGAGGCGCTCGTCATGGTAGGACATCGAAAATCCGACAGTTGGTCCGTCAAATTTTGCGATAAGATCGACATCTCTGACCACAAGGGCAGATTTTGTCAGGATGTCTACTCTGCAATCGACCTTTGAAAGCAGCTCCAGGCACGCTCTTGTTACCCCGAATTTTGCCTCAAGGGGTTGATAGGCATCTGTGGCTGTCGAAAAAACCACAGATTTGCCACCTGCCTTTTTGACCTGCTTCATCAAAACATCCGGCAGGTTTATTTTCGGATATACAAATCTTCCCCAGCGCTCCTTCTCGTCAAGAAATCGGCACATGAAAGTTGCATAACAAAAAGAACACGCATGAGAACAACCATAATAAGGATTTATCGAGTAATCACAGCCCTGGACCTTCGACTTTACAAGTGCCGATTTTGTAAGCCTGGCCTCTATTTTGATCGCTCCACCCTGTCCTTTATCTCTCTGGAGGCTTTCTCAAAATTTTCAAACTGGCGCCAGTTATAGATGCAATAGATCATGAAAAGTAATGTTGAAACAAAGATCGCCCAGCCGGAGAAGTCACGGCTGAACCAGAGTGAGAACGCAGAAGCAACAAAGAGCATTCCGAACACTATCGAAGCAAGACCCCAGGCAAATCTTGGAAAAGACTGCAATTCATAAGCATGGGCAGACAATATTCTGGCCGCCTTGATTGCCTGGTTCATGGTTGGGGCTCCCTCAGGAAGTTCAAAAGAATACTCCTTGTTCATTGTTGCACCGATGGCATCAAAAAAAGCATCCACGAAATCCCTTGATATCTTGGCTTCCTTTGCCTTTGGATGGTTCACAAGATATTGCTTACAGGCATTCTTATACTTTGTGGCTATTGCCTCGCAGGCAATCAGTGCCCACTGCCTGACCTTTGACACGTCAGCAGATTTTATTGCCAGCTCACCTTTATAGGCAAGGATCAGGTATTCTGTAACTTCCGGGTTTGTATTCATGACTCAAGGATAAGGTTTTTTGTGGAAAGATTCAAACCTGAATGGGTTACACTTTTGGTTATGTAAATATTAATCTGTGCATTATTTCGACTATAATTCGTATAGAATTAAACCAATCGATTTTGTGTCCAATTTCACTGTTAATCTGTTTCAACTTTGATAATAGAAAATGTATTTCACAAATGTGCACAAAAACATTTACAAAACATCCTCTTACATCGTGAGACCGTAAATAAAACAAATTTAATAAAACGTCTGTTTGACATTAGCAACCCCATAATTGACTTGCCCTGGTGCAAGGTTATGGTGACGATGTGAAGAATCTAGATGATCTTATAAGAGAAAAAGATGAATTGCTTGCAAAAGCAAGCAATGAAACGCCACAGGCCAGAGAATTCCAGGAGAAGAGGGGGAAATTGACGGCCAGAGACAGGGTCAAGCTGTTCCTTGACCCAGAAAGTTTTGTCGAAACAGACACTCTGGTCCAACACAGAAAGGACTATCCGCAATCAGAGAAATTCGTCCCAGGGGAGGGTGTTATAACAGGCTATGGCACAGTAAACGGCAGGCTTATTTTTGTCTTCTCCCAGGATTTTTCAATCATGGGCGGTTCCTTGTCAAAGATGCAGGGTGCAAAAATTGGCAAAGTCATGGAAATGGCCTATCGCTCCGGTGCTCCGGTAGTTGGATTCAACGATTCCGGCGGGGCAAGGGTGCAAGAGGGTGTGGATGCTCTTTCAGGATATGGAAAGGTGTTCTACAGAAATTCCATATACTCAGGCGTCATCCCGCAGATAGCCATCATTGCAGGGCCATCCGCTGGCGGTGCAGCCTACTCTCCTGCCCTCACTGATTTCATCTTCACAATTGACGGGCTTACTGAGATGTTCATAACTGGCCCCCAAGTTATCGAATCTGTAACTGGTGAAAAACCCGACAAACAAACCCTCGGTGGCGCAAGGATCCATGCCTCAAAATCTGGCGTGACACATTTTATTTACAAATCAGAACAGGAATGCATCCAGTCAGTCAGGAGGCTCCTGTCATTCCTCCCACAAAACTGCAGGCAGATGCCACCACGCATCAAGGGCAATGACGATCCGAACAGGGCTTCAATGGCACTCAGACAGATTGTTCCAGTGGAAGCAAACAAGTCCTACGATGTTCGCAAGGTCATCGCGGAAATAGTCGATGATGGCGATTTCATGGAAGTCCAACCAGATTTTGCCAGAAACCTCACCATCGGTTTTGCAAGAGTGGACGGATTCCCGATAGGCATTGTCGCCAACCAGCCGATGTACCTCGCTGGTTGTCTGGACATTGATTCTTCCGACAAAGCTTCGAGGTTTATCAGAACATGCGATTCCTTCAATATACCGCTCCTGAATCTCGTGGATGTTCCAGGCTTCCTCCCGGGAGTCAACCAGGAACATGGCGGGATCATAAGGCACGGTGCCAAGATGCTCTATGCCTACGCTGAAGCCACAGTCCCAAAAATAACAATCATTACCAGAAGATCTTATGGCGGCGCCTATCTCGCCATGTGCTCGAAAGACATGGGGGCTGACGTCGCATTTGCCTGGCCACAAGCCAATATAGCCGTCATGGGTGCCGATGGGGCAGTCAAAATACTCTATCATGACGAAATCAAAAACGCCCCGAATCCCGAAGAGAAGACCAAAGAGCTCGTCCAGGAATATGAAAGCTACCATTGCAATCCCTACGTGGCCGCTGAAAGGGGATACATTGACTCGGTAATCAACCCTGAAGAAACAAGGGCAAGGGTGGCTTCATCACTGCACATGCTCCAGACAAAACAGCAGAGCATGCCGGAAAGAAAACACGGCAACATGCCGCTTTGAGGTGACAAATTGAAAAAAACATCAACTGGGCAAATAATTGCAAACATAATAACCGGGTTGATTCTGGTTGGGCTGATGGTTTTTGTTGTTGTGAGCTACATCCTCGACCCGGCAAAATATAGTGAAGGTGTCACGAAAGGGCTTGTTGCCTTTACAACCACATTCATCATTCTCCTTGTTGTCACAGCTTCAATCTATCTCATCAAAACCATAACGGAGCGCTTTTCTGGCAACGGTTCATCGGCAAAAAGTTCCGGCCTCACATCGCAAAACAAGGGGAAATCGGACAAACTCATGGCCGCAGTGATTGCTACCGCAGTCCACCAGTTCCAGCTCGATTCAAACGGGCAGATTGCTGTAGGTTTCAGGGTAAGGGAATTGCTGGATGTCAATACCCCATGGACAACATTTTTCAAAAATGATTACCACAAATCCGGAGGATCAAGATGACCAGAAGATACAGAATAACTGTTGAAGGAAAAACATTCGAGGTTGAAGTTGAATCTATTGATTCAGTGCCAACGACACAGGCAATTCCACAACCACAAGTACAAGTTACGCCGACACCACCTCCACCACCACAGGAACCATCGGCAGGCCCTGTAATGGCAAAACCGGTTTCTGCAAAAGACGTCATCTCCCCGATCCCTGGAAAAATAAAACAGATAGCTGTAAAACCAGGTCAGACAGTCGCTCCGGGAGACCTTCTCATGGTCATCGAGGCCATGAAAATGGACAACGAAATCCTTTGCGATGTCAACGCCACAGTGTCAGAGCTCCTGGTCAAAGAGGGCGACTCAGTATCCATCGGCCAGCCAATAGTGAGGTATGCCTAGATGGAATTTGTAACCGGGTTAAAAGGCATTTTCGACACATCGGGACTCCCCCTTTTCCTTCCAAGCTGGGGAAACTGGATAATGATCGTGGTTGGACTCATCCTTATCGTCCTGGCCGTAAAATTCAAGTTTGAACCACTCCTTCTCATTCCAATATCCCTTGGTTGCATACTGGTCAACATTCCTCTACCAAAAGAACTTGCCTCTGCGTGGATAGGTCAGCCCGGTGTCGGTTTTCTAAGCATTATCTATGATGCCATAACAAAAACTGAGATAACACCAATAATAATGTTCCTGTGCCTGGGAGCACTGACGGACTTTAGCCCACTCCTTGAGCGTCCGATAACATTTCTTCTTGGCGCCGCGGCACAATTTGGTGTTTTTGTAGCCATATTCCTTGCTCTTACCCTCGGCTTTAACATCAAGGAAGCAGCTGCCATTGGAATCATTGGTGGAGCCGATGGCCCGACCGCAATTTTCATCGCGCAGAAAATGGCACCCCAGATTCTCGGTGCGATAGCAGTATCGGCTTATTCCTACATGTCACTGGTTCCCATAATATTGCCTCCTGTCATCAGGTGTATGACTACCAAAAAAGAACGTACAACACGTATGGAACTAGCAAAACCAGTCTCGAAAACAACCAAGATGCTGTTCCCAATTGTCGTCACACTCGTTGTTGGAATCCTTCTCCCATCGTCTGTACAGCTCATCGGAATGCTCATGGCCGGCAATTTCATAAAGGAATGCGGGCTTGTCGAAAGGCTTTCAAATACCCTGCAGAACGAGCTTGTAAATATCAACACAGTATTTCTTGGACTGACTGTTGGCTCCACAATGGCCGCCCAGCAATTCCTCACCCCGGCGACCCTAAAAATCATCCTTCTCGGCTTCCTCGCCTTTGCCTTCTCGGCTGCAGGCGGAGTTGCCCTTGGAAAACTGATGTACCTGCTTTCTGGCGGCAAGATCAACCCAATGATCGGCGCGGCAGGTGTTTCAGCCGTCCCGATGAGCGCAAGAACTGTTCAAAAAGAAGGCCAGAGGGAAGACCCAGGCAACTTCCTCCTCATGCCAGCGATGGGCCCAAACGTTGCCGGCGTCCTCGGAACAGCAGTTGCTGCAGCAGCTCTTATTGCACTTCTCTCCTAAGCGACAACCCAAATATAACTTTCAAAAGGCCTGCATGATTGCAGGCCTTTTTTGTTTGCCTTTGCCAACAATGCACCTTTAACTGAGATTTTGAAATTATGTTGCTATGTTGTATCCGTATGAAAAAGCCAACTTTGACCCAGACAATGAGATATGTGACCCAGTGGGGAATGCTCCTTTACCTTGCCAGCATATCAACGACCCACATGTACAGATGGCCCGGCACCTCTGCAGGTCCCCTTGATGCCTACTGCCCGATGGGTGGCCTTGAAACACTGCTCCCATTTGTAACATCAGGCCAGATAGTCAGGGGAACCAATTTCAACGCCATCCTCCTGCTTGGTGCCCTAACCATACTTGTTCTCATCTTCTCCGGTGGTTTTTGTGGCTACATGTGCCCGTTTGGCACCGTGCTTGAATGGGTCTACAAAATAAGAAAACTGTTCTGGAAAAAAACTGTAAGAGTACCAAACAAGCTCAGCTCTGCCCTGTCTCATGCCAGATACGGAGTCCTCATCCTCATCGTACTAATCACCTTTGCAATTGACACAGAGCTCCATTTCGCCCACATCGATCCCTATAGGGCATTTTTCCATTTTGGCCGTGAGATGACCACAGAGCTGTGGGTTGTACTTGGCGTTGTTTTTGGCCTGTCAATCGTCCTTGAGAGGGGTTTTTGCGCTTACCTCTGCCCACTTGGCGGATATGTTGGCCTGGTTTCACTGGCCGGGTTCACAAAAATCAAAAACAATGGCGAAAAATGCATTGATTGCAAGCTGTGCGACAGGGCATGCCCGGTAAACCTCACGCCATCGGGAAAACTAGAACACCACAGGTGCATAATGTGCTTCAGATGTGTGGATGCCTGCGTTGGCACAAAAAGCCTTCGCGTGTCGCTTGCCGACAAGGAATGGAGATAATTATTAATCGAAGATTTTCGCAAAATACCAGGGATTGGAAAAGGTGGGGAAGGAATATATCATATTTGGAGGAATGCAAGGAACGGGGGGCTTAAATGAATAAAAAAGCACGGATCATAATTGAGACAGTGGCCGTGGTATTGGCGCTCATCGTATTGGTATTTTTTGCCACATTCAACTTCGATCTCTTCGCCATTAATACCTTTGGAAAGAAATCTGACATGACCTTCATCATCAATCGAACCAGCCACCTTGGGAATACTAGTACAGAAAAAGAAATCAAGGAAATCTATAAACGAAATTATCCATATTATTTTTACAACAACAAAATCTCAAAACTCAAAATAGAAGATGATGGTTATATAACTAAAGAACTTCTGGATGCCATCACAAAC
>Ga0116185_1000692_pt1 | contig 37412 bp, 33 predicted proteins | sample AD_JPNNA7_MetaG_FD_89754 | JGI IMG/M metagenome (GOLD analysis project Ga0116185, IMG submission 89754) | Active sludge microbial communities of municipal wastewater-treating anaerobic digesters from Japan - AD_JPNNA7_MetaG | ecosystem: Engineered > Bioreactor > Anaerobic > Digestate | place...
AAAATGTTATATGAACAATCCCATTTAGCTCAATAAAGACAGTCATAAGGAAGAATTTTTAAGAAATAATTATTTGTCCGTTAAATTATCTTTGTTTTTGTCTCCTATATCGGATTTGAGATTACAATTGATGAAAATTGATTTCCATTTTCTACATAGGCAATATGATTATTATCAATTATATTATATTCTCCCTGACTTAGTTGTGAGTTTGTAAAATCTGCAATTTTCTGATAACCATTTCCATTCCGATCTGTTCTAAAAATAGTTCTTTGAGGATTACTGCTTTGATAATATATCCAGTTACCATCCGGTGAAAACTTGGGATAATAATTCCTGTTTTCCGGACCTGTTAACTGTAAAGAATTTGGTTCAGGTTGGATCCCACTGTTATAGTATTCTACTTTTTTAGAAGAATTCATTAAATATTCTTTCATTCCCTCTGAAACACTGCCTTGAAACCAAAGTTCATATGGAACAACAGTCTTAACGTCAATCATTCTATTGTCCCACTTTTTTAAATCAAATCTGAATTTATGTCCAGCTTCAAATGGCGGCGTGATCCAATCATAACTTACGCCCATACGAATATCATTTAGATCACTCTTAAAAGTTAACGTTGATGCATATCCTTTCTCAGTAAGATGGACAACTGCTTGGGCAACATACTCCATTAAAGGATATTTAAATCCGGGAGTATCATCATATCTTATTTCCACATTTATTGAATCAAAGACAAAGACATCTCCGTAAACTGGCTCACTGATATTACTTTTTGTACAGCTTAATGGAAGGATAAAACCTACTATAAATAAAACAGGAATTAATCTGTGGATAATTTTAGAAGTTTTCATACACATTCTCACCTCATCGCTAAAACGTTTCTTACCACACTTACCGGAATTTATTTAATTTAACTTAGAATAAAGTTTTTCTAATGTCAACCAAATAACATCTTAACAATAAACAAGGCACCTAATGCACCAGCCACATCCGCCAACAAACCGGCTGCTAATGCGTGTCTGGTATTTTTAACATTTACAGCACCAAAATAAACTGCAAGCACATAAAAAGTAGTTTCTGAACTTCCAAAAAAAGTTGATACGAGAATTCCTATAAAAGAATCTGCTCCGTGGACTGACATTGTTTCAGCCATAACACCAAGAGAACCACTGCCTGAAAGCGGACGCATCAGTGCCATTGGCAAAGCTTCCGCCGGCATTCCAATCGGATCGGTAAAAATTCTTAGCACCGGAATCAACCAATTATCCATCGCTCCGCCTGCTCTGAAAATTGCAATAGCAACCAACATTGCAACTAAGTATGGAATAATTCTGACAGCAATGTTAAATCCTTCTTTAGCACCTTCTACAAATTGTTCATACACTCTTACTTTTTTAATAGCACCATAGCCAATAAAAACAAAAATTAAAAACGGAATTGCCAAGGTTGAAACCGTTGTTATTAAATCTTTGAAAAATGTTGGGGGCAGAAAACTGAAAAGAGAACCAATTGATTTTGATAAACCGGTTGAAAATGTCAAAACAATAATAGCTATCAGTGAAATAACTGTAATTAGGAATTTAATATTACTCTTAAGCCAATCACCAAATCCGCCTTTTTTAATCGGAAATTTTTCAAATAACTTTGCTACTGTTACACCGGTTATTGTAGCACAAGTAGAGCCAAAAAGTGAAGTGGCGATAATAATTGTTGGATCTGAACTGCCTGCAGCAGCACGAACAGCAATTGCAGTTGCAGGTATTAATGTCATTCCCGCAGTGTTAATTGCAAGAAAAGTAACCATTGAATTAGTTGCTGTTCCTTTATTTGGATTGAGTTTATCAAGCTCCTCCATCGCTTTTAATCCAAACGGAGTCGCAGCATTTCCAAGTCCCAGCATATTTGCCGAAATATTCATTACCATAGAACCAATTGCAGGATGATCGGGTGGAATTTCTGGAAATAATCTTCTTGTTATTGGTTTTAAAACATTTGCAATAATTTTAATAAGTCCTGCATCTTCAGCAACCTTCATTACACCAAGCCAGAGAGCCATAATACCGATTAAACCCAATGCAATCTCAACTGCAGTCTGAGCGATCTTAATCGCATCGTTAGTTACTTTTTTCATCTCAAGGAAACTTATCTTCTCGAAATATACATTTGCTAAAAAAGTAACTGAATCAATTTGAGAAGTAATTACAGCATTGGCGAGCAAATCATCGTCTTTTCCCGAAGCTTTAGCAATTGTCTGTATAAATTTTGGTTCTGATTTGTCAACTGAAAGATATAATTGAATTGATTTATCATTTGAAGTAAAACTGCCGGTTCCTTTAATTACAATTGCTGATTTCTCTTTGTCGTTTGAAAACTTATTATAATTTTCAGCTGATACTTTCAAATCCAGATTAAAATTGGTTTTGGTAGCTGTTCCGGTTTTTTGAACAATTGCTGTAAGCGGGACATTATTTTTATAAGTGTTGTTTGAAATGTCAGCAATATCTATGTATAGTGCGGAAGCTATTCCAAGGAATAGTAATGCAAGCCAAACATAATTTAACAAGTTAATTCTCCGGATTTATTGGAAGAATATTATAAAGAAATGATTTAATTTCCTTCTTCAATTAAAGCCTTAATCTCGTTTGAATCAAGAATAACAGGAATAAGATTTTCACCTACTTTATAATTTTCAGCTTTTTCTGAAGCAGAATATTTGGAGCGATAAAGTTCTTTAATCTGTTCAGCAAGTTTAGCATCATCAACTTCTTTTATCTCTCCATTAATTGTTATGTATGATAGTTTATAAGTAAGTCCTGCTGTTTTAGTATTAACTTTTTCATCGGATAAAATTGTAAAACTTCCGAGCGAACCATATTTAATATGTACATAATTTTCATCTGTTGTATCAAGATAGGTATAAATATTTTTATCCAGATAAATAAAATTGCAGGCAAACTGCATCAGCTTTTCTATTGCAAGATGAATACACAAAACACCGGAACGGGCTTTGTTAATCTGCTTTTCTATTTCTTTAATGTCTCTTACAAGTGTTAATTGTTTTTTCATAGCGGTAAACCGATATTTAGTTAATTATACATCTGTTTGCAGAATCAGAGAATGAACAAAATCTGCAATGATGTATATTTTTATCAAACTTTTTATTTCTGATATTTAGAATAATTCCTGTTATTTCTTTTTCAAGGGATTCTAATTCTTTTTTTGAATATCTGATTGAAACTATATCATCAGGATGTTTTATAAATATCAAATTTCCCTCAAATATCCCAAAATCACTAAATAATCTACTGGAAATATATAAATAAAATTTCAATTGCATTAAATAATATTCAGCATGTTTTTTTATTTCTTTCGATTCAATATTATCTGTTTTATAATCGCAAATAATTATTTTGTCTTTATCAAATATTATCCGGTCAGTAATACCGTGCAAAAAATAATCATTTTCTTTAATATAAATCTCAAATTCATTTTTATAAGAAGGCAGACTTAAATAATTTTTGGCAAAGTTTGATTCCTGCACCTTTTTAAGATCACTTTTTAATGTATCTGAATATTTTTCAAAATCTTTAACAATTTTTTCACCTGCTAAATATTTATCAACCTCATCATATTTTATATTTTTTTCCATACAACTATGGAACAGTTTTCCGTATAAAGCAGGATCGATATTTAAGGAATTATCTTTATCCGGTTCTGTTAAATACTCACTGATTAAATCATCCAGATTATCAGATGTATCTTCATCAAATCCGCTTTCTATTGATAGCTCATTTTTTTGTGAATAACGTAAGGAATTAAGTTTTGAAAACCCTGCTTCGTAAGTTAAATAGTATTTTAACGGACATTGATTGTATATCGATACTTTAGAAGCTGATATAATTTCTAACTTTTCACTTGAGTAAAGTCCGTCGGTATAAATCTTAAGTTCCGAAATTTCTCTCTTCGCATCATCAACAAGTATTTCCTCATCTTCAATATCTTTTTGGAAATTAATCTCAAGATTAAACTTTTCGGTTTTAGTGATATATCTGTCTCCTTCTAATTCAAGAAAACCTAACTCTTCAAATATATCAACTTTCTCAGGACTAAAATCACTATTCAATCCTAAACCAAGCAGCGACAGAAAGGAATTTTTATTAGGCGTTTTATCTTTGTTTATTGTTCCTGATATATATAACTGATCCATTGCTCTCGTTACTGCTACATACAGAAGTCTTTTTAATTCTGCATAATCTTTTTTCTCGGTCATAAAATTATAAAGACTAACTATCGGAGCAGAAAAATAATCATCAAAGTATTCATCATTTTCCGGAAGCTTCGTTAATAAACCAAATTCTTTATCAACAATTACTTCTCCTGTCTTTGCTATTGATTTCTGACTTGTTTCTTCTGTCTTATATAAAAATACAATCGGGAATTCAAGACCCTTAGCCTGATGAATTGTCATCAATTTAACTGCATCAGTATCAACAATACCTGATGCCTGTGCTTCATCAACAGATTCACTTATTGCATCTTTTAAATAATTAATAAAATCGTAAAGATTTCTGAATCCGGTAGCATTAAAATTTCTTGCAATGTTTATCAGCTTAAAAACGTTAGCTGTTTCCTGATTCCCATCTGTTCTTGATGAAAGTGTTGCTAAATAATCATTATCAGTAATAAGTTTTTCTATTAACAGAGAAATATTAAGTGAATTGCATAGTGCAAGATTTTCAGTTAATGTGTTAATAATAGTATCCGGTTGTTTTTCTTTGGAAAAATTATTTAGTTTTTCCCAAAAACTTCTTCCGCTTCGTAGGGATATTCTGTAAAGATCGCTGTCACTTACATTAAAAAATGGTGAGCGTAAAACTCCGACTAAGGCAACATTATTATTTTTATCTGATAAGAACGATAAGTAATTAAATATATCATTAATTGATTGCCTCTGATAAAATCCCCTTCCGCCAACAATTGAATAAGGAATTTTATTTTTGTTTAATTCCTTTTCCAGATTCTCAAAATGTTTTCGTTTACGGACAAGAATTGTGAAATTAGAATAATGATAACCTGATTGATTTTTAATTTGTTTTATTTTCCTGATTATCATTTGTTCTTCAGTAACTTCTGATTCAGAACCTTCAACATTAATCAGAAACCCAACCTTGCCATCTGTTTTTTCTTTTCGCGCACATATTAAATCGGCAGCAGGAACTTCACCAAATAATTCAACCGGATCTTTGAATATCCTTCGGAAAACATGATTACAAAAAACACATATTTCAGGATTCATTCTAAAGCTATCAGGCAGAATTAATAAATTATTCTTACTACTTGCTTTTTTAATGTCATCACGGGTGAGATTGAATATTTCAATTTCTGCATCTCTGAATTTGTAAATACTTTGCTTTTCATCGCCAACAATAAACAGATTACCTTTTCTTAAATAATCCAGCAGAGGTAGGAAAATCTGATATTGAATTTCATTTGTATCCTGAAATTCATCCACCATAATTAATTTATATTTTTCAGCCAGATCATTTTGAACTTCAGATTTTTCAAGGAGCTGTTTTACATAAAGCAATATATCTTCGTAATCGATATAACCTTCAGCTCTCTTTTTTAATTCATAAGTTCTTAAACTTCTTGCAAAAATTCTTAATAGTTTTTTACCGAAGATAGCCAAGTGATTTTCAATTTCAGTTCCACCATCAGAAACGCAGAGTTTATAGACGTCTGAAAAAATATCTTCAACCACTCTCACTATTTCAGCAAATAATTCATTCTTTACCTTACTGAGATATCCGCGTTTCCTTATTGTTAAATCGCTAGTAAAAACTAACGGTTTAATTTGCACCAAAGAACGAATAATTTCATTTGATAACTTACTTTGCTGTAAAACTAAAAGTAACGGAATAAGAGGTTTAGCATTTTCATTTTCAGGATCAGATGATAATACTGCGTTATTGATTTGTTGTAAATAATCTAAAAAGATTTCTTTAACATCGTTCCATATTTTATTGAAATATGTTTCAAATGTTTTATGAAAGTAGCTGCTGATTACCGTTTCATCTTGTGAATATATTTTATCCTGTAAAACCTGAACATTCTTTCTGTTTTCAATCAGCTTAACAATCTGCTTTAACAGTTTGCTTTTTGAACCTAAAATCCTAATAAGGTCTTTTGTTTCACTTGCAGTTGAGGGATCATCAAAGCAATTTTTAATACTTTCTTCAACAGAGAGCTCAATCAATTCCTGTGATAATTTTTCATCAATTGGAATGAATCTGGCATCCAAGTTCAATTCAACAGGATAATCTCTTAATATATTTATACAAAACGAATGAATAGTTGATATGTTTGCAGAAACAAGCTGTCTTCTGATTCTTTCTGCTCTTTCTTGTTCTTTTTTATCTGAACAGGTTTTAATGTATTCATCAATTAGCTTGGTTATTCTGTTATATAATTCGCTTGCTGCTTTTTCTGTAAAAGTAATTGCAGCAATTTCTGATATATCAAGCTTATCTTCTAAAAGTGCATTTAAATATCTTCTGGCAAGAACAAAAGTTTTTCCTGAACCTGCATTTGCGGTAAGAGCTAAATTCCCTTTCGTATCAAGTGCTAATTTTTGATTCGGTGTAAGTTTGTCCATTTATCAAAGTGAATTTTTTATCGGAAAAATCAGTTCAAATGTTGAACCTTCAGTACTACTTTCTTTGAGATTGATCTCTCCGTTAATATTACTCATAAATCTTTTTGCTAAACTTAATCCTAATCCCATTCCATGTTTTTTGGTTGTAAAGTTTTCTTCAAAGATTTTTTCTTTCTGCAATTCAGGAATCCCTTTACCATTATCCTTAATTGTTAAAAAATATTTATTCTCTCTTTGCAGAACTTCTAACAAGATTATTGCTGCTTCTGCCTGAATAGAATTCCTTATAAGATTTATAAACATTCTTCTTAACTGCCCAACATCAGCATCAATAATAGCGCTCTTTAAATCAGTGTTAATGGTAATTTTTGTTTTTTCGTGCACAAACATATTAACAGTATCGTTAAGAACACTCAAGAGATCAATTTCTTCAATTTTAAGACTCGGCATTTTAGCAAAGTGAGAAAATTCTGATGCGATATGATTAAGATTTTCTATCTGATTTAAAACAGTAGTAGATACTTTCTCAAACAGTTTATCAAAGTCTTTGCTTTTATCTTTATACGAAATTATTAATTGCTGTAAAGCTAACTTCATAGGTGTAAGAGGATTTTTAATTTCGTGTGCAACCTGTTTTGCCATTTCTTTCCATGCAGCCTCTCTTTCCATTTCTGCAATCTCTGCCTGGTTCTTCTTAAGTTCAGAAGTCATTTGATTAAAACCATCGAGAAGATCTTTAAGTTCGCCTCTTTCATTATGTTCAATTGTAACATTAAGATCGCCTTTGGATACGGCATCGGTTGCTTTTGTTAACCTCTGAATTGGCTGTGAAATCTGATTGGCAAAAATAGTGCTGATAATTATTATGATAATAACAGCAAAGGAATAAATTCCGAAAATCACCACATTAATTTCGTTTGTAGAAATTGTAACTCTGATTTTATTAAATGCATCATTAACCGAAAGTATATAATCTTTATCTTTCAGATGAATAAATCTGAAATAAGAATCAAATTTATAATTATTGACTTTTTCAGATGTAATGAATTCCTGATACTTTAAGTAATTCAAAAAGTAATATGCTTTTGGATTCAGTTTGCTGTGCATCAATCCGATTTTATTATAAATATCATTTGAGTTATATATCTGATCAGTTGAAGTATATAAAGCAAACGAAATTCCAAGCTCATTAAAAGCGTTTTGTGAAGCTGTTATTATATCTCTGTTATTAAATTTATTTAATTGTGCACCAAGATTCTTTTCAACATAATCTGCTCTTTGACTAAGTTCATTCAGTATTTCTTCTTTACCTCTTTCAGTAACCAGATTTGTGTTATAAATTGCCAGCACAACAACAGGAATAATTGAGATGATAAGAAAAGAAAGTAAAAGCTTTGCCTTGAATGTTAAATTAATTCTGCGCACCCGTAAAATTACTATAAGTAAAAACGCAATTATTATAAACAATGAATGGATTATAAATATCTTAAAAAACTTAAACAGGTCCCAGGAAAAAGCACTCTCCTGAATTGCCACAACAGTCAGAAATTCAGAATCATCTTCTTCAGATTTTAGCAGATAAGCTTCATATTTTTCAGAATTAAAATTTATCTTCAGCCAGCTATCGTTAAACACGCTGTCAACTTCTGCGTTAAGTATTTGTTTTACCTGATCTCTTGAAGGATAGATATCACCATATACATTATTTAAAATTCCATCTTTAAACTGAAATATTTTAAGCTGTTTAACATCTACAACTTTATTAAACACAGAAAGATTTGATTCTAAAAAAGTCGGATAGTTTATTGCACCGATCGATTTAATATTGAAATCTACAAAGGCTGCAATATAGCCTCTTAAAATCCCACGCTCTTTTATCTCAATTACCGCATAATAATAATCAATAACATCTTTTTGTTTATCAAAAACCGGAACTACAATAATTTCATCATCTTTACTAATATTATTAAATATTGAGTTATCCGGCTGAATGCCGATTAAATATTCACCAAGAATTTGTCTCTTACTGTTGTAAAATTGAATTCCGGAATTGAGGGATTCTCTCTGCATCGGACTTTGAGCCCACAGCTTAAAGGCAATTGCGTTGTAATTAGCAAACCTTTCACCAAACTGACTTAAAATATTCTTATCATTTTTTATATTTCTGATAGTTTCATCAAGCATAAATGATAATAGATTAGAATCTGTTCTGTTAATTTCCCAGGAAGTAGTTTTTAAAGATTCTTTTTCCAGTTTTGTATTAAAGAGAATAAGCAAAGAAATTGAAATAACTGAACTTACAAGTAAAACAATCAGATAGTGATAGACAGAATTCTGTTCCCTGATAATTATCTGATAGTAAAGTAAAAGTAAAAACAACAATATCAGAAAAAGCATTAAAGGTGTAATTAGTGGATCATTGCTTACGAAGTAAGAAATAAATGATATGAGATAAATAATCGCAACTAAGAAAAGATAATGTTTTATCGTTACTTTACTTGAGTTAATAAAGCTTAAAATAATATTTAACAATCCCAATATCAGCAGTGCAGCAGCAAACGTGAAAAGAAGCATATTCAGGTTCATTGCAATAGAAGGAAAATCAGGAATCAGATTTGGTTCTTTAAAATATCTTATTGTTGAATCGAAAACTATGCTTCGTATTGTCGCACTTATCCCTCGGATTATTAAAAAAATAATTACCGATAACCCTATTGCTGCAACGATAAAATATTTGCGATGAACTTTTCTTTCAGAATTCAGCAGATAACTTCTTGTGTAACGGAAAAACTGAACAGATAATATCAACACAAAAAATATTGTTGTAAAAAACTCAATCGGTGATTTTACAAATCCCCAGGCAAACGGAGATGAAAAATAAACAGGATTTGAAAGCGGACCTGAAATAAAATTAGATGGAAAATCAAAAATAAAAATCAGTGCTCTTAAGATCACTGAATAAATGACAAGCAGAATGAATTTAAAAAGATAAGATCGTATCTTTTTAAAATCTGACATCAATCCTAACCCTACAAAAAGAAGAGCAAATAATACAAGCAATGATTGAATTTTTGTTGAATCCTCTTTTATAACATTAATCGTATTATTCAAAGATGGTTTAACAAAGGAAACAATGCCAATTTTGTTTCCATTATTATTTAATAGTTCGAAGGAATATTTTCTTCCATCTTTTGATTTTTCTGAATACGCTGAATAATCTATTTCTGCATCAACTTCATATTTGTTTAATATATCCTGTGTAAAGCTAATATTCTTAGAAAACTGATTATTAATCTTTACCTGTTCTTCAATCGGTGTGGATATTGCAATAAAAAAATCATCTGATTGAATATGCGCAGTATCTATAATAGCAAGATTAGTAAGTATATCATTTGACAGGAAATAAATTTCTCCCAAAGGAAAGCTCAACGGAAATAGCGCATCTGGATTGAGCGCAATTCGATTATTCCAGGCAATTAATTTTCCGTTCGGAGCAAAAATCTCAATCGAAAAATCCTCAAACGATCTGTTATTTATAGATCTTAAAAGTTCTTTATACGTTTCATTTTCCGGCTCTAATGATGCGCGAAGATCCTTTTTAACAACATCCAGTTTTCGAAGCAGATTGTTCTGTTTAATATTAAAGTCTTTTTTAATCGAACTTTCTAAAGCGGATATTTTTTCAACAACTAAATCAGACCAATTATCTTTTGTTTTATTGATATAGTATTCCGTAACAATACCAGATACAATAAGCATCATTAAAATAAAAAAGACGATAGAGAAGTATTTTCTATCGCCTTTAAATTTTTCTGCAATTTTTTTTAACATCAGTTAATGGTGAATTGAGTTATTATCCAATTTGGTCCGACTTTTTTGATAGAAATATAAACCTGAGCAGTGCTTCTTTGACCTTTATTATCGTAATTATACTTTCCGGTTGCATAGGAATTAAGTTTATCATTTTTTATATGCTCAAACTTAAACGAGGTTACTTTGTAAATTTTGAAAAAATCTTCAAGCACATAAAACGCCTGGTTACTACTGTAATATCCATTAATGCCGTTTGAAAAACTAAAATAGGTCTGCTGCCCAAAATACTTTGATATAATTTCTACATTACCCTCTTTTATACCAAGTTCAATTTCCTTAAATATTGATTCCTGTTGATTGCTTTCAACTGTTACCTTAGTCTGATTACTAAACTTGGATGATTGGGCAAATGTAAAGCTTAAAGAAAATGCAAAAAAGATTATATAAAATATTTTGTTCATATTAATAAAAATTTGTCGTGAGTCTGCATTTCAATATTTACTTACAAACCCACGACAAAAGTAATAAATTCTTTATTATCTCGCTAACTTGGTTCTTCGTAATTCACGCTGACCATTACCTTTACCAACAGGTTTCAATTGATATTCACCGGGTACTTTCTGAAAAGCCCAATCAAAAACAACTCTGTCATTTGTAATATTTTTAACTCTGATCTTTGCAAAGTGATTGTTCCAGGTCCAGATTACATAAGTATGACCAATTTTTGCAATCTCTTCTTTATCAGGATTCCAGCCTGATACCGGAGCATAAGGAATATCATAAATATCATTGGTCAATCCCATATCCTGAATATCTGTATCGTCATAAACTACTAAGTAAGGAGTTCCCTGATAAATTTCGAAAAAGAAATCGGTTGCATTATCATCATAAGGAACAACTGAATAATCGTTAAACGTAAAGCCTGCTTTATTTGGGAATCTCCTGTAATCAAATATTGACTGATTAAAGCCCTCAGGTCTTGGCGTAGAATAGATTACATCATAGCTTAATTCGCTTTCATTACCGTTATAGTCATAAGCTGCAACAGCATAATAATATTTTACACCATTTTCTGCATAAAGATCTGTAAAGTGTGTTCCTGAAGTTGAACCAATCAAAGTATATCTGCCTTCATAAGTATAATTATAATAAACATTGTATCCGGCAACATCAGATTCACGGTTTTTATTCCAATAAATATCTACTCTGTTATCCCCATTCAAAACCTTAATTCCGGTAGGTGGTGCCGGCGGAGTGTAATCGTTGTAATCGGTATCATTAATATTACAAGAAGTTATAATTAACATCATCGTTAATAAACTGGTTAATAAAGCTATCTTTTTCATTTTGTTCACCTTTACAATAAAATTCATTTCCTGCAGAGACTAGCCAAAAAAAATGCCACTTAAAAAATGGCATTTTGTCACAAAAGATAAACTATCTTTGCAAGGGTTGTATAGATAAATGAACAACGACTGAATACAATGGCTCAGACCATTTATATTCGCTCAAACTTCCCATCAATAAACATTTGATTTTTATTAATTACTCCAACTGATTTACCTGTTAACAATCGTTTATCAAATGGTGTGTTTACTGATTTAGATTTAAATTTTGTTTTATCTACTGTCCAGATAGCATCAGGATCAAGAATAGTGAGATTAACGGGTTCACCTTCTTTTACTTGCGGAATACTAATATTTAGTATTTTCCTCGGATTGATTGATAGTTTTTCGATTAACTGTTCCAAGTTCAATATTTTTTTCTGAAATAATTCAGTAAAAGCCAAACCAACCTGTGTTTCCAATCCTATTATTCCATTTGGTGCATATTCAAATTCCATCTCCTTTTCTTCAAGAGAATGAGGAGCATGATCTGACGCAATACAATCTATCGTTCCATCTTTTAATCCGGCAAGAATCTCATCAACATCTGCCCTTGTTCTGAGCGGCGGATTCATTTTAACATTTGGATCGTAAGTCTTAACTGCATCATCTGTCAATGTAAAATGATGCGGAGTTACTTCTGCTGTAACTTTAATTCCTTTTTTCTTTGCATCACGAACCATTTGAACAGATTTCTTTGAACTTATATGTGAAATATGAACTTTTGCATTAGCATACTCTGCCATTAAAATATCACGCATAACAATCAAGTCTTCAGCAATAGCAGGTATCGGCGGTAAACCAAGTAATGTTGAATTTATACTTTCGTTCATTGCACCGCCGGCAAGTGTTTCATCTTCACAATGTTCTATAATTGGAAGATCAAACATTCTTGCATATTCCAATGCCCTTTTAAGAATTGATGCCGTTTTAATTGCAACTCCGTCATCAGAAAACCCAACAACTCCGGCATCTTTTAATTCAGCCATTGGTGAAAGTATCTCCCCTTTGCGCTCGACAGTTGCGGCACCAATTGGATAAACATCCACTAAATGTTTTGCTGATTGCTTTTTAATCAGTGTAACAACTTCTGCAGAATCAATTGCCGGTTCAGTATTCGGCATACATGCAATTCCGGTAAATCCTCCGTTTGCTGCCGCATTACATCCTGTAATAACTGTTTCTTCATCTTCTCTGCCTGGTTCACGTAAATGAACGTGCATATCAAACAAGCCCGGAACTAGATATTTGCCTTTTAGTTCCAGAACTTTTGCATCTTTCAGTTCTGCTTCTGTAAGCTTTCCTATCTTTTTATATTTTCCATCTTCAATTAAAACATCTACATCCTTTTCATTCAACTTCTGATCAGGATTGAGAAGATTTACATTTTTTAATACTAATTTCATTTCAATAAACTTTCTAAATTTTTAATTGAGTGTTCCAAGTAAATAAAGCACAGCCATTCTAACAGCAACTCCATTTGTAACCTGCTGCAAAATAATCTGTGAACTTCCATCGGCAATTTCTGATGATATTTCAACTCCACGATTTATAGGACCAGGATGAAGTATTAAAATATCTTTGCCGTTTTTTTCTAAACGATTTCTATCAATTCCAAAATACTGAGAATATTCCCTGATAGATGGAAAATATTCTCTCGCTTTCCTTTCAAGTTGTATTCGTAACACATTTAATACATCGTTTTCTTGGATTGCTTCATCAATATTATGAATTACATCTACACCAAGCTCATCAAGATATCTTGGAATCATTGTAGAAGGTCCGCAAACAGAAACTTTAGCTCCCATTGTTTTCAATCCATATATATTTGATAAGGCAACGCGGCTATGTGCAACATCGCCAACGATACATACTTTTAATCCTTCAAGTTTTCCAAGTTTTTCACGAATCGAATACATATCAAGTAAAGCCTGAGTCGGGTGTTCGTGAATTCCATCTCCGGCATTTATAACATTCGCATCAGATATTTTTGTAAGCATAAGCGGAACACCTGCTGCAGCGTGTCTTACAACAATCATATCTACTTTCATTGCTTCGATATTTTTTACAGTGTCTTTTAATGTTTCTCCTTTGCTGACACTACTACCGGAAACGGAAAAATTTATTGAATCCGCTGACAATCTTTTTTCTGCTAACTCAAAAGATATTCTTGTGCGTGTAGAGTTTTCATAAAACAGATTTACTATTGATTTTCCTTGTAGAGTAGGAACTTTTTTTATCGGTCTTTCCAGAACCTCTCTGAAAGTTGTTGCAGTATCTAAAATTAACTGTATATCTTCTTTAGGAACATCTTTCATTCCTAGTAAATGACGGTTTGATAATGGCATATTCTTTACTTCTTTTCTGATTCAACAATATAGATGGCATCCTCACCATCAAATTCTTTCATTTTAACTTTTATTTCTTCACTGTGAGATGTTGGAATGTTTTTACCAACATAATCTGCGCGGATCGGAAGTTCGCGATGTCCGCGATCGATCAAAATACAAAGCTGTATCGAGCTTGGTCTCCCCATATCCATAATAGCATTTAACGCTGAGCGAACCGTTCTTCCTGTATAAAGGACATCATCAACAAGAATTATATCCTTTTCATTTATATCGAAAGTAATATTTGAAACTGATACTTCCGGTTGTTTTAGTCTTGTTCTGAAATCATCACGATAAAGAGTAACATCCAAAACTCCGAACGGAAGATCACTATTATCTATCTGATGAATTTTTACTTTAAGACGCTCAGCTAAAAACTCACCTCTTGTTCGCATTCCCATTAAAACAAGATTATGTGAGCCTTTGTTTTTTTCCAGAATTTCGTGTGCCATTCTGGTAAGGATTCTGTCAAATCCTTCTTCATCCAATATTTTTGATTTTATGACCATATACAAAAAAGCCTCTTCGGAAAAAAATATCCTCAGAGGTTTACCTTATTTTTATTTTATGTTTAATTTCTTTCATCCTTTTCCATCTCACGGGATAGATTTAAAGGTTAATTTTATTTGTTCCAAAATTAGAGGTAAAAGATTTTAAAGTAAAGAATAATCTAACTGTAATTAAAATTATTTTTATATTTGCCGAGTAAATCTTCTTTTTTCGGGGCGTGGCTCAGCCCGGTTAGAGCGCCTGGTTCGGGACCAGGAGGTCGGAGGTTCGAATCCTCTCGCCCCGACAAATTAAATTGGTTACAAAATGGCACAAAATCACTCTTTTGATATTGTTTCAGATATCGATTTTCAGGAAGTAGATAATGCTGTCAATCAGGCATTAAAGGAAATCACTCAGCGTTACGACCTGAAAGATTCTAAAACTCAAATTGAATTGAACAAAAAAGATAAGTTACTTTCAGTTAACACTAAAGATGACTATTCACGCAAAGCTTCAATTGATATTCTTGAATCTAAATTTATTCGAAGAGGCATTTCAATTAAAGCTCTAAAGTTTAATGAACCTGAAGCAGCTGCGGGTGGAAGATTAAAACAAACAATTAATCTGCAAAGCGGAATCTCAAAAGACAACGCTAAGATCATTACAAAAATGATTAAAGAATCAAAGCTAAAGGTTAATGCACAGATTCAGGATGAACAAATAAGAGTAACTGCACCAAAGATTGATGATTTGCAGGCAGTAATAAAATTAGTTAAAGAAGCTGAACTGGATTTTCCGACTCAGTTTGTAAATATGAAGTAAACCAGTCTTCATCTAACTGAGTAACAAAAAGTTTCAGCTTGCATAAGCCAGTCTTAATTTTTCTTTATCAATTCCTTCTAAAAGAATAAAATCATTTTCACTTACTTTTTCTATATCACCAAAATATTTGTTGTCAACACTGTCTTTTTGGTCAGCAACCTTTACAGATGCAAATGACAGAATTGATAAACTGCTTACAACAACATTTGTAGCATCGTTCTGATCAACTTTTCCAATGATAACATAAGGACCCATTGACATTGTCTGCTCGGCATATTTTTCATATTCACGCGGAAAGATAACTGCTTCAAAAGTTCCTGTTCTGTCTTCGAGTGAAAGGAATTTCATTATCTCTCCTTTTCTTGTTTTAATTCGTTTGGAAGTCATATACCATCCGATAAGCTTAACATTTTTGCCACGATACTTTTCCAGATCCTTTGCTTTTACAATATCAGGTCTTTCAGTTTCACTTTTATAAAAATAAAGCGGATGACGGGTAACCATATAACCAAATGTTTCATACTCTGCTTTACATATTTCTTCGACATTGAAGTTTATGTTTGTTCTCACTTCATTTTCCAGTAAAAATGTTTCGTATAAAAAGAGATCATTATAGCTCTCGTTCAAAATTTTTCTTTTGTGAATATAAATATCAAGCAGACGTAAGAGCTCCGGTCTTGTTTTTCTTAAACATCCCATTGCGCCGCATTTAATAAGTATTGATGTTTCCTCAAATCCGAGTTTTGTGCGGATAAGAAAGTCTGCCAGCGAATGATATTCACCGTTCTCTTTTCTTTCATCAACGATTTTATAACAGCTATTTTCAGAAAGATTTTTTATTGCCATTAAACCGATTTGTATTTCATCTTTTCTGCCGGTGTATTCGTAATTACTTTTGTTGATAGATGGAAGCAGAACCTTTAATCCAAGCCGTTTACATTCCCAGATGTAAACCGCTGCAGAATAAAACCCTCCGCCGTTACTTAATACATTTGCCATAAACTCAGCAGGATAGTGTGATTTCAGAAATGCAACCTGATAAGAAAGTAACGCAAACGATGCACTGTGAGCTTTACAAAATGCGTATCCTGCAAAAGATTCTATTTGTCTCCATAGTTCTTTTGCTTGTTTATCAGCAATACCTTTTTCTTTACAGGATAAGAAAAACTTTTCGGTTAACTTCTGCATTGTTGTGTGAGAACGAATCTTTCCGCTCATAGCTCGTCTGAGAAGATCTGATTCTTCTAAAGTTAAGCCTGCAATATGATGCGCAACTTTTATTACATCTTCCTGATATATCATAATTCCATAAGTTTCGCTAAGAACTTCCCGCATTTGCGGAATAAAATATTTTCTTTTTGATGGATCTTTATGACGGGCAATGAATTCCTGCATCATTCCGCTTTCTGCAACACCGGGACGAATGATTGAACTTGCCGCAGTTAACATTTCAAAATCGTGTACATCCAGTTTACGAAGCAATGATCTCATTCCAGGCGATTCAATATAAAAACATCCTATTGTTTGTCCTGTGCGAATAAGTTCATTCGTCTTCTCATCATTAAAAAGCATTTCAAAATCATAAATATCAAAATCAACAGCTTTTGTATTTCGTGCTATGGGCGGATGCAGTGAAAGTATCTTTATACTCTCCCGCCACTCTTTGGGCGGTTGATATGTTAATGCTTCGATTTCCATTGCTTGAGGATGAATTTTTTACTCTTTAAATTCAATATTAATAAAATAGTGAACATCTGAGCACTATATAAAATTTTTGCAGTAAAGAGTCAAGAGTATAATTAAGAATTGCTTTTAAATAATTTAAATGCCTTATTAGAAGTGTAAATTTTCTTACGAGGTTAACATGCAAACTGACGATACATTAAACTGGGTTTGCCAATATTGCGGCGTAGAAAATTCCGTGTGGGTGGATTTAACCATTGAAGGTAAACAGGATTTTGTAGAAGACTGCAGAATCTGCTGCAGACCAAACCGTATAATTGTTACGGTTGATTATGATGAAGAAGTAACCATAGAGTCACGATTACTTGATGAATAAGGATATTGTTCCTTATTGTAATAGTTATAAATCGTTTAATTCTGTCTGGTAATTTTTTTAATCCCACTCAGTATAAAAGCAAATAAACCATTGCGAGAAAAACTATTGCCCCGTAGATGATGGAAAGGTAAACAACAAGTTTACCTTTTAATTTGATGATCCTGTCAAGCTGCTCAGAATATTCATTCTCTTTAATTGATTCTGTCTCAGCCTTTTGATCAGGTGAAAGAGTGCCAAATTCAGATTTTGAATATCGGTCACTCATCACTTCTTGCTGATCTTAATATTGAAAAATATTTACGAAAACTATTTAATCCATAATCATTCTTAAAAATGAAGAGCTATCATCGTCATCATCCTTAGAATCATTTTTCTTTTCATTCTTTTCTTTAGCCCAGGAATATCTTGAGTTCTCAACTGTAAATCCGCTTGGAGTATTTTTTTGTTCATCATCATCAAGCGAGGCTTTGGGACTATTAACTCTTAAAATCGTAGGGACATCAAGATTATTCGTATCAACATTAGTATCCATATTGTTACTGGTAAACAGATCTACAAAGCCGCTTTGGATCTTACCTGAAATAAATGGTGATTGTTTCTTTGTATTTGAAGCTTTGCCATAACTTGCCGGTCTGGCACTATCAAAACCAGTTGCAATAACAGTGTATGAAATATAATCGTTCATCTCTTCTTTTTTAACGATACCAAAAATCACATTAGCTTCTTCACCGGCAGCTTCATAAATAACATTATTACCTTCATTAACTTCCTGCATAGTCATATTGCTTGAGCCTGTAACATTAACGAGTACACTCTTTGCACCTTTAATATTTACTCCTTCAAGCAGCGGACTCGAGATAGCCTTTTGTGCTGCTTCAATTGCACGATTTTCACCGCTAGCAATTCCGCATCCCATCAAAGCTTCTCCGCTTGAATTCATAACTGCACGAACATCAGCAAAGTCAACATTAATCAAACCTTCAATAGTAATTATATCTGCAATACCTCTTGTTGCCTCATACAGGACTTCATTCGGTTTATCAAATGCAGCAAACACATTTGAAGATTTATCAAGAATGCTTAATAATCTCTCATTAGGAATTACAATCAGGCTATCAACATGCTGGCGCAATTCCTGAATTCCCTTTTCAGCATTTATCATTCTTGTTTTTCCTTCCCATCGGAAAGGTTTAGTAACAATACCAACTACAAGAGCGCCGATGCTTTTTGCAATAGAAGCAATTACCGGAGCAGCACCGGTTCCGGTTCCGCCGCCCATGCCTGCAGTAACGAAGACCATATCACTTCCTGATAGCACATCTGCAATCTGGTCGCGATCTTCTTCCGCAGATTTTCTCCCGATATTAGGATCAGCGCCAGCACCTAAACCGCGGGTAATTGAATTGCCCACTTGTACTTTTGTATTTGCTGTGCTGCTTCTTAATACCTGAGCATCTGTATTTATAGCAATGTAGTCAACGCCATTTAATCCGCGTGTTATCATACTTTCGATGGCATTGCAGCCACCGCCGCCAACACCAACAACTTTTAAAACTGCTGACATCGGTCTCTCATTATCGATGGTTGCGAATCGCGGCATAAATCCTCCTATAGTTGATTTTATAATTCGTTAAAAAAATCTCTTACTTTTTTAATTGTTTTAATAAAGCGCCCTCGCGATTTATCTTTTTGTCTTTTAATCAAGCCTTTGTATTCACTTGATTTGCCACCGGGTATTCCTCTGATCAATCCGGCAACAGTTGCAAACTCAGGACTTTCAATTTCATTTGATAATCCAGCACCAAGTTCTTGCGGAACACCAATTCTGGTTGGCAGACCAAAAACTTCTTCTGCTAATTCTGTTACACCTCTTAATAATGATCCGCCTCCGGTAAGTACAATTCCGGCTTTAATTTTTGATTTAAATCCGGCTGTACGTAATTCACTATCAACAAGTGTAAATAACTCTTTCATTCTTAAACTAATGATTTGTGTCAGTAAGCTGATAGGAATTTTGGTATTCCCTCTTGCACCAACACCTCTAATCAAAATATCTTCATCCCTGATAATTGCACTTTCACTTGCATAGCCATATTCTTTCTTTAATCTTTCGGCTTCATCAGTCATAACACCAAGTGACTCACGTATATCATTTGTAACCTGATTACCTGCAACGCCAATTACCCGTGTATGTTTAATCGCTTTTTTATGGTAGATAGCAATATCAGTTGTTCCTCCTCCTATATCAATCAAAGCTACTCCAAGATCTTTTTCACTATCTTCCAGTACCGATGCACTTGAAGCAATTGGCTGCAAAATATAATCCTGAACCTGGAATCCGGCACGTTCAACAGATTTTCTAATATTTTCCATAGCCGGAATTGATGCAAGTACAACATGATTGCTTGCTTCCAATCTTGATCCTGACATACCAATCGGATCTTCAATCCCGCCCTGATGATCAATCGAAAACTCTTCAGGAATAATATGCAGAATCTGTCTGTCACTCGGGATACTTATCGTTCTTACATCTGCTTCTAATCTATCAAGATCTTCTTTTATAATTTCCTTTTCTTCACGGTTTATCGTAACGTAATTTCTATGACGAATACTTGTAATATGTTCACCAGCAACACCGACATTAACGGTTGTAACTTCAAATCCTGCCCTGTTAGCGGCAATATCCATAGCTGTTTTAATTGCTTCTGCAGTTTTACCAATATTTGCCACTAATCCTTTATGCAGCCCTTCTGAAGGAGCAATACCAAATCCAAGTACATCAATTCTGTTCTGTTCAGGAACTTTTTTTGCTATCACTGCACAGACTTTTGTTGTACCAAGATCTAATCCAACCAGAATATCTTTTTCCATTAAATCAAACCTGTATTTTCTCTGCTTCCAATGTAAGCTTCGTTATTAAATCTTAAATCTATATACTCTGTATTCTGATAAGCAGCCTTTAAGTTATTAATTCTGTCCCAGACCAGACTAAGATAAATCATCTTCTTCGATTCACTTCCTCTTCCAAAAACAACCGGATAATTTATTCCAGAAAACGTAAGCACAACATCACCGCCGTTTTTAAGATTTATTTCCGATATTCTTTTTGCTAATTCCGTATCTGTGATTCTGGCTGCATCAATTATTTTAAATGCTTCAATAATATCTTCAGTTTTATATAATTTTTGCGGAACAGGCTTTTCTGTTAATCTGAAATTACTTATAACCGGTATATCAGAATAAGTAGTATGTTCCATTATTTTTAATAATTCAAAATCACTTGTAACAAAAAACGGTTCTGCTTTTGTAAGCAGTATGGCATAAATATCTTTTTCTTTTATTTTTACATCAACATTACCGCGCCCATCTGACTTTACTTCAGCCTTTGCCACATAAGGATGTTCTTCTATTCTTTTCTTAATAACATTAAGATTTATTTTATTATAAACAGATGAATGATCTAAGTCAGCAAAGCGCATATATATTTCTTTGCTCAGTAAGTTATTTCCGAAAATATTTATCATTTTAATTTCCTCTTTTCCCTTTTTACCATAAGTAACAAGAGACAAATAAGTTGTTAAAACTACAATCGCCGATAAAAGAATAACACCAAATAATTTTCCAAAATCTTTTTTCATAATACTTAATTAAGCATTGTTACAAACTGTTCACCATATTTCCAGATATCACCGGCACCCATTGTAATTATTATATCACCATCTTTTTTGATTTTATTTAAAAATCCCGGCACTTCTTTTTTATCTGCAATATAATTAACGTCTTTATGACCAAACTTCTTTGCTGTTGATGCTATTAAATCACCTGTAATTCCTTCTATTGGTAATTCTCTCGCCGGATAAATATCAGTGCAAACAAAAACATCTGAATTAAGAAACGCTTTGCCAAACTCCTGATAAAAATCCCTTGTGCGCGAATAAAGATGAGGTTGAAAAACAACTATCAACCTTCTGTTCCATCCATCCCTTATTGCTTTTAACGTTGCTTCTGTTTCAGTTGGATGATGAGCATAATCATCAATAACCAAAATCTCCTTGTTATATTTAACTTCAAATCTTCTTAAAACACCAGAAAATGATTCTAAAGCTTTTTTGATAATCTTAAAATCAACGCTTAATTCATTTGCAATAACAACAGCCACAAGCGAATTTTTAATATTATGTTTGCCCGGAATCTTTAATGTTATCTCACCAAGTATTTTTTCAAAATATTTCACTTTGAATGAGCTGGTAAAACCATTATGAGTAATATCAACAGCAGTAACATCTGCATCAGTGTTTATTCCATAAGTAATTATTTTTTTATTAATCTCCGGCATAATGTCGCGCAGAGCTGGTTCATCCAAACACAATGTAACAAATCCATAAAACGGAACTTTATTTGCAAATTCTGTAAATGCTGTTTTTATATCATCCAGATCCTTGTAAGTATCAAGATGTTCACTTTCCAAAGTTGTAAGTGCTGCAATAGTTGGTGTAAGCTTCAAAAATGTTCTGTCAAATTCATCAGCTTCAACAACAATAAATTCTCCTTTACCCAATCTTGCATTAGTTCCTCCAAGACTACTTAGCTTTCCCCCAACAATGATTGTAGGATCAATTCCGCCTTCAGTTAATGTTAAACCAACCATTGAAGTTGTGGTAGTTTTGCCGTGCGTTCCTGCTATACCGATTCCATACTTCATTCTCATAGTTTCTGCAAGCATCTCAGATCTTTTTATTATAGGAATTTTTCTTGCAGCTGCTGCTTTAATTTCAGGATTATCTAAAGAAACCGCAGAAGAATAAACTAACACATCAGCATCTTTGAGATTTTCTGCCGAATGTCCTTCATAAACTGTAATCCCGATTTTCTGTAATCTGTCAGTAACTTCACTCAAAGATTTATCAGAACCTGAAACAATAAAGCCCTGACTAAACAGAATCTCAGCAATTCCGCTCATTCCTATTCCGCCTATCCCTACAAAGTGAACTTTTTTAATATTCTTAAACATTTATTGCTTTTCAATTTCAGTCTTCAGTTGATGAAATCTTTTTACTAATTCATTTTCATTTTCATAATCACTTGGTCTTACAATAATCGGCCTTATACGTGATTTGATTTTTATCCTGACAAATTTCAAAGGATTGGATTTATCATATCTTCTGTCTTTGCCAATCTTAACAATTGTAATATCATTTTTATTAATAAGTTTAGAACCAAACCGATCACTAAAAACCAATCCCTCATTACTAAATTCAATAAACCGGTTACGATACAGATTAAACGACAAAGCAATTATCGCAACAACAACTATAAAAGCAAGCAGATAAATTATCGGATCCCGCATAATCAAAGTATAAGAGCTTTCTACAAACTGTCCTCTTATCAATAAATAAACTATAAATACAACGAAATAAATAATTGTTGATTGATAGTAAAACGACATATTGTATTTAAACTTACTTTTATTTTTTAATTGTTCATCCGTCATACACTTAACGCATAATTGATTGCACTTTTTGCAATTGTGTTTGCAGCTTCAGGCTTTGAAAGCTTTTTCGCATTTTCACTTAAACTTTTTAACAGCTTTTCGTCACCGGCAATTTTTATAATCTCATCTTTCAGTATTTTTTTTACATCAGAATCCTGAATAAGCACAGCAGCATTATTATCTGAAAGAGATTTAGCATTATAATATTGGTGATTCTCCGCGACGTGGGGCGAAGGGATTAAAATTGAAGCAATTCCAAGCACTGTTAACTCTGCTATTGTTGTTGCACCAGCCCTGGCAACCAAAACATCACAAGCAGAGTATGCTTTATCCATGTCTTCAATAAAATCCAGTATTTTCACGGAACCAAAGTTAATGTTTTTATAGTTATGATAATAATTCTTTCCTGTCTGCCAGATTATCTGCAAAGATTTTTTTTCTAACTCTTCAACACAATCAGCTATTGTTTCGTTAATTGATGCAGCACCTAAACTTCCGCCAAGCACAAGAATTGTTTTCTTGTTTTCATCCAATCCAAAATATTTTTTAGCTTCTTCTTTTGTAGTTGAACCAAGTTCCGTCCTAACAGGATTGCCGGTTACCTTTATTATATCCGGTTTTCTTAAATATTTTTTTGAATCTTCGAACGCAACGTGCAATTCATCAGCATATCTTTCCAATAACCTTGTTGTAATTCCCGGATAACTGTTTGATTCCATTAAAATAATTTTTGCACCAAGAACTGATGCTCCCCAAATAGCCGGACCTGCAACATATCCACCTGAACCAATTGCAACTCTTGGCTTAAATCTAAAAGAAATAATCAAAGACTGAATCAGTGAAACAAATAGTTTTATTGGAAACAATATATTTTCAAAATTAAATTTTCTTGCAAATCCTTTTATCCAGATTGATTTAAAACCATAACCAAGCTTTGGGACTACTTTTCCTTCAATTTTAGATTTTGAACCAACAAAAATTATTTCTGATTCCGGTTTAATTTTTTTAATCTCATTAGCAACAGCAATTGCGGGATATAAATGTCCGCCCGTACCTCCGCCGGCAAATAAAAATCTATATGGAGTTATGCTTTTCATTTACTGAATTCCTCAACTGCTAATGCTGTTTTATTATATTGATTAACTTCACTTGATTTAAGTTTACTTTTTTCAAGCGAGTAATTATTGATAGCAATATTCATCAGGATACCGATTGAGATACACAGAAAAACAACTGATGTTCCTCCATAACTTATAAACGGCAATGAAAATCCTGTTGTTGGTAATGAACCTGTTGCAACTGCTGTATTAGCAAGAGCATAAATAATTATTGAAAAAGAAATTCCAAATGCCAGCATCTGACCGAACCTGTCTTTTGTTTTTTTCGCAATCAAAATACCCGCAGCAAATAATGTCAGATATAGAAGCAAGACTACAAGTACACCAACAAATCCGGTTTCTTCACCAAGTATTGCTAAAATAAAATCACCGTAAGATTCAGGTAAAAAGAGATTGCTCTGTCTGCTGCCGCCAATTCCTAAACCGAACAAACCACCGCTGCCAAGACTTATAATTCCCTGTTTAGTCTGATGAGATAATTCACCTTCTCCCATAAGAGCGTAAATAAAATTTAGTATTCTTTTTTTAGAATGTGGTAAAAACATTATCAAAGTAAGAGTACCGCTAAAAAAGATAAGAGATGAAATCAAAACATGTTTAAGCTTTGCACCTCCAACAAATATCATAGTTAACGATACAATTGCAATTAACGATGCAGTACTTACATTAGGCTGGAAAAATATAAGTACTGAAATGATTAATACCCAAACCAGCAAAGCCAAAAATCCGTTCTTTAAGTCTGAAATATATTCGCTCTTTTTTTCGAGTAAAAATGCCAAATGAATTATGAGTACTAGCTTTGCAATATCTGCCGGTTGAATAGTTGTAAATCCAAAGTTAAGCCAACGCCCTGCTCCTTTTACCTGAGGAGCTATTAAGAATGTAATAAAAAGAAGAAAAGTTGTTCCAATAATTGCTGGTTTACTTACTTTCTTATACCATTCATAAGGTATGAAACTAAATACAATAAGCATAAGTAAACCAAATAAAATCTTATACAGATGCTGATTGAATAAGTAAAACGCGCTGTTAAATTTAGTTGCACTATAAGTACTGCTTGCACTCATTACTATTATCAATCCAATTAGTATAAGGCTAAAAGTTGAAAAAAATACTATGACAGCTAATTTCTTCATTTACTGTTTACAATCTCTTTAAATACTTTTCCGCGATGTTCGTAATTATCAAACATATCAAAGCTTGCACAAGCAGGAGATAGCAATACTACATCTCCTTTACGTGCTTCACTTAGTGCTGCATTAATTACATCATTAAAATCTTTTTTTATTTCTGTTTTTACTTTTCGATGAAAGTAATTAAAAACTTTTTCTGCTGATGAACCGATAGCGTAAATCTTTTTTACTTTCCTAATAACAAGATCTTCAATAACTGAATAATCGTTTCCTTTATCCTGTCCGCCAAGTATTAAGAAAATCGGATCATCAAAACTTTTTAACGCAACTTCAACAGAATCTACATTAGTAGCTTTAGAATCATTTATAAATTTAATTCCGGATATTTCTCTAACTAACTCTAATCTGTGTTCAACGCCTTTAAACAATTTTAATGCTTCTAAAATTTTTTCGTTATCAAGATCAAATATTTTGGCAGCGATAATAACTGCCATTGCATTTTGAATATTATGTTCGCCTTTGATGTTTATGTCTGATATTTTGCAGCTAAACTCAGTTATATCATTTTTTACAAATCTGACTTCATCGTTTTCAAGATAGCATCCGTTATTAACTTTTTTATTTGTAGAAAAAAAGAAAATATTGCTTTTGGCTTTTTTGAAATATTGATTTAACAGATCGCTGTCTTTGCTTAAGATCAGAAAATCTTTTTCATTCTGATTTTCGAAAATTCTTAATTTAGAATGAGCATATTTCTCAACACTGTTTTCATATCTGTTTAAATGATCCGGAGTAATATTCAGTATCATTGCAACTTTTGGTTTGAAACTCTCTATCAGATCAAGCTGGAAACTTGAGATCTCCAATGAAACAAATTCATTTTCCTTAACAGTGTTTGCAATTTCTGAAAATGCCAAACCGATATTACCGGCAGTATAAGTTTTCTTTCCGCATTCGTTAAAAAGATATCCGCACAAGCTTGTTGTTGTTGTTTTTCCGTTTGTGCCGGTTATCCCTATAATATTTCCTTTACAGAATGATGAAGCAAATTCAAGTTCACTTATTATTTTTAAATTTTTTGTTTTAGCATTTTTAATAACCTCTGAATCAGATGGAACGCCCGGACTAACTATCATCAAATCACAATTAAATACTTTTTCAGAGTGTTTCCCAATCTCAAAATCGATTTTTTCATTTCTCAGAATATCTATTGATGATTTTAATTTTTCCTCTGAACCGGAATCACTGACAAACGGAATTGCACCATGTTGTTTTGCTAACCTGGCAGCACCGATTCCGCTTCTTACAGCACCAATAATTGTTATTTTTTTATTTCTGATATCTAACATCTTATCTGATCTTGAATGATGCTAAAGTTATTATCGCTAAAATTATTTCAATTATGTAAGCACGTACAACTATCTTTGGCTCAGCCCATCCAACCATCTCAAAGTGATGATGAATCGGAGCCATTTTAAATACTCTTTTCCCTTCTCCGTATTTTTTCTTTGTGTATTTGAAATAAAGTCTCTGAATAATCACAGAAAGAGTTTCCATAAAAAATACTCCGCCGAGTATCGGAATAAATAATTCTTTCTTAATCAACACTGCTATAATTCCAAATGCACCACCTAATGCAAGTGAACCTGTATCACCCATAAATACCTGAGCCGGATACGAATTAAACCAGAGAAATCCTAAACCGGCACCAACAAGTGCTGCAATAAAAATTGTTAATTCACCTGAACCCGGCAAATAGATAATATTTAAATAGTTTGCAAATATTGAGTTACCGCTGAAGTATGAAAGCAAAGCCAAGGCTATCATTACTATCACAATTATTCCGACTGCAAGTCCGTCCAATCCATCAGTTAAGTTAACTGCATTAGAAGTTGCTGTTATTATAAATACAACAAGAGGTATATATAAATATGAAAAATCAAGATTAACATTTTTTAAAAATGGTACCGTTGTCAAAGTACTGAATCCCTCAAACTCAGGTGAAAAATAGATTACCGATCCAACAATCAAACCAATTAACAATTGCCCTAATAACTTGTAACGGGCAATTAATCCGTTCGGAAATTTCTTAATTACTTTAAGATAATCATCCAAAAAGCCGACAAGACTCAACCAGATAGTTCCAGCAAGAATTAATATGATATATATACTTTTCAAATCGCCCCACAGTAAAACCGGAATAACAACAGATGAAATTATTATTACTCCGCCCATAGTTGGTGTGCCAACTTTTGACCAATGGAAATTCGGACCGTCAGCTTTTTTTGCTTCACCAATCTGATGTGCCTGCAATTTTTTTATTATTCTCGGACCCAGATAAAATGCAAGTATCAATCCTGTAATTGCTGCCAGAGCAGAACGGAATGTTAAAAATCTGAAAATATCAAATCCCGGCGGATTGAAAGTTTTATTTATATATTCAAATAAATAGTAAAGCATTAATTTTTTCTGGCTTCAATTACTGAAACAAATTCTTCCATTTTCATTCCGCGTGAACCTTTAACCAACATAGCGGAATTATTAATATCTAACTTTTTTAAAAAGCTTTTTAATGATTCACGATCAGTAAAATGCTGATGAATCTTTGTTTTACCATTCAGTCCTTTGTCCATCAGCTTCATCATTTTCCCAATCGAATAAACTTCATCAACTCCTGATTTATTAATTAAGTCTGCAAGCTCCAAATGTTTAACTTTTGACTCGCTGCCAAGTTCAAACATATCGCCAATAACCGCAATTTTCTTTTTTCGCGATTTAATCCTGTTGAGAACATCAAAAGAAGATTTCATTGAATCGGGATTTGCATTATATGTATCGTTAATTAATGTAAAGTTTCTGCTGTTCTTTATTTCTAATCTTTTACTATAAGTTTTTATTTTCTTTATAGCTTTTCTTATCTGCAAATCATTTAATCCGAGTTCAGACGCAATTGCAAAAGCTGAAGTAAAATTTAATACATTTTTTTCGCCGCCAATTGGTAAAGTAGTATTAAATATTTTTTTCTTATGCTTAATTTCAATACGCGGTTTTGCAAGTTTATCATATCCTAAAATCTTTGATTTGTAATCTGCTTTTTCAGTTAAAGCAAATGTTACTTTATTTTTTATCTTCTTTCCCGCTTTTTTCAACAGCTTATCATCATTATTAATAAATATTTTTCCACCGCGTTTAATTGTCTCATCAAATAATGCAGATTTTTCTTTTAATACACCTTTACGATTTTTTAGAAATTCTAAATGAGAATCACCTATGTTAGTTATAAGCGCAATATCAGGACTCAAAATGGATGCTGTATAATGTATTTCTCCAAAATGATTTGTTCCCAATTCTGCAACAAGAATATTATGTTTTTCATTAGTGCTTAATATTGTAAGCGGCATACCAATGTGATTATTATTATTTGCAATTGTTTTGTTTACTTTGAATTTTTCAGAAAGCAGAACTGCAAGTATTTCCTTGGTTGTTGTTTTTCCTGCACTGCCTGTTATTCCGATTACTTTAGTCTTAAGTTTTGAACGCCAGATTTTTGCAACATCACCTAAAGCTTTTGTTGTATCTTTAACAGTAATAACCGGAATATCAATCTCATTCAGTTTTTTGAATTTATTTTCATCCACAATTACAGCAGCTGCACCTTTTTTTACAACATCATCAATAAAATCGTGTCCATCAAATCTTTCGCCTTTAATTGCAATGAATAATGTATTCTTCTTTATGTTTCTTGAATCAATTGAAACATTATAAATAGATTTAAACACATCAGGATTATAGGTCACCGCAGTTGGAATGTTAAAAATATCTTCTATGTTCAAATGTATTTTTTTCATTACACTAAATACCTTAACGCAACTTCCTGATCAGAAAAATGATTTCTGATTCCGTTTATCTCCTGATAACTTTCATGTCCTTTGCCTGCAATCAGAATAACTGCATTTTCATCAGAACTCTGAATAGCTTTTTTTATTGCCTCTTCCCTGTTCTCTTCAAGCTCAAAATTATTTTTAGATATTCCTTTTTTAATATCATCAATAATTGTAAAAGGATTCTCTGTTCTCGGATTATCAGAAGTAATAAATACTCTGTCACTAAGCTCACTTGCAATTTTTCCCATAACAGGTCGCTTTGTTTTATCTCTGTCTCCGCCGCATCCGAAAACAGTTACTACCTGTTTTTTATCTTTTACTATTTCTCTGATAGCCTGTAAAGCCTTTTCAAGGCTATCTGCAGTATGGGAATAATCAACAATAATTTTTTTCTTTCCTTTACCAAGAACTTCAAATCTTCCGGGAACCTGCGGAGTTGATTCTATTCCTTTAACTATTTTTTCTGTATTAAAGCCCAAGCAATGTGCAGCTGCAAATGCTGATGCAGCATTATAAGCATTAAATGTTCCTACTAATGAAGTATGAATTTTATATTCCACTTTGTTATGCATTATTGTAAAATCGGTACCCATCAAATCGTAAACAATATTTTTTATTTGATAATCTGAACCTTCACTAACTCCATAGGTAAATACTTCAGCTTTGGAATCCTTAACAATCTCTTTTGAGTTCTTATCATCCGAATTAATAATTGCAAATGAGCTACTGCTTAAGTTGTCAAATAAAATCTTCTTTGCTTTAAGGTAATCAACAAATGATGTATGAAAATCCAGATGATCAGAAGTAATATTTGAAAATACTGCAACTCTGAAATTCAAACCATATACTCTGTTTAAAACCAGTGAATGTGATGAAACTTCCATAACAGCATACTCACAACCTGATTTGATCATTTCATAAAACATTTTGTTAAGATCATTTGACTCGGGTGTTGTTAATTTTGAGTCTATTTTTTCATCGCCGATATAATTTGCGATAGTGCCTATCAATCCGCTTTTATATCCATTACTCTGTAAGATATTTTTAATAATAAATGCAGATGTGGTTTTACCGTTTGTACCGGTTATTCCAATTAATTTTAATGTGTCGGAAGGATTTTTATAAAATCCTTTTGATAATTCAGCTAAGGCTTTTCTGCTGTCTTTAACAAGTATCTTAGCTATATGAGAATGAACGATTAATTCATCGGGCAAAGCTTCATTATTTTCTACCACTACTGCAATTGCACCTTTGGTGATAGCTTCCAGCAGGTACCTGTGCCCGTCATTTTTAAATCCTTTTACAGCAACAAAAACAGAATTCTTGTGAACTTTTCTGGAATCATAAACAATATCTGAAACATCTTTTCGCTGAATATTTCCAGTAACCTGAATTGCACTTACGCTATTTATCAACTGTGTTAATTCCATTAGTAAAGCGATGCCCCTTTAACATAGTATTCAGCACATTCAAGAAAACAAATTTCATCTCCATTTAATTTCTTATTTGCAGCGATGCTTTGCGAAATGACTATCCCTGATCCTTTAATTTTGTATTTGATACCCAGCATCGTAAGCGCATTGATTGCATCCTTAACCTGGCAATTGATCAGATCAGGCATTTTATTATTTGAAGATAGTTTTACTTCTTTGATATTTTTTGATTTATCTTTTGATTCCTGTTTTCGTAAATCATCTGATTTTTCTTCAACAAATTTTGGCTTTAACATGGTATTTGGATTCAGATATTGCTGAAATCTGTCGTTATCCGTTTGAACTATTCTTTCAGCAACATTCTTCAATATTGGTGCAGCGACCAATCCACCATACTTCCCCTGATCGGGAGAATTAATCAGTATCAAACAAACAACCTGTGGTTCTTCAACCGGGAAAAATCCAATAAACGAGGAGTTATAATGCTGCTTTGAGTAAGCTCCATCAACAAGTTTTTGTGAGGTACCTGTTTTGCCGCCGATTGTTATCATCTCAGATTTAGCAAGTTTACCGGTACCTTTATTAACAACACCGCCTAAAAGATTTTTTATAATTTCAGATGTCTTTCCCGAAATTACTTTTCTGACTTCCTTTGGTTTAAACTCTTTAATCAAATTGCCATCTGCAGAAATTTGTCTTTGAATTAATTGTGGTTCGTATAAAGTGCCGCCATTTATAAGCGCACAATAAGCTGCTGCTATTTGAATTGGTGTAACAGAAACTTCATAACCAAATGAAAGATATGTTTTAGATACTTTGGACCATTCATTGGGTTTGCGGAGTTTACCCGGAGTTTCACCCGGTAAGGTAACAGAGGTTATATTTCCAAATCCAAAGCCACGTAAATATTTAAAGAATTTTTCGTTATCTATTCTTTGTACGAGTTTTGCAAATCCGATATTACTGGATTGTTCAAATATCCCTGTTACATTTAGCTTATTATACGGATGAGTATCTCTGATATTTACATTATTGAATTTATATTTTCCGTTTTCAAGATTAAGAGTTTCATCGAGTTTGCAAAGATTCTGATCAATCAGTGAAGCAAGGGTGAAAGATTTAAATGTTGAACCAGGTTCATAAGTATCTGTTATTGCTCTGTTTCTTCTCTGAAAATCATTTGCTTTCCAGTACTCATTCGGGTCATAATCTTCAATATTTGTAAGTGCAAGTATTTCTCCGGTATTTGGATTCATCATTATTGCTGTTCCTGAAACAGCAGAATATTCTTTTATCCCTTTTCTTAGTTCATCTTCCAGTATCTGCTGATAATTCTTATCAATTGTAAGATAAAAATGATCGCCTGAAACAGCGGGTGTAACACTTTCATCAACAACAGTTACAATACGGCCTAATGCATCTCTTTGAACTAATCTTGAACCATCTATTCCTTTAAGATCTTCCTTGAAAAATTCTGAAATACCCATTACGTATTTATCTTCATTACTAACATATCCAAGAATATGCGATGCAAGATTATTATAATGATAAACTCTTGAAGGCTCTTCACGGAAAAAGAATCCGTCTTTTTTTATCTTCTTCAAAGATTCTGCAAAATCAGACTGAACTTTCTTTTCAATACAAACAGTTTTGTTATTGCCTTTTAACAAGTTAAGGAAGTAGTTGGTATTTTTATTAAATTTTCTTGCAAACAAACGGGCTATTTCATTTTTATCTTTTTGCTTCAACATTCGCTGATCAGCATAAAACGAAACATCAGTACGATTATATACCAGCAGAACATTATTTCGGTCATATATCAATCCGCTTTCAGACTGAATAGTTTCTAATTTGGTTTGCTGCTTTTGTGCATTATAAGAATACTCTTCAGATTTAAGGATTTGAATATTTACCAATCTCACCACCAAAGTGATAAAGATGATCAGTAAAATTAATATTACAAATAATGCACGATTATTGTTCATATTTTTGATTCAAAGTTTCCAGGTTTTCTTCAAGTTTTTTACTATCGAATTTTATAATCACAGGATCTTCAGCATTTCTGATCATTCCAAGCTCAGACTTTGCAGTATTAACAATTCTTTCTTCAGCAGTAACTGTTTGATATTCGGCTGTAAGTTTTATCTTTTTCTGACTTTCAGTCTTAAAAATCTTCTCAGCTTTATCTTTAGAAAGCAGCTGCTGTTCATATTTGAGTTTTACACCAACATTTATCAGTGCAAAAACAGTTATAATTAAAAGCAGAATCAGGATAAGCAGTAATGTTGGTTTAGAACTTTTTTTCATAATCTTTCCGCTGCTCTTAATTTTGCACTTCTAGCACGATAATTTTTTTTAATTTCAATCTCAGACGGCACAATTGGCTTTTTATTTACAAGTTTTAATCTGGCTTCTCTTTTAACCAGTCCAAGAGGATCTTCTTTTGGACTAAGACTTACTATCGTTTCATTTTTAAAAAAATCTTTAACAATTCTGTCTTCAAGAGAGTGATAACTTATAACAACAATTCTTCCGCCTTTTTTTAAAACCTTAACTGAGTTTTCCAGAAATAATTTAAGATTATCGAGCTCATCGTTTACATATATTCTTAAAGCCTGAAATATCCTTGCTAATGTTTTTTTCAAAAAATTTTCAGGAACCAGATCACTTATTATCTCAGTAACTTCTTTAGTAGTTTCAATCCTTTTTAAAATTCTTTTCTGAACTATACTTCTTGCTATTTTTCTTGAGTTTTTTTCTTCACCGTATTTAAAAAAAATATCTGCAAGCTCTTCTTCTTTGTAACTGTTAACTACATCTGCAGCAGTTATTTCTTTTGTTTTATCCATTCGTAAATCCAATGGTGCATCAGCACGGAAAGTAAAACCTGATTCAGGATTATCAAGTTGAAATGATGAAACACCCAGATCAGCAAGAACACCATTGAAATATTTTAATGATTCTATTTTTGCAATCACATCAACAAACGAATAATTATAATTGTATAAACTAACTCTGTTTTTTTTTGAAAATTTTTTCAGTGAATATTCAAACGCATCTGCATCTACATCTGCTGCTACAATTCTCCCATTTTTATTCAGCCGTTTGAGAATTTCAGTTGTATGCCCCCCAAAACCAAGTGTTGCATCAAAATAAACACCTGATTGATCAGTTATTAAAAGATCCAGGCTTTCATTAAGCATCACAGGAATATGATGCTCATTCATTTACTTGCCATAACTTTTGCTGCAATCTCTTCATAAGTTTGCGGCGATTGGCTCAGATAGTCTTCATAGACTTTCGGATTCCATACTTCAATTTTTTTAAGGGCACCAAGTATTAAAACTTCTTTTTCAATCTTTGCATAATTTATAAGTGCTGATGGAATCATTATTCTTGATTGAACATCCATTACATCTTCCGAAGCAAACTGAACAAACATTCTGATAAATCTTGCATCATCAGGTTGAAATGAATTAAGATTAAGTAACGCCTGTTCAATCTTTATCCATTCATCTAGCGGATACAAATCGATACAATTTGACAGACCTCTGGTCATCACAAATGTTTCATTTGCTTCTGCAGATATGTGTTTTCTAAGTTTAGCCGGAATTGCAATCCGACCCTTAGAATCCATAGAATATGTAAATTGACCTCTAAACATAACCTTTCTAATTAATCTTCCACATTTTTCCCCACTACACCCCAAAATAATGGAAAAATTTACCGAAAGTCAAGAAAAAGAATAAAAATATTTTTGCCGTTTAATTTGTTTTTTGAACAAAATTGAAAATGAATTGAAATCCGGGTTGGCGCTGCATATTAAACACATTGAAAAAGTTAATAGTTGAAAAATTAAGTTATTAAATGTATTTAGTGTCAGTTTAATTTATGATTTAAATAATAGCGGAAAATATTTTGTTTGTACTAATTCAAAATACTTCTGAGCTTGATGATTATATAAAATCATTTCCCAGTTTTTACAATCCGGTTTTCATAGCATTACTCATTTTCATCCTCATACTAGCTATCATCTATATATCTTATAAGAACATATATATCCCGATGATTGCGAAACATAAGAAAGATCAAAAACAGTTTGAGATAACAACAGAAAAAATTCTTTCTATGTTTTCGGAACTTGATCCGAATCCGATTATAAGAATTAATCAGGATGGTTTAATAATTAATTTAAATGAATCTGCTAAAAAGAGATTTGATAATCTTAAGACAAATGAGAGCAACATTAATTCTATTATTTCCAAAAGCGATCTTCAGATTGAAGAGATAATAAAAAATGATAAATCTTTTATATTCCCATTGGAAATAGATGACAGATATTATGATATTAATTTTCACGGCATATCCTTTCTTGGAATGGCACAGCTTTATTTTTGGGATACAACCGCACAGAAAGAATATGACAGACAAATGACTAACTATCAGAATCTTTTACGTAACTCATCAACACATTTACAAAAAGTAATAGAAGAAGAAAGAAACCGGCTCTCAAGAATATTACACGATTCAATTGCTCAGAATATGTTGCTGGTAAAACTTAATGTCAGTAATTATAAAAAATTTATCAATTCCGGGCTAAACGAAGAAGAATACCTGAGAACAATTAAAATACTTGATTCAACATTAAAAGATATAAGAAATCTTGCCCATAATTTAAAACCTTTGAACATAGAAGAACTTGGTCTGGAAACAGTTGTAAGATCTATGTGTAATAATGTTGCACGCGAAGGAAATTATAAATATAAGTTGCGGTTCCCTGAACAACCATTGAACTTACCTAAAGATATTGAAACCTGTATTTTCAGAGTTATTCAGGAATCACTTAATAATATGATAAGACATGCAAAAGCTTCATCATTTACAATTAATTTATTTTTTGAAGAGACAGCACTCGTTCTGTTTATTTCTGATGATGGAATAGGATTTAAACCCCAAAAGCTGTTAAATGAAAAATATATTTCTGATGGTCTTGGTGTAATGAATATGCAGGAAAGTGTTGAAAAACTTAAAGGCAGTTTCCAAATAGATTCTTCAAATAACAGCGGAACAATAATTATCGCTGCATTCCCAACCGAATTATTGACAACAAATGAAAACACAAACAATTAAGATATTGGTGGCTGATGATCATACTTTGTTCAGACAAGGTATAATCAAGCTTTTGGAAGAACATAAAGAATATGAAGTTATCGCTGAAGCTGAAAACGGAAAAGATCTTATAGAAAAATATTTTAATCATTGTCCTGATATTATTCTCACAGATATTGCAATGCCTGAACTTACCGGAATACAAGCCGTTGAAGAAATTCTTAAAAGGGATAGAAATAGTAAAGCGTTGTTTCTTTCTATGTATGATACTGAAGAATACGTTTACCAGGTACTTAAATCGGGCGGAATGGGTTTAGTTAATAAAAATATACTTGATGAAGAATTAATTTATGCAATTTCAAAAATTTGTAACGGCGAAAAATATTTTGGCAAAAACTGGACTGAAGCAAACCTCAGTTTGCTGTTTCAGAATTTTGAAGAAAAATTCAGTGAAGAAACAAAACATTCAATTGATCTGAACTTCAGAGAAGAACAAATACTTCAGATGATAATTGATGGTTATACCAGTAAAGAAATTGCAGATAAAATGTTCTTAAGTAAAAAAACAATAGATTATTACCGTTCTAACCTATTAAGAAAATTTGATATTAAAACTCAAATCGAACTGGTTAAGTGCGGTATATGGTATTTTTCAAAAAGGGACAGTGAAGGAGTTTAATAATATTGTAAAATAATTAGTACAAGTACTAAACATGTTTAGCAGATTTCTGCATATATTATATTTATTAAATTCTATATAACTTAACTAAGGTGATGTCATGAATAAGAGATATTATTTAATCATTTCTCTTCTTATATCCCTTTTGCTTTTGAGTTGTACAAGTTCAGATAAAATTGGAAAATTATATACGACAGAAAATGCAAATCAGCTTTTCGGAGAGGTTAAATATTCAGTTGAAATGAATGTTAATCAACTTACAAATCTATTGAACCGGACTCACAAAACAATTATGTTCGGATTAATAAATCAGCAGCTTATTATTCTTGATAATAATCGAAAACTGATGTATCCCGAAAAAGCTGATTATAAAGATTCAGACGTTTTTATAGTTTACAGTGTTAATATGCTAAGAGAGTTATTATTGGATAACAAATCTGAAAAACAAGGCGATGAAAAAGATGAAAATATAAGTATCGAACAAAGACAGGAAGTGCTATCTATCTCAATTAATGAGAAGACTTTGGAAACAGGAATAAAATGTCCTCCAATGTGTCCGGATTAAAAATGAAATTAGCTGTAATAATTAGTTATGTTTCACTTTTTGTCTGGATATTTCCAATATTCAGACAATATAGAAGCAATCTCTTTTACTTCTTTTTATTTCTGGGGATTTCTGATCCCTTATCAGTTTTTGCTGTAAAAGTCCTGTCAATAAAAACTGAATGGCCTTCTGTTTTAATTGCGCCTATCTTATTTTATGCAATTAATATTGATAGAACAAAACCCTTCAAGATCAGTAAACTGGAGATTTTTGTTTTTGTACTTACATATTTCCTGATATTCTTTGTTGACAACTTTAATTTTATTCTTCTGATTATTCATACTCTAATTACAATCAGAGCGATTTATATAATTATTACAGACCTCCATTACAGACAAAAGA
>Ga0116185_1000695_pt1 | contig 37408 bp, 30 predicted proteins | sample AD_JPNNA7_MetaG_FD_89754 | JGI IMG/M metagenome (GOLD analysis project Ga0116185, IMG submission 89754) | Active sludge microbial communities of municipal wastewater-treating anaerobic digesters from Japan - AD_JPNNA7_MetaG | ecosystem: Engineered > Bioreactor > Anaerobic > Digestate | place...
CTACTGATGATCAACAGCATGCAAAGGATTTTTCTGATCATGATACTTCTATGGCTTTATATAATGAGACTCTTGCCAGCAGTAATGCTATAACCTACTGCATTATTATTTCCCCTTTAGCAACCTCCCTGCATGCAACCATACACCTTTCAACGTCAATGGAACCTTTCATCATCTTAATATAATCTTCCTTTATCCAGCCCGATATTTCCCCGGCCGGACTGACATAAGAAGAAGCTGTCAAAATTGTTGCACATCCTTAAGTTGATATAGAGTGCTTTTGTAACAGCATTATATCTCCCCCCCCCCTGTCAGTCCCTGTATGAACGAATAGCTAGACATTGCCCTAACGTACCAGTGTCAGCATGAGTGATTATCGTGTAGATAGCTCAAGTATATTTGTTCCCCAAGATAACGCTTAAACGTTTAAATTCAAAATTTTTTTACGATTTTGTCCGTACAGCCGGCCGGATTGTCATTTAGGCCATCTATTGGTTTAGTAGCCTGACAATTGCGGTATTACATCCGGTGATTGTGTGACTCTCCTGAAGAGAGATCATAACGGATACAGGGTGCTAAGATTCTCACCTGTCCTGACCTGAGAACTATGTATTTTGGTGCCATAAGATCATTCATTCCCATCGGGCATCTTAAATGTAGTTTTTGGTTACTGATGCCGGTTTTAGTACCCAGGCCGAATTCACCCCCATCATTGAAACTTGTTGAGGCATTGATAAGATATGCAACAGAATCAACTTCACTTAAAAAGCGCATGCCACGCTCATAACTGTCCGTCACAATTTCATCCGAATGATGCCATCCTTAGGTGTTTATGTGATTAAAGGACTCATCCGGCGAATCAACTACTTTAACAGAGAGTATTAACCCGAGATATTCGGTGCTCCAGTCTTCGGGCAGGGCTTCCATGATACCTGGAAGAATGGCGCGGGTTTTGTTATATCCTTAACCCGACTGGTTACTCGCAACAGCCAGTCCGCCTGTATCGTCCAGCTCATACTCCGGCCATTCAGTCAGGAGTGAACACCATAAGTCAGCATCTTCTCTGTAGCCTGTTAATTCAGCCAGCTCCGCTGCTTTCGTGTATGTCTGCCTGTCCATGGCAAGCACGAAGTTGGTCATCCCCATGAACCACGCATCAAAAGTCTCCCTGTAATCCCACAGTTCGGCACGGTTCAGCGAGAATCGCAGGTTCTCTCCATTCTTCCAGACAAGTGCATCGAGGACACCATTTCTCAATTGGATCGCTTCATCCCTGGCCTCAGGCAACACGGTATACTCCAGCCTGTACTCCGGCACAGTTTGATAATCCGGTTTCTCATATGATACCTTACAGAGAAGCATGATTGACATGACAAACGACAAATGCCATGCCATTCCGGCGTTAACTTCTGATGTTTTCATAGGGAATATTCACAGACTCTTTATCAACTGCTACGAAATGTGTACCCAGCTCGCGGCCTTCAATAATATCAAATGCTACTGAACTGAATGAATATCCCGCTCCGCAGGCCAGTTGTTGCACCTCGGTAGTGATCTGATATACCGAATGAATTATCCGCGCGTTGCTTTCTGTTTTTGGAACGGCATCATATGGCCCATCAATATCCGACAGCATTATAAACAGATCCGCATCCACCAAAGTGACAACTATTGCTCCCAAATTTTCAAGGATCACCTCTGCTCCCCTTTTTCTTACTCCGCACATAACACCGGCTAGTTTCCGGATATTGTGCAGATTCATTCTTCTATTTGGGTAGGAGAGTGACGAAGTTCCGACCTTGATCACAATCCCGTGCTTGTTCCTGAGTACTTCCCTGCTATGTGTTATGCTGTTCATTCCGTGAATAATTCATTTTGCTCATACCTCTTCAATGACCTGCGGGAACCCCGCCGGATGAGCCCGGTGCGAGTGCTTCATTATCTCATGAAAGGAATTGATTTCCGCCAGCAAACGGGCTCCAGCGTCAGAACCTTAAAGTGAAGTTATTTCTACCCTGAAAACGATAGCCAGTTTCCTCTTTACTATTCTTTATTAAAATCGATATAATAGTCAATAAAAGTTGGTAAAAAGTGATCCGAGTCAGCGCATAATCTAGGTTTGCTGCAATGAATTATAAATCAATTCATAATTCTAGAAAGAATAAGGCAAAAGATCAGCTAGAAATTTTTGTGATTTCACGCTGATCTTTTGCGTGTTATTAGGGTTAAGTGCGTGAGTCCGTCTTATATAATTGAAAAATCAACAACTGTTTTTGACCACATTACCTTAAAATCAAATAATTGGATGTTTATGCATCGTAATAATAATCCTATGCAAAATAATCATCTGGACCGAATCCCATAATATCTGTATGTGATTCATTATCAGCTACATTTACAATGTGTAGTTTATGATTGCTGCTATGACAAGTGGGTCATCTTTTATCAATTATTATAATTATACCTATTTTATTTTTATAATATAGTAAAATCATACCCATATGATGATTTTATAAGTTAGTTGTACAGGACACTGTCAGGTTCTGACAGCTCGTGAGAATTCTTCAAGGAGTTGTGTAATCATTTCGCGGGTGTGGGTTGCAAAGACTGCGATTCTCGCGGCTTAAGGTTACAGAGATGATATCTTGCTGACTGCTTTCCCCATTGGTCGGTCACAATACTGGTATACTCCGGTGAATATGATATTTTATCGACGATGGTCTGGTTTACCCTGTCCACAGGTATAGCAAGATATATATCCATCTCTTTAACGGTACCAGGACCGTAGTTGTCAACTGTATAGGTATATGTAACTCTTGATCTGCTCTCGTTGTCAGTTTTGAACTGTTCATCATCCCATATCTTTAGCTTGTATGTCACGTAATTCTGGTAATCGCCGGTCCAAAGCGAGGTACCGTCGAAGCAGAGGCTGTTTGTATAGGGGCCGGGAACTTCGGTAATGATTATGACACGTCCTGGGACCGGGTCTACCATATATCTCATCCTTTATCCTGTCTGATACCCGAAGATACTTGCTGTCATATGCTAGTCCGTTCGGGTCGCCGGCAGGCGACTTCAGCGATCTGATGGTTATGCCGTCCTCGGCGCTGAATTGAATGATCTCATCACTCTTTTAATCGACGCTCCAGAGGTGTTATCCGTCCCATGCCAGTCCTGCCGGGAGCATGTTCCGGTTAGTTGAAAAGTACTTATAGTGATGCCAGTTGACCGCATACCTGTTACCTTACAAGGTAAAATCCAGTTTGCCTGTCGTCAAGAAAGACCATTCCTTTTTCGGTAAAGCAGACAATCTGTTCCAGGGCCATATTAAGCACAGATCCGTCAAGTTCTGGCATTGGTCTGCCTACACTTAATTCCGCAGCGTAGCAAGTGTTATACCTCACTTTCACCTCACCTCTTCCAGGAATGAACTCCTGTTCCCATGGTAAGCCTACCAGCGGTCCGGGTTCATGAAGGTAACAACCAATGCCGTGCGAATAGATCATCGGACCTGAGATACCCTGCTGCTTTGCCTTATCAAGTATCCGCCTCAGAACCTCATTCCCTGTTAGTCCTTCACGAAATTCGTTGCAAAAGATGTCCTGAAGTCGGTTGCCTTCTGCCATTAGCATCCTGAAACTCATGGGAGCTTCTGTCTCACCGGGCCTGAGTACATATGCCCATTCGGCGTGATCGGTGCTATACCTCATATATTTTAGTACAACGTCACAGAATAGGAAATCGCCATGTCTGATCACCTTGTCATCTTTCCCGTATTTTTCAATATCAGCCTGGCTCCTGCCCTTGATCCTGAATTTGGGATGTGCAAGTATATCAAGACCGAGGTCATTGACGCGCTGCCAATAATAATACATGAGATCATCAAGAGTTGTGACTCCCGGAGTGATAGCTTTGGATGAATATGTTTCAGCGATTATCGCGTGGGAGATGGCCTGTGCCCTTTCCATCAGCGGTATCTCCTCCTCAATGAGGGTCATCCCCCATATTGTTGCCATCTCTTCAGCAGAGGTGAGGCGTGCAGAATACTTCTTACCAATGGTTTCGATAATCTTTTCATGTAAGGCAACCGTCAGACCTCCTCCTATCCACTGAACTTTTCCGATATTGATACCTATGTTTTTTGGGTCACGTTCCATGACAATACGTTTCAGGCAATCCCACTGCCCTTCACTCCCACCCTTGTCAAACGCATTATAATCCCAGGCGGCGGTAAATAGTCCGTCGAGATTAGTCCGTGATATGTTTATCCTCTCAACCGGATACCCGGGTCCTTTATGATAAAAGAGTAGTATCTGAGTGATCGGGCACCACATCTCAAAAGGTATCATGGTCCTGTAAACAGGATCGAGATCGTCTTCATTACAGGCAATGATCCACATATCAAAACCTGTCTCGTCCATTATTTCAGGGATAAGCTTTTCTAGCCTTTTCTGAGTTATCTGGAAAACGGTCCGGGCCTGATCCCTTATACTGAGAACCGAAGGGAATTCGTCTGGTCGTCCCTGGCTCCTTACGGTAGCAGGAAGTGTCAGAAGAAGAGCAAGTGCAAAACAAACAATCCGATTTGATCTGGCTGATTTCATTCCTTTAGGTTTTAATTATTATTCTGTTCTGAATTTATCTCTCATTGAAAAACATCCTGGTCTGGCTACAGATCTCATCTATTACCTGACAATATCATATACTAACAGGTCCGGTTCGCGGAATTTCCCAAAGACAACCATCTTGCCACCGGGATTTGCTATGGTTGAACAACCGCTGTGCATCTATCCCTTCCATTCTCCACCCACCACTTCCGATAGACATATATTGGGCCCCACAACCCATAATCCTGTTTGTTAGGCAATATTCCGGATATGGGTCATAAACCTAACTGCATTGTCAGGAACGTCTTTCACCCGTGCGGCACAACCATGAGGAGTCATTAGAAGCCATGCACCAAGTTCAGCTACCCTTTTTGAATTCTCAATAATAAAATTATCGGCGCAGATTGTAATTCCGATAACGCCAAACTCCGTATCGACAACCTTAATATCTTCGGCACTTCCGCTATCATACAGGTGCGAAGTAAGATCAGACAGAGTGTTTATCTTGCGGTGTTTAAGCACAATCATTCCTGTCCTGTCATCGGGGATGGCTGAATTATAAGTTTTGTCTCCCTCCTTTTCAAGACATCCGACCGCTATCCACACCTTAAGTTCCCTGGCGAATCTGCAGATAAAGTCACTGTATCTGCCGGAGATTGTGAATGCATTGGGCCTGGCCTGCCAGTAAAGCCAGCCATAGTCGACAGCTTCCGGAAGGCATATGATGTCAGCCTGCAGCCGTGCTGCCTTTCTGACATTCTTCTCGGCTCTCTTCATTTTGGCTTTGAGGTCACCGTCAACCACATCCATTTGGACCACAGTCACGCGTAACTCCGTATCTTGAGATTCCGGCTGTCCTGATAGAATAAATGTGGTCAGTGCAAAAGCAATGATAACTGCGAAAGACTTGATAATAATCCTTATAATCATTTCATTATAATTTAATTTCATTTGTTTTGCTTTATCGTATAAGCAAATATAAAATTTATTCTTAATATTAAATTTAAATAATCGTGAAATTGAAGGAGGAAGAGTGCAGGTGCCTTGCATTTCAAATAATGCAAATAATAAATATACTTTGATCTTTTAAACGTTTAAATATTTATACTTAAAACGACTATGTTGAAGAAACATCCTCGAGGTTTACTGGTAGCGTTCTTCGCGAATATGGGGGGAGCGGTTCGGCTTTTATACAATGATGGCAATCCTGGTGCTCTTCCTGCAGGCGAGGTATGATCTGACAGCGGAGAAAGCCGGGAATATATACGGTTGGTTTTATTTCAGCACCTATGCGCTCGGGCTCGTGGGAGGAATCTTGGCTGATTCAACCCGCAAATACAAGACGGTGATCCTTGCCGGGATCATAATCATGTTCTGTGGTTATCTGTTGATGGCTATACCAGGTATGAGTCTGCAATTTACTGTTGCCGCACTTTTTATTATTGCTTTCGGCAATGGGCTCTTCGAAGGAAACCTTCAGGCTGTGTTGGGCAGATGTGGATTGTTTTTATTGGGTGCTGTTTCCTGTCAGCACTGTTCATATTCTCCATAATGAAAAGACTGGAGAACGCAACAAGATAACGATAACTTTTAAGCTGCTGAGAGACCATGATTTGCACGAGATACCTCCTTATGTGAATTAGTCAAGACTTAATCTGACATTAGTGTTCAGAAATTATATCGATCTCTGACAATAGCACATATTATTTGAAGGGCAAGAAAGAAGTTTTACAATCCATCAAATAAAAACCCCGGGTCGTATGGCAATTACAGGCATGATATTAAATAAGGCGAACTCAACTATGGTCTATTTGCACCGACTGATGGTGGTCAGCTTGTTCTGGCGCAAGATAGCAAATTGGACTTTTTTTGAAGTTTATGTTATATAACATATTTATTGATGACTTGATATATTGACAATAGTGTAAATTTATTTAATCGTTTAAACTTCTATTCTAAGATCAGTGTGAAGATGGCAAAAAAGGTTTCAATAAAAGATATCGCACACAGAGCTGAAGTATCTATAGCTTTGGTATCATACGTTTTGAACAGCCTGGAAAAGAAAAACGAATTGGCCCTAAGGTTGTCATAAGGATTAGAGAGGTCGCGAAAGTGTTAAACTATATAACTGACCAATTTGCCCAAAGCTTGCGAAGGAGAACTACAAATACAATTGGATTACTTGTTGGGGATACTGCCAATCCCTTTTTTAGTCAGTTAGCTAGAATTATTAAGGACGAGGCCATTAATTATAATCACATGGTGATCTGATGAGGATTGCGCAAAATCCGATTCATTGATAGAAAAATTTTAAACAGACAAGTCGACGGATTAATAATTGTACTCTCAGAAGGATGTGGACAACAGATTATTGGGTTAGTAGAAAGAAGAAAATCCGTTAGTATTAATCGATCGATATATGCCAAATATCGAAACATATTATGTGTATCTTGATAATTACGAAACAGTATATGAAGCAACGGTTCATCTGGTAATTAAAGGGTATAAACGTATTTGTATGATAGCCTACACGAATTCTTTGATCCATATGACTGAACGGACAAGAGGTTACGAGTAAACGATGAAAGACTGTCATTTATCCAATGAGGTGAGGGTAAAAATGATTCCTTTTCATACCCTCCAGCATGAAACAGAAAAGATGATAAAGGATGCGATTTTGGAGTGGAGCGCAGAAGCAATGATTTTTGCAACAAATGCTTTGTCACTATCCGGATTATATTCGATTCAGGATATTGGAATTAAAGTTCCCGAGGAACTTGCAATTGTCGGATTTACTGGTAATGAGGCATTTGACTCTTTTTATTCGCCATTGACTTATGTCAAGCAGCCAGTCTATGAAATGGGAAAGGAAGCAGTAAGGGTCCTGATTGATCAAATAAAAGTATCGAAGAAGGTTTCAAAGATAAGTCTCCCCCCCCCAATTGGTTTTGAGAAACTCTTGTTAGTTTTTTTAGGAATAAGTTTAATCGTTTATTGAATAATTAAAATGAGAAAAGGAACTGTTTTATTTTTGATTGCTGTCTTATTGACAGGGCAAGGATTATTAGCCCAAACTGAGTATAATGGCCTCAATCTGAGTATTGGAAATCTCTATATGCTTTCCTCGGCCAAAACCAGATCAATCAGTCCAGAAAACTATACAGGCGAGAAGGGTAAAGGAGGAATGGCAAAAGTTGAAGACAAGGATATCCCGAACGTTGCAAACGCTGCAGCTGCAGCCCAAGAACTTGGCCAGGGATGGAAGGTAAATCCCTACATTAATGTTAGATCCGGAGAAACTTTTACTCTTGCTGAAATTGAAGGTCCTGGGGCAATCCAACATATTTGGATGACACCTACAGGCAACAGGAGGCTCTCCATATTTAGAGTGTATTGGGATGACGAAAAAACACCCTCAATTGAAGCTCCGTTAGGTGATTTCTTCGCCAACGGGTGGGGTGAGTATGCCCAGGTTTCCTCTCTTGCAGTCTGTGTTAATCCCGGAAGTGCCTATAATTGTTATTGGGTAATGCCATTCAGGAAGAAATGCAAGATGACAATTACCAACATTGATGACCAACCCATGAGATTGTATTATCAGATAGATTACACTCTGACTGATGTGCCTGTCAATGCAGCTTACTTTCATGCTCAGTTCAGAAGAGTTAATCCTCTTCCCTATAAAGAGGTTTACACTATTATAGATGGCATTAAGGGTAAGGGGCACTTTGTAGGAACCTATATGTGTTGGGGAGTTAATAATAATGGCTGGTGGGGTGAAGGTGAAATAAAATTCTTCATGGATGGAGATAAGAATTTTCCAACTATTTGTGGCACTGGTCTTGAAGACTACTTTTGCGGATCATACAATTTTCATGTGCGAAACCCGGCAACTAATAAGGGTGACGTGATAGGGTACCGAGAATTTACCACCCCTTATAGCGGCTTGCCCCAGGTAATTAAATCGGATGGCTTGTACAAATCTCAGATGCGTTTTGGAATGTATCGTTGGCACATACTTGATCCTATTCGCTTCGAGAAAGATCTCAGAGTTACTATTCAGGCTCTTGGCTGGAGAGGTGGTAAGTATCTCCCATTACAGGATGATATATCATCAGTAGCATTCTGGTATCAGACAGAACCGCATGCTGATTATCCGACCTTTCCTGACCGACTTAAACTTGAGATAAACTAAGTGATTTAATTATTACAACGTGAGTTCGATATAACTTTTAATATAGGGTTTGCTGAAAAAGTATAATGATCTTATTATAATGTTGATAATCAGAATGATAAGTTAATAACTTCAGCTTCACAAATTAGCAAAAATGCAAGTAAAAACATTAATTGTCTTCATAAAGCTTGCATTATGATACGGTATACTTCAGAGAAACAGTTGTCAATCGAAGAATTCAAGACTCCTTTTCGGGCAAATCTGACCGTGGATAACCGCTGGGTTATACTGGCCAGAGTGGTACCCTGGGATAAGTTCGCCAGTGTTTATATGTCGCTTATGAGCAGTGCCTCGGGCCGTCCCGGAGTTTCTCCGCGCACACTACTTGGGGCATTGATCATCAAGCATCTGGAGAAACTGGATGACAGGGGAGTTATACAGGCCATCCAGGAAAACCCATACATGCAGTATTTTGTAGGGTTGAAGGAGTTCAAGGTCGATCCGGTATTTGATCCCTCTCTGTTTGTTGAGATAAGAAAAAGAGTTGGCACAAGCAATTTGACACTCTGAGCGCGGACTTAATCCGGACTGCCAAAGGACATAAGGATCAACAACATAATAAGAAGAAAAAGAAGGAAGGCTCAGATGAACCGTCAAACAAAGGGAAGCTCCAGGCAGATGCCACGGTAGCAGACCAATACATCACGTACCCGACCGATAACGGGCTACTGAACGAGAGCAGGAAAAAGTGTGAGGGACTGATCGACAAGTTGTACGATCAATCCGGATGCAAGGGCGTCAAGCCCAGAACCTACAGACGCATCATGGATAAGGCCTGATTTGATTATTCTTCCCCCATGAAGGCTCTCAGAGCGCCAACGGTAGACGCCATGGATACAATCTTTGATGATTTTGAATCGATCAGGACAATTACCGGAGTAGAAAGGATACAATAACCGCTAGCTACTTCACTGTCAACATCACCTCTGTCAATCATATGCTCCCATTCAGGCATCCCGCTAATCTTTTTCCTCCATTCTGATTCATTATAATCCTCATCAAGATTAACAGCAAACACGGTGGGTCTCTCTTCCGGTGTCTGCCCCAGATACCAGGAATAGAACTGCCTTATGACGGCAATGCACTTCATGCAACCCGTGTTCCAGAAAAAGAGAATCTTCATCCCTTCCGTAGCCGGGTAATCATGAAACCGGTAATAGTGACCATTATGGTTAATAAAGGTAAAATCCGGAGCCACATTTCCAGGTGCAATCTCATAGCTCCTCCCTGTTCTGTCAATAATGAGTCTTTTGAATGGCGTAAGACATGTTGTATCTTCCAGATATGGCGTGAGCATATGCATACCCTCTATCGAATTCCTCTCTTCAAAAAGAGTGTAAAAATAATCGGTCATCCAGCCATAAACACACGGATTCTCAAACCTCACCCTTTCTATTGCTTCTATACTGGCAGCAACAAGCAGAGACTCATCTTTTTCACCTGTTGACATGTAGTTGCCGGCAAGTTCCACATAATTATCCAACCAGTGCCTTAAACCAGATGTCCTTATTATATCCGGATTACTGAAATCCTTAATATTCTGTAGTTCCCGGGTTTCAAACCGGTGTTTTCCGAAACCGTTAGTTTCTCCCCGCGTATGAGCAACTTTATGAAATTGGATTACCTGACTGACAAACAAATCATTCTCAACCCGACTCTTCTTTTCAATCCATCTGTTATAGGTGAGGCACTTCTTTTCATATTTTCGCTTCACTTTCCTGCGGGTACCGTCATCCATAATTTCAGCTTCTGCCAGGCTTTCAGAAAGCTTCACTAAACCTTCTTGTCTTATGGCATTAGCCTCCTGAAACCTGAGAAAAGCGCTATTCTCCTTTTCCTCCGGGTTAAACCAGATACTGTCCGGATTATCACCTGAGTAGGGATTTATCCATAACTCAATGTCCTGATCTGAGGCCAACAGGTACTTTTCATAATGCAGCAGCGGAGACAGTGAGTCAGAACCGCAGCTGAAAGAAAGAATGAATTCGCCAGGCAGATAGTGCTGAGACACAAGTATTGTATCGGAATCACTCTGCCGGGCTTCCTCAATAACCCAGACCGGTGTAAATGCTCTTGATCCCGTCATGGGTACCAGTGTCAATCTGCATTTGTCTGCTCCCCGGAGATGTATTATTAACCTTACATCATGCTGTCTTTTTATGCAATCTGACAACCCGTGAACACTGTCCATTGACACGTGTTGACATGACCGGCAAGAGAGTAAGAGCAAGGCAACAACGCAGATTACGAATAACTCTTTCATATATCATGAAGACCATCTGTAAAAGACTACAAGTTCAGAAGGACTTTCTTAGTTATTGTCTCCAAGCTGGTTATAAACCTTAGGATATACTGACCCCCTGGCAAATTACTCAAATCAATACTCCCGGAAAACGGTCCATTTAAACTGCTTATAATACACCCTGTCAAATCATATATCTCCACTCTGGTTACATTTTCATGATCAAAGTATATCCTGCCGTCTGTTGGATTTGGATAGACCCTGCAAGGTTTCTCTTCACCCATTTCTTCAGCATGAGTGGAAGTGCCTTTCAACTGAAAGATGCAATCATCCCCTGTTGCCTGGTCATCCTCTTTCTTTACTGTCAGTCTATAATTTCCCCCCTCAAACTGAACCAAGGAGACAGATATTGATTCCTGCTGGCAAGGCACCCCTGATGCAAGTACCACAGCATTTTTAAAACCCGGATAGCATTTTTCTGCGACAAGACATTGTTTTTCCAGTATGATTGTGAGCTTGGAATCTTCATCCTGTTCCCATTCGCCCGTTTTTTGCCAGGTAATGATAGCATTTTTTGCTTCATCCACTTCAATATCAACATTCTCAATAAATTGCATTCCCCGTATTCGCATCACCTGACCAGATAATCTGAAGTGTATCGGGTATTCATATGAACCAAGAAGATTATACCTGCAACTTCCGCAGGTATTTACACTGTTCCTACAGACATTTCGGAAAGGAACATGCAATTTGTCCCAGAATTCTGACTGAAGATTGTGTATAATCCTTGCTGGGGATACCCTGAAAAACACCTTCTGCATTATCTCCCATTGTGACATTTCTTTGGGTTTCTGATCAAAGGCATTTCCGTACGGAACCCTGGGAGTAGCATCTATATCTTGCCAACCATAGAAACTACCCAGCCATACCTTGTTATACCTGTGGCCATTAGAGACCTGCACTTCATTTAATCCTGGTCCAAAGTAACCTTCCGAAAGGGCATTCTCCTTACTGGTGCCCAGCCACATACTTGGAAGGCCTATATATCGCAGGACTCCTCCTATCATGGCGCCTGTCCCGGAGCAGGCAATAATATTATCAACATAGTTGTTATCTAGGCTATAAGCTGCTTTCATATTTCCCGGATGGGAGTTATAGTCCTTATCGGCGAAGTTATATGTGGCATAATACCCTGCATTATCTACCGGATAATGGTAATTTTCCACAGTATACTCAAGGATGTTAACTGCAGCCCAGTATGGGTTTTCCATATCCGGTTCAATATTATATTCATCAGCGATAGCCGTTTTGACCCTTGAGATAAAACCTTCATAACTGGCGGGATCTGCTTCAATTTTATAAAGAATGGAGTCATCCTTCAGGTAATGAGTTCCCATCGGTCCCCCATCCCTGAATGCAAGATGCGGATAAATATAATTCCGGTAACTTCTTGTCCAGTATTTTATGAAAAGTTCTGTTTTGTATTCAGTAACATCGGGATTCAGATCAGCAAGATAACTGACAAGAGTATAATACTGTCTTGCCTCAGGATCACCTGCCGGATCAAGATGAAGATGCTCAATTGTATAACCGGACACACCTGTCAGATCATTGACACGGACGCTATTTGGCACGACCCCCTGGTTGCCTGTTATATCAGATGAATAGGGATGACAAAATGTATGGTAAACATAACCTCTCGGTGTGCCTGAGCTTGTGTTCACCCTGGAAGTAATCTCCATCCTCATCTCACGGAAGTGTTTGTCACCTTTGTAAGGCTCCTGGAGATTGCCAAGTACATTTATTCTGTGCAGTGAGAATGAGTTTGCAGTCACTTTCTCAACTACCCACAGGTCACCGTTCAGATAGGTCATCATATTGTTAAAAGAATACTCTTTTGATCCGGGCCGGTCAAAATAGAAAATCGCCCGGGCTGAGTGCCCGTCCATAATATATATATAGTCATTCCCCACTGTCCCCCAGAGATAGTCAGTACCTTCAACACTCATTGGAGTAAGTGAAAGGGAAACTTCAACACCGCCTTCCGGCTTATCTTTTCCCGGTCCCGGCATATGTGAGACCGCTCTCGGATGCCCTTCCAGAGCATCCTGCCATGCTCTGGGCCGGTTTACCGGCCCGGAGCTGCCGGCAGCCATGACTTTTACTCCATCGTCAACACAGAATGCGGCAATTCCATTGCGTACTCGGTCAGTATGAGTGCTCAAGTTTCCCGGATCATAACTCAGATACAATAATCCTCCCTGTCTTGCAAGAGAATGAATCGGAGTTCTTGATAAGTCTATGTTCAGGCTGCTTACATCTACATATGTAAGGTCTCCGTTGGTTTGATCAAAACGGAATATGAGTCCTCTCTTCTTATAAATGCCGTTTTCCTGATAAGTGACAAAATCCAGGAAATAAAATATATCTGCTGAGTGCTCACTGGCATAAGCGAGTCCTTTCGGACCTGCTATCTCTCCACCCGTCACCGGCAAGGCGACCTGATAATCCAGGTTACCGGTATTCTCATCAACGCCGAACCTGTGAATCACACGGGCAGAGCCATCAAATACAAAGAGGAATTTACCCCTTTCGTCTTCCCGTGAAGTTATGCCCGTAACGCTCCCGATGACAGAAGAAAACTCATAAGTTCTTTCGACCTGCCCAACATGTTTCGCCTGACCATAGGCTGTGCCAACAACAAACACGAAAGCTATTGCCAAACATACGCCTGCAAGGGAGGTGAAACTCTCTCTTGCCGCTATCATTCTTCCTTTCATCCCACGTTTATTAGATAAAAGCTTATTATAACTGGATCTCCATCCAGTGATCAATTCATCATTCGTCTTTTGCATCTCGTATTACCTTATTAATCCATTCTTTAAGGCCCTCGTCGGGAAACTTCCTGAATGATATTACATCAGCAGTCAGGTTATACTTTAGTCTTCCCGAACCATGCTCAGCAGTCAGCGGATTTGATCCCACACATAACAATTTCACGGTATGGATGCCAGGTTTAAATTCGAATAATCCAATTTTTCTTTCGCGCCTCTGCCCGTAAATATAATCTTCATGTTCATTTTTCATGAAGATATTATAAAAATCAAGAGTTGTATTGATCTCATCGGGAGACATCTGCCTGACTTTATCCACTTCGTATCCTCCGGCAATCTGAGATTCGCCCACGTCATACAGTTCCTTGTTATCAATCAATACTTTCCAGATGCCGCTGTCTTCACGCAGATGCTGGAAGAGTGACATGGAATATAGGCCCTGTTCCTTTATCTCAAAAGGGATTTCGATCCATTCACCGACATTATTATTGACAGCCTGGAACCAAGGTTTGGTATAGGTGGCGCGGTTATACGGATTTACCCTGAGTTCCACACCAGCAGAATGACGTATCTTATCAACTATCTTTGGGAGGTGAATAACAATCTCAGAGTTTACTCTCTCATTGTACGACGGGAACGTGCACCATGGTCTGGCAATTTCATCTTGGTACCAGAAAGAGACGGAAGACCAATAATCAGGACGATGGCCATGTGAAGTTATGACATTACCGACAGAGTCAAGAATGAATCCTGTCCGTTCCAGCTGAAATTTAACTGACTTATTAAAATATACAGGGTCAGGAATATGCCAGCGGTATGCTGTCACCCTGGCATCAATTGAACGTGGCTCGAAGATGGTACAGCCTGTATAAAGACCGGAATGTACACGCATGTTCCATGCTTCATTGAAGTAATCTTCCGTTCCTGTGCCATACATGCCGGGCTTCTTCTCCCCGTCAATATACCAGAAATCGTCACCCTCTCCGTACCAGTGTCCTGTTCGGTTCTGGGAAGACAGCACAGTCCCCACGTATTGACCTTTGCCTCTGGTCTCAAAAACAGTATAATATTCACCATAAACCGGTTTATAATCCTGATGATACCTGGCATGGAAGTATAGGATTCCTGCTTCGGGTATCTTGTTATACTGAACCCAGTCAATCATAAAATGAGAGCCTGCCTCAAATTCGTCGCTCTCATTGGAAAGGGTTATCCTGGCTTCCTTGGCAAATGGCATCACCCAGTAGCAGTTATATCCACGCCCGAATGACTTCACGTTTACAGGTACTGAATTTATTTCAGCCTGCATTCCATTTCCTGCACCAAAGAAGTCTCCCAAAGGTGTCTCAACGGATGGCACATTTGATCCGTCCCAGTATATCCTTAATACAAATGCGCGCGGGTGTCTGATGTTCTCAGAGAAAGCGGTGAACCACATATGCCGTATTTCCCCGGGGCCTGTCAGGCGGGCTAACTGTCTTGTTTCTCCAGGCTTGAAATGCCACGCATCGCTATTGTTATAGGGATTGCCGCTTGTAGCCCGCCCCGAACGCATGGCTGCAGGTGCTTTAATGGCATCAAGATTTTGCGCATATACCAGTGTTTCCAGATTTACGATTATAACTGCAAAAGTTATTATTGGAAAGAACTTGTTTCTCATGGTGTTATGCGATTGGTGTTTTTCTTACATCCAGTGATTCCCCAGTAATAGCTTTCTCTGAAGGATAGTTATTCAAATTCATATGCAAAAAATACCTGCCAGGAGATTAGCGTAAACTCCTGGCAAGTATTTCATAACTAAGGCTATAATACGACAACTTTTCCGGAGGAATATCTTAATTTAGATTTGTTGGGATCTTCAGTATTAACCTCTGCCTTTACTTTAAATATAAACCTGTAAATATTCACCGAGGAATATGAAGAATAAGTGAAAGTAGTGGGAGCATCCACTAATGTCCGTGTAGATACCTTGACATTGTTCCTGTATACTGTAACCACAACTGATACTGGCTGAACCACATCGGAGGGGTAGCTTGCCGGCATATCCCACGTAAAGACAACTTCAGGTTCATTAATACTGTAATTCAGGTTGCTGACCGGATCAATACTCTCTCCTGGTTTGGAATCAATTATTTCCCTGTCATAGCATCCTGTAAAAGCAACAGCTACAATGCAGAGCAAGGTTATATATAAGTTTTTCATCTTTTCTTGAAGTTTTGTTCTGTTAGTAATTGATATTCTGAACGTAAACCCCTTCTGACAGGTTAATTACCGCTTGAGGGATTGGCAGGTATTCATGTTTTCCTTTGGTGAAGTAGCCTGTGCTGTTCCAACTGCGTCTTTGTACTTCTTTCGCGAAATATTCATTAAGAACATCGCCAGCGATACCCCAGCGCACCAAGTTGAAGAATCTGGTCCCTTCACCTGCAAATTCCAGCCGATCTTCAAACATGTAGGCTTTCCATGCAAAGTCATTGCTCCAGGTACAATTGACGCCGGGTTGATACAATGCAATATTATAATCAAGATTAGGAGTGCCATCGGCCCTTTTTAACCTGCCCTGGCTGTTGTTGGCTCTTTCCCTTATCTGATTAATAACCGGGAGCGCTTCATCTTCCCTGTCCAGTTTGATAAGAATTTCTGCTTTCCACAATAGCACCTGTGCAAGTCTGAGTACCCTCCAGTTCATGGAATTCCCGCGGTTCTGGTATTGTGCACTTTCAAACGGGTGAACCTGTTCCTTCTGGGTGTGAATATACCCGTATACATCAGGATTCCTTGATCCAAGGCTGTCATAAAGCAGATTTGGATCGTATTTCCAGGGATGTCCAGGGATGGCACATGTATGACTTATCCTTGGGTCAAAGGTATTGTTTTTAAAATAGTTCGTATAATTATTATGTAGCTCAGCGTCATTAAAAGTGTCAAACAAAGGCAATCCATCGACACTCGTTCTGAAAGCATTGACCAGATTATAGGTTGGCTTGTTAAAATCACAACAACGGTAATAGGGCTGCCATCTTGGTGTGTTCAGGTTCATTCCCAGATTTAACCGGCCTACAGTCGTTCCGTCATTAATAGAGAATTGCATTTCAAAAAGCGACTCTTCATTATTTTCAAAATCGTACATAAAGTTTTCAGCAATATCTGAGGTCAAGGCCTTTCCACTGTTGTTGATGACCTCATTACACAGTGTCAAAGCACTGGTCAAGGCATTTCGATCGATATTTATTACCTGATGAGTTTCATTCTGCTGATAAGCCATCGAAAGTAAGGTCTTTACCATAAACGCCTTTGCTGCCCACTTTGTCGGGCGTCCCGGGTCACTTTGTGAAGACGGCAGATTATTACTAGCAAATTCGAAATCATCCAGTATCTTTTGCCAGAGGACCAGGTCATTTTGTGCATCTGCCGGTCTGTTGGGAACTGATTTGATATCGACAACCGTCATTTCATCAGTTATATAAGGTATCCACTTATATCTTTGTTTAAGAGACATATGGCAGAAAGCCCTTAGAAACTTCATTTCTCCGAGCCTGGCATTCTTCAATGGGTATTCGTCATTAGAGATATTATTTAGCTGTCTGATGGCTGCATTGATTCTCGATATGCTGGCATAAGTGCTGTTCCACATGACTGCATTATTGCCGACATTTGACGTAACAGGTGCGAACATTTCCATTTCATGGTATGAGGTCTGGTCTGTTAATCCAGAGCCGCCTTTATAATGATTATCTGATCTCCCATCACCATGGAACCATCCATAATGTGTGTCATAGACGCTTCTCGACGCTATATGGGCATAGGCAGATATCACGAAACCTTCAATATATTCTGGTCCGGAAAGATTTTCCGAGGTTAAAACCCCCTTGGAGGGTACCTCAAGGAATGATTTATCACAGCCAAGGGTAGCAATTGTAAAGATTACAATTGGTATTAATAATTTTATCATTTCTTTCATTTCTCCAAAAATTAAAAAGTTGCATTTACGCCAAAAGTAAAGGTAGCAGGGCGATCATAGGTGGTCGTGAAATCACCCGCAGCTTCAGGGTCAACACCGGTGAATGCATTGTCTCCCCATCTTTTGCAGATCATGAGAGTATTCTCGGCCATGAAGTATAACCTTAAATTACGTACAAAGAATTTTTTTGTGACACTGGATGGAAGGGTATATCCCAGCTCAATATTTCTCAGTTTCAGATACGATCCCGACTCAATAAAGTAGGTTGACATGGCAGTTTCCTCATTCACACTAAATATTGACAAACCCGGAATTGTTGAGGAAGTATTGTATGGTGACCATGCATCCAATAATCTTCTTGTGTGGTTTCGACCTGCGATTACACCTGTATTGTAAAAATCACTCAACAATTTGTAATCATTGTAGATTTGGTTTCCAAATACTCCTTGCAAGAAGATATTCAGATCGATTCCCTTGTATTCCAGGTAAGTATTCAGTCCCAGCAACAGATCCGGTTCACGTATGGCAATCCAGGTTCTGTCGTATGCCTGTGTAATCCTTCCGTCACCGTCCAGATCTTTGAATTTCATGCCACCGACCCTTTTACCATTTTGTTCGGGGCCTTCATCAACTTCCTGCTGGTTTTGGTATAGGCCGTCATACACAAATCCATAAATTGAACGTCGAGGCCTTCCCAGGATATTATCACCAACACCATTCCCTCCATATGAATATACAACTGATTCAGGCAGATCATCAATCCTGTTTTTATTAGCTGACATATTACCGGTAATGGTGTAATTCAGGACCGAATTCAGGGGGCTACGGAAAGTAATGGCCAGCTCAATTCCATCGTTTGTCATATTAGCTGCGTTGATCCAGACGGCGTTTCCTTCTCCGGCAGTGCCCACATATGTGAGTTCATAAAGCATCCCATCGGTAGTCTTACGGTAGGCACTAAAGGATCCGCTTAATCTTTGGTCAAATAAGCCGAAATCCACTCCTACATCGAATTGTTCAGTAGCTTCCCATCTGACGTAGGGATTTCCACTGTGGGTAAGCCTGTAGCCTGACGGCATCAACCCCTCTTTCCTTCCATCTATCATATATGCTGTTGCTGCATAGTTTGCATCATACCTGTCGTTTATTGCATTGCTGGGAATGTTTGAATTACCATTCATCCCCCAACTTGCTCTCAGCTTCAGGTCGGATATGAAGTCAAACGCCTGCATAAAGGGTTCACCACTGATTCTCCATCCGGCAGAGATTGCCGGGAAAAATCCGAATTTATTAGCTGCAGGGAATTTTGAGCTTCCGTCATAACGTACGGTAAGAGCTAAAAGATATTTGTTTAACAGAGAGTAATTGACTTTGCCAAAGTATGATAGCAGTGTTTCTTCAGCCCCAAGTCCGGTTGCCGTAATATTTCCAGTGGCAGCGCTGATATGTGCATAATCGTAATTCTCGAGTACAATTTGTTCCCTTGTGGCTGAAAAATATTCATTTATAAATCTGTATGCTTCGATACCGGCAACCGTATTGATATCGTGAACATCATTTGAGTAATTATAATTAGCCGTATTGGTCCAGGTCCATGCTGTTGATTTGCTGTAATAATTGCTCACTCCATTCAATGCATCAGCCTGGCCCCCTACTTGTTCCCACGTAAAATCGATAAAGCGATAATCCTGTGTAGAGTATTCAAGACCATACTGGGTTTTTAATGAAAATCCCTTGAAAAGAGAGAGATCTGCGAAAACTGAGCCGATTGTCTTGAATCTTTTACTCATGTTATCCTTTTCCAATTTTTGGTACATTGTCACATGTCTGTGCTCGTCCATGCCTGATTCCAATGCACAACCACCCCATGACACACCGTCAATAGCATATTCAGGAGCAATGGGAGGCATGACCAGAGCACGATAAATTCCGTTTTGACCGTTAAAAGATGTTGAAGAGATCAAAAGGTTTTCACCTATTTTCAGCCTTCCATTGAGCAAATCATAAGAAGTATTTAACCTCGCGGAATATCTTTTGAGATAGGTGTGAATCTGTGCTCCATTGTCCTCAAAATAGTTCAGCGAAAACATCTGTCTTGTCTTTTCAGTTCCACTGCTGACGGCAAACTGGTGATTTTGATGTTTCCCGCTTTGTGTAAGCAGATCGAACCAGTCGGTGTCTGAAGCTTTTAAGGTTTGGGCGGCATTCAGCCATTCAATGTTTGTGATATTATTCAATCTGGGAATTCCATTGACAAAATCCCAGTCAAAGTTATAAAGCATAGTCTGTTCATTGGGATCTAATCCGTCGTTAACAGAGGCCTGCCATATTGTCCTGCCGTATTCTTCAGTATTCATCAGATCCGGTTTCTGCCATCCCATATAAGTGTTTATTCCCATCGAACCCTTATAGGAAACCTGTAAATCGCCTGTCTTTCCTTGCTTTGTATTAATCAGTATTACACCACCGGCAGCCCTGGAGCCATAGATGCTGGCAGAAGCAGCATCTTTCAGAACCTGCATGGATTCAATATCCAATGCATTGATTTCTCTTAAGTTTGCTTGTGATGGCAGACCATCTATTACCAAAAGGGGAGGAGAAGCAGTAGTAGAGGTTAATCCACGTATCTCTATGCTCACGTATTCAGCAGGGTTTCCGCTTGTAGTTATAAAAACGCCGGGTATTTTTCCTTGTAAGGATTTTAAGACGTTGGGGGAGCTGACCTTCTGCAGATCCTTTGTATCAATTAGTGAAATAGAACCTGTCAGATCTGCCTTTTTCTGGGTCATGTACCCCGTGACCACGACTTCATCGAGCCCGATAACATCTTCCGCCATTACCACGTCAATCTGGTTTTGACCCTCAATGTCACGTTCAACTGCCTTCATACCGACTAATGTGAATACCAGTTTCTGGTCATTGGGCTGTACATTGATCACGTACTCCCCGTTCGAACCAGTAATAACACCGGCATGTGTTCCTTTGACTACCACTGTAACGCCAGGCAGTGCTGCCCCGGTATTATCAGTGACCACACCGCGTATCTCCTTTTTGTCCTGAGCATTGGTCTGTGCCCCAACCACCCGGAACCCCGAGAGAACGCATATAATTATGATGACCATAATGCGTCTCATAATTACAAAGATCGCTTCCAATACTTTTTCCATAATACAATTGGTTAAGGTTCTTGTTTACACTATTCTTATTATTAAAATATAATATTTAATCGTTTAAGCTTAATTTTTCAAATTTACTCTTTTAATTATCGAAATGCAAGTTTTTTACATTCTTATGTATCATTATTTTATTTTTTTTTATAGTGATTTCGTATATGTCTGATTATCATTCTGTTAAAAATCCTTAAATATGCGAAAATACCCGACTTTTTTCATCTTACATGGCGTAATTATTCATTAAAATTCATACTGCCTTAAAACGTATAAGCACATTATCCAGGTTTTTCAGCTTCTCTTACTTAGCTCATCATCACGCTTTCAGGCGACTTATACTCTGGATACACATTCTCCTGCTATCAGCCTGATTTAGAAATTTTTCTTACATGGTCAGTCCGAACCCGATATCAAGCCTGTCATTCACCCTTACAGGAAGCCTGCCTTCCGGGGACAGCTCAGACTTCAGAATTTTTATGAAAGTGTTAACATAGACAGCCTGATTCCCATACCAGCCCCCCTCTCCATAACCCACCATAAAGGCAGGGATTTCATTGATTTTATTGATTATATAAGGATTACCATAGGACATCCCTATCACTCCTCCGGGTTTCCCAGTAATCAGCCTCCTGATCAATGACAGGTTTGCATTCCCAAGCGGCACGGGATCTCCATGCCGTTCACGCTGGATAAAGAACGAAAGTATCACCAGGTCTGAGTCGGCAGCAGCCTTCTCAATCAGTGAGTATTCTTCACTTTCACTTTCCGTTAATAGTACATAATGCTTTACTTCCCTGAAGCTTGAGGAGAGTTTGCTCTTTAAATCTTCAATGGATGCGTTATTCGCATTCTTTGCAAAAATCACATTGACAGCAGACATGTTAGTCTGGTTCTTGAGAGGCAGGACCTTTTCATTCTTCAACAAAGTAATTGATCTGTCAGCCACTTCTGTAACAACCTGTCTATGAGCTTGGGTTCCCACATACTCGCCCACTTTTGTCTCATCAATAAATCTATTCTTGTTAAGGCCAAGCAATGCTTTTAAGTACAAAATCTTATATACAGAATTATCTATCTGTTCAACGCTTATCCGGCTACTATTCACAGCTTCGGCAATGGCCTTTATGGTAGCCACTGGGTCTTTAGGCTTTAACAACACGTCATGACCCGCTTCCAAAGCTCTTACAGCAACCTCTTCAGCTCCAAATCTGGCCACAACATGATCATACCAAAGATCATCAGTGGTAATAATTCCCTTAAATCCCAGCTTCTCTCTGATTACTCCCTGTGTCAGTCCTGGCTCAACACTTGCAGGTAACTCTGAACCACCTGTGACTGAAGGCACTGCAATATGCTCTGTCATAATAAAGTCGACCCCCTCTTCAATCGCGTTGTTGAATGACCGGAACTCATTCTCAATAAGGTCTGATTCCGATTTATTAAGGTAGTTGAACCCCGGATGGGCAGGGAAAGGTCTCATGTCTCCCCTTCCGGGAAAATGCTTTGCAGCTGTAAGCATCCCCATTTCATGATAAGCTTTAATATATGCACCCACCAATTTTCTTATCTGGTCCACGTCACCACCAAATGACCTCACACTCTCCTGTGGATTTTCTGCCGATAATGTAAGGTCACAAACCGGTGTATATGACAAATGAATACCCAAAGTTCTTCCTTCAGTGGCCATTATTTTTGCTGCCTTATACATCAAGTCAGGGTCGTTTGCCGCCGCAAACCCCATATTAGAAGGGAATTCGCTGGCTCCGGTGATCTGTTGACCGGCTCCACCTTCAAAGTCTGCAGAAATTAGAAGAGGAATTTCAGCTTCTTGTTGCAATCGGTTAAGCAACCGGGCCACATTATAAGGGGTACCTTTATATAGTACAAAACCGCCAATGCCATACTCACCAGCGAGTTTGAGCCACCTCTGATACCTGGGGTCATCTTCAGCCATATAGACCCCGGTTACATCTGTGCAGATAAGTTGGGCCACTTTCTTTTCAAGAGAGAGTCCCTTCAGAGTCCTGTCAGCCCATTTTGCTGCCTGTCTTTCAGAAACAGATTTGTTATTCTTTACGTTTGAGCAGCCTGTAATGAGAACTAAACATATAATAACCAGCCCGTTAATCAAAGATCCCTTATTATCAATCATAAGCCTTTATATTTATGCTATTTGTATCTTAAAGTATGTCAAAATGCCGGGCATTACCTGTGGCATGATCGCCTACTTTAACAACCTTTATACGGTATTTACCCGGTTCCATATCAGTGAAAACAGTCTTCACAGAGGTCTCATTAAGTGGAACACTACCCGCTACAACTTTAAACTTCTTAAATCCGCTCACCTTATTATCCACGTTATCCTCTTTCCTCTCCAGAATGACATCAAATTTAGCATCAGGATCAAGGTGCCAGTCACCAGCAAGATCCCAGTCAATAGTTGCAGTGCGGGATTCATCAATAACCAGCCTGACATTATTCACAAATTGTATTGCCCTGTACCGGATGGTATTGCGTGAAAGATGAAAATCCTCCGGGAATGTATAAGTGCCGAGAAGATTATACCTGGTAGCCCCGCAGCTATTCACATGTTCCTCGCAATCTGCAAACGCATTGTGAAGGTTTGCCCAGAATTCAGACTGAATAGTATGAATTAGCCGGCGAGATTCGACCCCGGAGGCTGACCTCAACATCATATCCCATTGTGAGACCTCTTTTGGTTTTTTGTCGAATTCCACGCCATCAGGTCTGTTTGGCGTTGCATCAAACCGTTGCCACTTATAAAACTCTCCCAGCCATACATGGTTGTATCTGTGACCATTGCCAACAGCCGACTCCTCATTGAATTCCAGGAACTCATCCTTATCTTCAGTAGGCCAGGTATCCCACGTTTGCTCCTGGCTTACTCCGATCCAGGTTGCGGGTATACCGATATATCTGAAGGCGCCACATAACATGGCACCTGTTCCCGAACAGGCAATAATATTATCTGTATAATTGTCATCTGCAGACAACTCTGCTTTTAAGTTTCCCGGATTGGAATTATAGTTACCTTTCTCATAATCATATGTCGCATAAAAACCCTCCTCATCCTTCGGATAGTGATAGTTTTCCTTTACATATTCTGCAATGTTTCTGGCAGCCCAATATGGATTATCCATCTCTGGTTCTATGTCATACTCGCTGATTGTGTAATCTTTTACCCTTTGGATGAATGATTTATATATTTCAGGTTTTTCCTTGTACTTGTACAGGATGTCATCATCTTCAAGGTAGGTTGTTCCTTTCGGACCGCTGTCTCCCTTAACCAGGTGGGGATAGATAAAATGCTTGTACTCCCTTGTCCAGACCCTGATCCCGAAATCTGTCTCATATTTTCTGATATCTGGATGAAGATCTGCTGAATATGTTATGAGAGTATAATCCTGTCTTGAATCCGGGTCATTACCCGGGTTAAGGTACAGATGTTCAATATTGCAGTCAGAGACATTTGTGATATCGTTAACCTGGACGGAATTCGGGATAACTCCCTGACGACCAAGCACCTGTTCTGGGAAGGGGTGAAGGAATGTATGAAAGACCTGGCCTCTTGGAATTTCTACCTTGTCTTTAAGAGTCGAGGTCAGCCGCATCCTCACCTCCCTAAAGCGTTTAGGCCCTTCATACGGAAGATCCAGGTTTTTCTGAACATTAATTCTGTGGACAACTAAACCTTCGGTTCTTGGTTCAGCAGCCCACAGATGTCCTGAGCCAAAAGCAATACCCATATGATTAATCCTGTCAGGCTCTTTTGTTCCCGGCATATCAAAGAAGAAGATACCTCTTCCCGACTTGCTGTCGATAAGGTAAATATTATCCGAACCGATTGTACCCCATATGTAATCAACACCATCCATATTCATCGTAGCAAGAGCGAGGCTTGCTTCAACATTGTCACCTCCGGCAGGTTTGCCAGGACCTGGCAAATGCCTGATGATCAAGGGTTGACCAGCCAATGCCTTTCCCCAGGCAATTGGTCGTTCCTTCATATTCTTCTTTATCTGAACCGACAGATCACTTTTGTCACTGACTGACATACTTAATATCCCCCTTCGCATGCGCATAACCTGGTCAGAATAGCCACTAGGATCGAAACTCAAGAATAGATTGTCATTCTGTAATGTCAATCCGTATACCTCCTTTGCACCGATTTCAAATGCTTTATCGGTCAAATTAACATAGGTCAGATCATTTCTTCCCGTATCATATCTGTATAACCGGCTTATAGTTGTATTCTTGACCTTTGCATAGTCAAGGAAATAGAATACTTCCGACCCGTTTTCCAGTGAATACACTAATCCCCTTGGACTAATTAGTCTCGCCTTCTTCAGAGGTATTAACTCTTTATAAACCAAAATCTCAGTATTCGGAGAAATAGTATATACGATGATCTGCTTGTTGTTCCTGTCAAGAATGAACAAGTGTTTACCTGACTCATCCTCCCCGTAAGCCAAACCGGAAACACCTGCCCCGGCATGATCTAATCCAAATGCTTTCTCGCTCTGACCAATGCACAAAAGACTATTGGTATCCGGCATACCTGCATTGGTTCCTGACACAACAGGCTGGTCTGGATTTACAGGCAAAGCAGATGACATTACGGCGGTTAAAATTCCAGCGGTGGTCAGTAATAAATTTTTAGAAGTTTTCATTAGTCCCATTCTTAATTGTTAATGCTGGTCGACTTTAACCGATTCACTTATTTCACGGACCCATTTATCCGTATCCACAAACTCCAGCTTTCTGAGTGACAGGACGTCGGCAGTCAGATTATAGCGAAGCTTGCCAGTTTGGGGATGCGCCGAAAGAGGATTTGCTCCCACACAGACAAGCCTGAGTGTATGTTCCCCTGGTTCAAATTCAAAAAGTCCTATTTTCCTTTCCCGTCTCTGGCCATATATGTAATCCTCATGCTCGTCTTTTTGGAAGATATTATAAAAGTCAAGTGTTGTATTTATTTCCTCAGGCTTGAGTTGCTGTACCTTGTCAACCTCATATCCGCCGGCAATCTGTGATTCTCCTGCTTCATAAAGCTCTTTGCCATCTACAAAAAGTTTCCATATTCCGTTATCCTCGCGCAGATGCTGAAACAGTGTCATCGAATAGAGACCCTTCTCACTGATCTCAAATGGTATTTCTATCCATGAGCCAACTTCATTGTTCAATGCCTGGAACCATGGTTTTGTATAGGTTGCACGGTTATATGGATTCACAACCAGTTCCACTCCGTCTGAATGTTTCATAGTCTTGATCACCTGGGGCAGGTGCAGGACTACTTCCTTGTTGACTCTTTCAGAATATTTCGGGAATTCGCACCATGGTTTCGCAATCTCATCCTGATACCAGTACGAGACTGATGACCAGTTGTCGGGGCGGGACCCGGATTCGGAGATAGTCTCTCCTTTCCTGTTAATGATAAACCCGGTTCTTTCAATCTCAAATCTCAATGACTTCTTAAAAATCACCGGATCAGGGATATGCCAACGATAGGCTGTAATCCTGGCATCTATTGCCCTCGGCTCAAAGACAGTACATCCGGTATACAAGCTTGAGTGGACTCTCATATTCCATGCTTCATTGAAATAGTCCTCTGTACCAGTCCCTGAGATAGATGGAATTGTTTCGCCATCGATATAAAAAGAATCATCACCCTCGCCAAACCAGTGTCCTATTCCATTCTGGGAGGAGAGTACGGTTCCTACGTAATGACCATTCCCTTCTCCGACAAAAAAGGTATAGGGTTTGCCCATTTGAGGTATCTCCTGGTGATACCTCGCATGAAAATACATCACTTTTCTCGGGGCCTTCGGCAATTTCACCCAGTCAATCATAAAGTAAGTCCCGACTGTTGCATCTTCTGCCTCATTTGTGATCGTTATTCTGGCACTACTCTTAAAGGGCATCTGCCAGTAACAATTCATTCCGCGTCCATATGAACTCACCTTGACCGGCAGTGAATTTACCGTTGCCATCATCCCGTTCCCAACTGCAAAGAAGTCACCCATGGGAGTTTCAACAGAAGGCACATCAGATCCGTCCCAGTAGATTCTGAGAACAAGTGCTCGCGGCCAGCGGATGTTCGAAGAAAATGGAACAAACCACATATGAACAATCTTCCCTGGTCCATCAAGAATTGCCAGCTCCCGGGTCTCTCCAGCGCCAATATCTTTCAGGGCATCAGTGTTGTTGAAAGGATTGCCACTGGCTGCCCTCATAGAGATTCCAACCTGTGATTTAGTCAGGGATTCCAGGCTTTGTGAACTGACTGACAGTGTCACACATGCCATAAGTCCCAAAACTAAAAGGATAAGCATGTTTTTCATTTCGCTCTGTTTTTATTATCGATTATCTCGTTAATGAAATTACGATCATTTACTAATTATTCATCATTTAATGCCGATCTGAGGAGTATTCATTACCGGCAATCATTATTACTTTCACCGGTATTTCTCCATATACTGTATTCAGGAAAGGTCTCCCCTTCTTCAATCCGATATTGCCAAATCCGTTTTCGGTACTTAATCCTTTCATATTCCCGAGTTTTCTGCGACCCGATCTCAAACCATCCGTGTTATTTTGTTGCACGTTAATCTCCTTACAAAGATCAATCAGTATTATATTACCCCACTTCCTTTTCAAGCTCCTTAATCCTGCCTTTCAAATCATCATCAAGATCAAACGATCTGCATTTCCTGATATAGTATTCCGACGAATCACTCTGACCCAGATTATCATAATAACTGGCGATATTGAAATACAGTTCAGGAGTTTCTCCAAACCTGGAAACCATGAACTTCCATGTTGCTAGTCTGCACTCGAGTGTCACCCTTTCGTCTTTAATGTAGCGGTGATACTCGACGCGCCAGTCAAGATGCCTATCAGAGATTGGAATATGTATCCAGTAAATTTCATCAGGCATTTTCTGAAGACTGTCGTATAACTGATCATCATCAAATGTGGGATTGTTGTATGGATCAGAATATGTAAAAGCCAGGCAAGCCCAATCAGCGTAGATTTCGTACATCAACTGAATGCACTGCAGGACCGGGACTTCCATATGCATAGCTGCCGAATACCATGTCGATTTGTAGTCAAAATTCTCCGGCAGACGGAGCATTCCGATCCTTCCTTTCAGCTTACGATACACTTCCAGATCGTCTCCGATATCACGCCCGGATGCAATCCTCAGGAAGAACTTGTACTTTAGTGGACCACATTCCTTGACAGCTTGAACAATTTCATCTATTCGTTCATCTTTGAGGCAACAGGGACTGGCTGATATCACTCCCAGTAGATCCGGCATATGATTCTTCAGGATCATTGCGGTATGATATCCGAACCAGGAATGGCCATAGACTATAACCTGGTTCTTACCCCCCCTGTATTTATCAATAATGTGTGGCATAGGTTCATCAAACACGAACCGATCATACCTCTCTCCATTGGCTTCTTTGCCGTCAATGCTCCACCTGGCTTCTTTTGTTCTGTCACCTGGTTCACCGCCCGATTCAATTGATACTACAATAGATCTTGGTGTCTGGCCTGCCATCTCAAGAATATCCACAGAATGGAGGAGGAAATTCGTAAGGTCGACCCCGTTACGGTCAAAAGTGACTATAACAGGATATTTCTCGCCGGCATACTCAGAGAATCCATTGGGTGTAAAGATTGTCACATTCTTAGCATATCCCAGTACACAAGACTGGAACATAGTGTCTTTTTTTTCTCCGCGCCAGATTTCAGTAAAGGGATGTGAACGGAACTCAGTCTCCGTTTGGAGAGATGCTGCATAATTTTGGCTGTTTGCAGGGAAGGTTGTTAAAAAAATGATCGTGATCAGTAAAAGTATGATTACTCTATGGCTCTTCATTTGAAATGTTGTTTTTCGATTTATGTAGAGACGCCGTATTTGTTCATTTTTTACTGTCAGTGGCAGGTTCGTCTCATTTATTCAGATCACGGATTTTCTTTTCCAACTCTTTCACTTTCGTCTTCCAGGCTTCATTAAGCTGGCAGTTCTTTACCTTGTCAAGGTACTCCTTTGCGCCAGCCTGATCTTTCATCAGCTCATATGTCTCGGCAATTTTAAAATACAGGTCTGGCGACTCCCCGTATTTGGATATCATGAACTTCCAGGTAGCTATTTTGCCCTGGTTTTTTATGTTTTCATCCTTTATATATCGGTAATACTCCACCCGCATTGCCAAGTGCCTGTCATATATAGGAATCCTGAATCCATATTTGTTGTCAGACAAAGCCTGCAGGCTGTCATACAGCCTTGGATCATCGAATGTCGGACAGTTTTCAGGATCTGCATAGGCAAATGCCAGGTCAGCCCAATCAGAGTATATTTCATAGAGTGCCTGGCGGAATAGCAGGCCGGGTACTTCCATATGCATGGCTGCATGAAACCATGTCGGCTTATAATCAACATTATCAGGCAGACGCGCCAGTGCTATCTTTCCTGTCAGTTCGCGGTAAACATTCAAGTCATCGCCTATATCATGGCCTGAGGCTATTCTCAGGAAAAATTTACGCTTCAGTGTATCGGCACCTGCAACAGCACTGACAATGTCATCTATGAGCATTGTCCCCGGGCAACAGGGGCTGGCTGATATTACAGCCAGAAGTTCAGGGATGTGTTTTACCAGGATCATTGAAGTGTGATAGCCGAACCATGAGTGACCGTAGACGATGACCTGATTCCTGTCTATCCTGTATTTGTCCATAACATGAGGTAATAACTCCCTGAAGACAAACTCATCGTATTTCTCTCCGTAAGCATTGCTGCCATCCAAACCCCATTTGGCTTCTCTCCTCCTCTGGTCATAGCCACGCCCCGACTGGATTCCAACCACAACAGTTCTCGGAATCTGGCCATAGCTTTCAAGAATATCTACCGACTTCAGCAGGTCATCAATTATTCTTACGTCCTGCCTGTCATACATAATTATCAGCGCATACTTTTCATCCGGATGCCAGCCGTACTTCTCAGGCGTGAATATTGTGACATTCTTATCATATTCAAGCACTTTTGAAGGGAAAAGGGTATCAGTTTTATTCCCTCGCCAGGGATCCTGATACTGGTACGGAACAAAGTCTGTTTTGTACTCATTCATAGCAATACCTTCCTGTGAGATTAGGAGCGGTATTGTCGAAAATGATAAAATAATGACAAGCGATAGTTTTCGGAGCGTTTTCATCTTTGTGCTTATTCTGTTTGTTTTCCACACTGTCAAATCCTTTCCGGCAGAGCCTTCAATCATCAACATGCCAGTTCCTCTTACCGGTAATATCCTGGGGGAGGCTTGTTTCATACCCCAGGGCACCTGATCCGATATCTTTTACTTCGACCAGCCATGCATCAGGTATTTCACCGCCCACAAAACCCTCATAATATCAGTCTTTCTGTCTTATCATTAGGCTGGGATACCAGAAAGTATCTCTCCAGAATGGAGGAACATTACCTGTATAGGTATGCCACAACATGACCTGTATCACTATATTGGCAGATTCAACTTTCACCCTGAACCTGGTACCTGTTTCATTTTTTCTCCTCGTCAGGTCGCTGATAAGGGCTACCGGTCTCGCTTCAAACACATGGCTGACCCACATCCTCCAGTCCATAAAATGTTTATCAGACATCGCAAAATGAATGTCGTTCGGGATGTATTGGATTGTCCATGCACCTCCCATCATCTACTGTATCTTATTGATATTATACATATGATACTCATATTTGGCGTGACGGTAGGCTTCATTGGAGGCTCTCAGATACGGGATAGTCAGACGGAAATAGTTGTGATCTGCCGGCATGAACACTACACAGGGATGGCCCCACTTTCTGCCGTTAATCTCCTGATCGTAGAATTTGAGTTCAATCCGTCTGAGCTTAACCCCGGGATCAGTATCCGAATCTGATCTATCTTTTATTATTGTGAGTCCCGGGTCGTGAAGGGTCTCCCTGCATCTGTCCAACATCCCCCGGGGTTTCTCCAGTGAATCCCTGGTTTGAGCACAGACAGAAATCGGTAGAATCAAGACCATGAGTATGATGATCAAGCTGCCGATCTCCCGGGAAAGGCAGGAGATCGCAGCCGTTCTGCCTCCAATGGTTCTGCTTGTTTCTCCCATTCTATCAAACAATTATCCCGTTTTTCACTGTTGTGCCTTTAAGGCTGCTTTTGCCTTTTCATGTTTACGGGCTATAACAGCCGAGTAAAAAGCGATGATCATGAAAGCAATCGCCGGAATCCAGTATGAGAAAACAATGCTGCCTGACTGATCAGAGACTATCCCCTGTATCTGTGTCAGGAATGCTGCTCCGGCTATTGCCATTATCATGCCTGATCCTCCAAGTTTTGTGTCCTCTCCAAGGCCTTCAATGCCAAGGCCGTATATAGTTGGAAACATAAGCGACATGCAACCCGAGATGCCCATTAGTGCGTACACTCCAATAAATCCGCTTCCGTAAATCGTTATAAAGCAACAGGTAACCGCAATAACAGCCAACCCAGTAAGTAGATGCCTCGGTTTAATAAATTTCATAAGGCCGGTACATACGAAACGGCCGATCACAAACAAGCACAATGACAATATATAGTAAGTAGCACCAGCCTGCTCTGCGGTTCTTGGGAGCAGGGCATCAAGCCCTATCCACTCAACAAAATTATAAAAGCCGCCTGCTACAGGTTCAATATTGCGGAGCCTGGTGATGACGTCAGCAGAGGTTGCATCAGGACCTAACTGGGCGATAACGGAATCAAGCTGCAGCTGCTGCATCACATACCTTATTGTAAATGACCAAACTGCTATCTGTGCCCCGACATAAAAGAACTGAGCTATAACGGCCCATACATAATTGTTGTTCTTACGCAGTCTTTTCCATGTTCCTGCAAAATCCAGTTTCTTGTCATCCTCCTTAAGCTTAGGCATACGCGTGAAATAGATCGCGAGCAAAAGTCCGGTCATCACAAGACCCAGGATCACATATGTCAGGGTAACAGATTGGAGTTCCATACCCTGTATCCTTGTCAGCTCATCAGCAGGAAGCATTGCCCTCTGGTCAGCTGACATCTTGTTTAGATTGGAGAGTACAAAAACCTGACTAATTATTACTCCTGTTATCGCACCGAATGGATTAAAAGACTGAGCGAAGTTCAGACGTCTTGTGGCTGTCGATTCGGGTCCAATAGCACATACAAAAGAGTTGGCGGATGTCTCAAGGATTGATAACCCGGCAAAAAGTATAACAATTGCACACAGATATAAAATGAAACCCACGCTCAGGCTACTGCCTGAAACAAGCATTGCCGGATAGAACAGAAAAGTACCTGCAGCATAGGCTCCTAATCCAAGAATTATTCCTGATTTATAAGTATACTTCTTTATGAATAAGGCTCCCGGTATTGCAAAACATCCATAACCGAACAGATAGCAGGCTACCTGGATCCAGGCTGTTTTTGTATCACTCAGGCTCATTATCCTTTTAAAGGCCGCGAGCATGGTATCAGTCAAATTGTTCGGAATTGCCCAGGCAAAAAACAGCGAGCAGAGCAAAACAAAAGGGAAAATTATCCCCTTCGGTACAATACGATGGTTCTCCATTGATATATTGATCAGTTAAACTTACCTGTAATCACCTTTAGATCAAAACCAAACAATTCGCTGACCAGTCCTGCTAAATCATCCTCATTCCCCTGCATATGAATTATCTTCTGAAGATGCCTCATCGTTCCTGAAGGAGGCAGATCTGCTGCTGGAGAGGAGGTCTCTATCTCGTAGAATGGCCCCATAACAGACCCATCTTCCACGGGGCCGTCATTATAAGAGTTGATTACATCCCCAAGGTAAGGATCAGCCTGATCTCCCCACTGTGAGTTAACATAGAGTTTCGGTTCATCGGGCAATGAACACCATAAAAGTGTTAATACTCCTGAGCCTGAATCATAGCTGCCACAAAGCTCTTTTGCTCTTTGGGGCGGGATGCCTATCTTACTTCGGTATTTACCGTCAATTTTGAAAAAAATGGCATTGCTGTCAACGATCAGTCTGTCAGCAGGTACTTTCCCGAAATATTCGTCATTGACAATTACTCCTTCTGCTTCTTTAACGTATGGAATGAACACAGTGGTTTCCGGAGAGGGGTTGAACATACTGAGCAGCCAAATCGACAACAACCCTCCCTCTTTAGTCCATGCTGTTTCACCAGTATTAGTAATGGCATTGTCAGTCTGATAAGCAACAACCCGGACGTTCTCAGGAATAGAAATGTTAAAAGCTTCCTGAATAGCGGCTTTTGACAACAGAGTCACCGTTCTGTCAATCGCCAGGCTAAATACGGTTCCGCTGGCATTTACCAGCTCTGCCTGTTTTGAAAACCTGGCACTTTTGTCATCTACTGATTCAATTTTATAGCCTTCCGTATCAATTACAGGAGGCACCTTCCAATTTGCATATTCCTGTTCTGTATCAGGTTGGAAATAAATTGAAAATGGCCCTCCTTCAGGTCCGATCCAGAACCTCTCTTCACCTCCGTAAACATTGAACTGCGGACTAATTTCGTCTGACTCGATAAACTTGTAATTGATCCAGCCAAAACTCATGCCATCATCACCACCGGCGGTTGAGGTCATCACTCTGCCCTGATATGCAGGCACGATCATTAACCTGGCCATATCATCATCACTTTTCAGTTCAATGAAATCAACAGCATGTTTTTCTAGAAACGCCTTATCATAACCGTAACTGCCCATTTGATATTTGCTTTTTGATTGATTACACGAGACGATAATTCCCGTAAATGAGATGATAATTAAAAAATAAAAGAACTTAGACATGTTATTTTATTTTGATGTTAGTCATATCTTAACTGTACTAGCCATAGATAGGGCCATAATTACTGCAGGCTCTGTAGTCTGCTCCTTCACTCTCAGTACCGAATGCAGACCATGCTGAAGGACGGAAGATATCCCCGCTCTCCACATTATGCATGCAAACTGGGATTCTGAGTATCGATGCCAGGGTGATAAGATCAGCACCGATATGACCATATGAAATGGCGCCATGATTTGCACCCCAGTTTGCCATCACCGAATATACATCTTTAAAATAACCATTTCCTGTTGTCTTTGGCACAAACCATGTTGTGGGCCAGGTAGGATCGGTCCGCCGGTCAAGAACAGCATGTACATTTTCAGGCAACTGTATAGTCCATCCTTCAGCAATCTGGATAACCGGGCCAAGCCCTTTTATCAGATTCACCCTGGTCATGGTAACGGGCATCTGCCCGTCAGTAAGGAATAGTGAGGAAAACCCTCCTCCCTTGAAGTAATCAACTGCCGGGCACCATCTTGTTTTGGCAAGACACTGGTCAACTTCATCGGAGGTGATATCCCAGAATGGTTTCATGGCAGGATTGCCCTGTTTGTCCTTTTGCTGGGCAGTTGCGTCAAGTGCAGTAGACCCGGAATTGATAAGATGGATAAATCCGTCAGATGCTATACCAGTTAGCTGATAGTTTGTGACTCGTTTTACGGCTGCCGGACTCCAGTAGGTTCTCACATCTGAGAATATCTGGGCTGTGTTTGTCAACAAGTGTCCAAAAAGCATTGATACTCCGTTCAGACTGTCATTTTCAGTAGCTACTATAAATGGTTGTCTGATGCCATTCCAGTCGAATGATGAATTCAGGATCGCTTCAGTAAAATCACCAGTGGGAAAGAAATTAGTCCATTGGCGCTGGCCTTGAAAACCACCAGCAATAGCATTTCTTCCTCTTGCTTCCTCTCCGTACCCCATCTTTTTAAGCACGGGGTTGCCAATCATCAGGTCCCTGAAAATGAGAGTCATTTTTACGACTGCCTCCCAATCACGGTCCATTTTTTTACGATCCAGGGGCACTGGCCCGTGATTGGAGCCTTCAATACATTTTTCCTTCACCCACTTCATCGCTCTCGAGAATTCCTCATGGTCATAAATTTCATCATCCATCCGGCCTTTAATCTCACTCATGTCTACATATTCCGTTCTAAGACCCAGGTATTCCTGAAAGAAATCAGGATTAACAATTGAGCCGGCTATTCCCATTGAAGTATGTCCCACTGAAAGATATGTCTTGCCTTTCATATACGCCACTGCAACTGATGCCTTGATGAACCGGAGTATTTTTTCCGCCACATCTTCAGGGATGGTTTCATCATTAATGTCCTGAACATCTCTGCCATAAATACCGAACGCCGGCAGGCCTTTCTGAGTGTACCCGGCCATTGCAGCAGCCAGATATACAGCGCCGGGTCGTTCGGTACCATTAAAGCCCCATATAGCTTTGGGTATTAACGGATCATCATCCATGACTTCCGTTCCGTAACACCAGCATGGAGTAACTGTCAGGGAAACACCAACTCCTTCGCGATTAAATTTGTCGGCACTACGCGCAGCATCTGCAATTCCGCCAATTGTCGTATCAGAGATCACACATTCAACTTTCTCGCCTGAAGGAAAGCGCAGGTTTGATTCTATCAATTCTGCCGCTCTCCTGGCCATATTCATTGTCTGTTCTTCAAGGGATTCACGGATTCCTTTTTCTCGTCCGTCAATTACAGGTCGAATGCCAACTTTTGGTAACCTTCCAATTAGTCTATTACTCATAGTGAATTGATTAGATGTATTTAGATTTATTACTATTCCTTAATCGTTTAAACAAATAATTAAAAAAATTTAACAAGAATCTCTTGTTATCAAATTTGCACGAAGTCTGATACTGGAGATCTTTTCAGAACCAGCCATCTGATCCAGCAGAATACGCACAGCCTCCTTGCTCATCTCTCCTACAGGTTGCTCAACATAGGTAAGAGGAGAATAAAAGAAATCAAACGCCTCATTCCCGTCAAAACCAATGAGGGCAAGGTCTTCAGGAACCTTAAGCTGTAGATCCCGTATCTTGTATAGCCCTGCTATTGACAGGGTATTGGTTGCAAAAAACAAAGCATCGATCTTTGAGCCCCCTTTGCCTGATATTGAGGTTATCACCCTGCTCATATCGCTTTCAAGGTTCTTGTATTTTATGTATTTCACCCACACATTTTTCCCAAGTCCGTTGGCTTTCATCGCATCCTCATATCCCCTTATCCTGTCTTTCATATGTATAAGGGACGACTTGTATGCTATCATCCCAATCTTCTGGTATCCCTTTGTTACCAGGTAATTTGTTGCATCATACGTGGCAGCATAATTGTCCAGAACCACGTAACTTGTAGATACTTCAGGAATATACCGGTCTACCAGTACAACCGGTATTTTTTCATTGAGAAGGTTCTGTACAAACTCCGTACATCCTTCGGCAGGAACCAGGATAAATCCATCTACCTGACGATTCATCAGGGTATTAACAAGAGTATCTGTTTTCGTACAACTCTCATCCGAACTGCCTATAATCAGTGTGTATCCTGCTTTAGTTGCCTCATCTTCAATAAACCTTGCCATTGAACCAAAAAACGGGTTTGCGATGTCAGCAACGATCAGACCTATCGTTTGAGTAGTACCATACCTCAGACTCCGCGCGATATGATGAGGCTTATAGTTCATCTCTTTAAGAGCCTTGCGGATCTTTATGACCACTTCCGCACCAACCCTCTTCTCTTTCTCCTGACCATTCAATACATATGATACCAGTGCCGTCGAAACTCCAACCCTGTCAGCTATATCCTTAAGTGATACCCTTTTACTCTTCTTGATAGTCATTAAACCCTAAATAGAAATGAATATTCAAAGCCTGCCTTACTCCCTGTTTTTTAACTCAACACAAATATATGCTTAAACGTTTATAGTAGCAAGCATTTTTCGACTTTTCTTGTGGACTCCCTGCTTTTCTTATCATTCCACTTGTTGTTAATCGCAATTAATGAGGGAGTTAGATGATGTTGACTGATATTCTGAACAATTATTTTTTATACTGCATAATCCTCCTGCTTTTCACAAAAATGGTTTCTCTATTCTCCATACGAATAAAACACAATCCCAGGAATTCATGGCACATCTATCAAAAGGAAGTTCTTTACAGTCTCTGACGTTACAATCCTGATATAAATATTATCTCCTCAACATATAAGGTAGCCTGAAAACCGTATCACCAGACACTGGTGCTCAGATAAAACTCCCATCCGGCCTTCCATGGTGCGGGCACAAGTACTCAGATAAATCTGCCTGATTGATTCCCCGGCTCAGTGATTTTTGTTCTCAGATGAAGTTCCGGTCAAGAAACTCCTGGAACCTGTCACGGTACTGTTCGGTGACAGGTATCCGCACCTCGCCATAGACAATA
>Ga0116185_1000703_pt1 | contig 37224 bp, 48 predicted proteins | sample AD_JPNNA7_MetaG_FD_89754 | JGI IMG/M metagenome (GOLD analysis project Ga0116185, IMG submission 89754) | Active sludge microbial communities of municipal wastewater-treating anaerobic digesters from Japan - AD_JPNNA7_MetaG | ecosystem: Engineered > Bioreactor > Anaerobic > Digestate | place...
AGGGCTAAAACACCTGCTGATTTGCTGGCCATCAAAGGGATAGAAGCAGGTCTTCTAACGGCAGCAGGATTATTATAACTGGACAGATGGTTTGAGAGATTTTGACAGATGGTTTGAGAATATATCATCTGCTTAAAACCAAATGTTTCAGACATAAATTTGTGCCTCGTTTTACATTCGCGTGTTGACAATGTCCCAACCATGAAAACAAAGAACATTTTACATCAGAAAGATTGATTAATCCCTCTTTATATGCTTTTGAAAGCTTTTTAAAACGCCTTGTGGCGCGAATAAGACTACTCTTCCTTAAAAGAATATTATTATGCCATATCCTATAACCCAAAAAATCAATACCCCTATCAACTGGATAAATATCGCTTTTTGTATTAAGGCCAAGCTTCAAATGATTGTTTAGAAACAGAGATATCTCACGTTTCAGTCGGTGCAGTTCTTTACGATCTCCGTCCAGTATCAGGAAATCATCCATATATCTAATGTAATATTTTGTCTTCAAGCAATGCTTAATGTACTGATCCAGCACATTCAAATATAAATTAGCACCCCACTGTGATATTAAGTTGCCGATAGGCATATTCTTTGATTCCGGATCGTTCCTATCAAAAGTATTATTAAAAATAATCTGCTCGAAAAGCCATAGGGTATCTTTGCATTTTATCTTCTGTGATATAACCTGAAGCATTCTGTGATGATTGATAGACGGAAAGAACTTAGTTATATCACACTTTAAACAATATACCTTTCCCCATGTTTGTTGCGCCCTCCTTAAAAACTCAACCGTTCTTGATACTCCCGCATGAGTTCCTTTGTCTTTTCTGCACGCATACGAGTCATATATGAAAAGTTTATCCCAGATAGGCTCAACAATATTCATAATCGCATGGTGAACTATTCTGTCTTTGACCGGCGAAACATAGATAGTTCTTTTCTTCGGTTCATAAAGCGTAAATGTCCTGTAAGGGCTCGGAGTGTAAGTTTTATTGATTAATTCCCGCTGAAGTCTAATCAGGTTTTCTTCCAAGACATCCTTAAACTGCAGAATGTCCCCATAATATCGCCTTCCGAGCGAAACTTTGTAAAACGCAAGGTCAAGGTTCTCAAAATCGCATATCTTTTGGTATAGGTTTCCGTGCCTTTTCATCGTATAATTCGCCACTCCGGATGGCTTTCAGAAGACCTACTAACCATCCGGGCAGCATTTCTATTTTTGCCGATCCCAAGGGGATGCGACAAGGATCATAACCTGTACAGATTATGGACTGTCTTAAAAGGCGGTACCTTTTAAGCTTCTCCCGATATCTGTGCTGCGCGGGCACCGATGTTCCAGTTGTAGTTCGACGGCGCGTTGTTCAAGTTCAACGCGCCAGGGCACTGAGCGCCGTTGTTGCAGTTGCCCCCGCGAAGGTATCCGGTCATGACCCTGGTATCTTTTTAATCCAACCACCCACCATCTTGCCCAGCTCCACAATCATTTTCTCCCAGTTTTCATACTTGCCGAAGGGGAGAAAACCAAGTTCTTTGGCCAAACGTATTTTTGTTTTCAGATGGGCAATCTCTATGTCCAAATCCTGCAACGTTGTCTTTTTAAAATACTTTTTCTGAGACCTGATGATAAGCTTGTCAATCTCATACATGGTAAGGCGTATCTCAGCAGAAAGAGTGTGGCGTTCGCTCTTTGGGAATTGTTTCAGGCAAATGTAGCCATACTTCATCATGTCTTCATGTTTTTGTTTGATGATAAGTTGTTCCATAACCCTTGATTTCTATCACTGGCAAAACAAGACGTCAAGCTATTTGGGTATGACAAAGTTCATTAATGCCTTTTTAATGGCATTCAAAGCGTAGTCATTCGTCTTTAGATATGGCCGAGGAGGAATGTGAATAGAATATGCACCTGTTTTCATTCCAAAATCAGCCTTGCTGCTCTTGGCGAATAATGTTTTTCCGGCATACTTGCCCTTTTTATACTTTTTGAAATGAAGGACTTGCCCGGATCGCTGTATATCTCCTCCAAATTGATGAATCGCCGCATATACCTTATTGGTGCCGACCCGGGCACTTTTACTGTCATATTTGCTTGTTATAGATGAGGATAGCTGACCGCTCACCCGGAGTATTTTTCCCGGCCAATGCCCCTTCTTCTCTCTTTGTCTGATTGTGGCAGGTTTGAGTTTTTGCCATCCGGGTCCTTCCTTTTCAAAGTTTTCCCTCACTGCATCGAGCATGATCCCAGAAATTATTTTCATGGCAGGAGACATGTTCTGGTCCCGCCTTACAAGCTCGTTGAAGAGCTTTGTCACCTCTTTGTCGTTAATCTTGATTTCAATCATTTGTTGACATCCGGTAAAATTGTAGTAAAATTATATCTATGTGGGTGTTTACAAATAAAGGTTTCGTTTCGATCGTGCGACATGACACGAAAAAGGATGTTTTTATCGTGCGGGCACGCTTTAAGGAACATATCAAAAATCTGTTCCCAAATATAGAAGTACATGAATCTCCGGATTCCGATTATCGATTCAGAGCTTTTATTCCGAGACGGATCGTCTCCAGAATTATAGCAAGAAACGTTGATAACATCGATTACGGCAACTTTAAAAACTCGATTGATAATAGACCTTATCACGATGCCTGTCTCAATGTGTGGGGCTGTATGTACAAGGCGCAGCAGCGCCTTTATGATTAGAGGAATGAGCTGATGGATAAACAAGAAATGAAAAAACGTTATGACGGACTTAAACGTCTTCCGGAGCGAGGATGGGATTTGACTTGGGTTGACAGAGTCAGAACCTTTGAAGATTTCCTCAATAATGGCTCTAAGACAGCAGCGTTGCACAGAAGCGTACAGATCGTTTATTCCTCTACTGAAGCCTATGAAAGAGAATGCCGTGGTCTTGCCCCTGAGCTTCATGATCTTATCCTCGAAGCTTTTCCGCTCACCGCAGAAGAGAAGGCAAGTCTGGAAGAATGGCGTTCTGAACTCGATTTCATCTAATCACCTTCGCAGGAACCTTTTTCCCCAAAACGATATATTCAGATTCTCCGGCACCGTAATGCATGTATTTTTCTCCCTGATAGTAAGTCTTGATTACGTTTTCAACCCTGTGCTCCAATTCAACCTGTCGTGATCCGCTAAAGCCGCCCCGTTTTACCGTGACGGATTGTACAGCGTTTCCCTGCCATAAATTGTTTTCGAAGCTTCCGTTAAACTCGGAGTTGCTTACATACCGGAGAGCCTTAAATTCATCATACCCATGAAGCCGTCGTAAATAATATTGGTGAAACTCGTATTCGGCATCAAGTATCTTATAAACAGTCTTTACATCGAGTCTTGCCCTGGAAAGAGACAACCGCACATGATTTTCCAGTGTTGAACGTATGGTTTCCCTGTTTGTACTGCCGGAGTGGTATCTCGTAATATAGCCAAATCTTTCTTCTGCCCACAATTTTATAGTTGCAGCTCCCTCATTGGAAGAAGAATGGCTCCATTCACGAAACAGGGCTCTTGCCACTCCCCTGCTGTACCTATGGATTTTGCTGTTTATATATTCTTCAAACCTTTTGACGAGGGAAGTCATTTCAATTTGAAATGCCGTATCGGTGGAACCGTTGATCATGTTGTTAACAACCTTTGGCGTCCACGAGGATGTACCCCACTTTTTAAAATCTTCAAAATACTTACCGAACCCTGTAGGCGAATAAGTCCCCTTCAAGTTATATCTGTCGACCAGAAACTCCCTCCTATGCCATAACGTTTCGGTAAGTTCTTTTGCTTCTCCAGCGGACAAGCCCGCATCCGCAAACACTTTAGAAAGTACTGTTTTCTTCAAAGACAATAATGGTTTTGCCCCTTCAGCCTCCATAAAGACATCGGTTTTAAATAATTCCCCGAATATCTTAGCCGATTGAGGATTTATCGTAGGATCGAGAAGAGTCTTGACTTCCGCAGGAACCTTTTCAAAAGGTTTTGCGGCTCCCTGTGCTCTGAACTTGAATGAACCCCCGGTATCCACAACAAAAAGCCTGCCTTCTTTGGTAAGCATAATATTGTCAAAATCAAGCCCCACAACGTCCCAGTTTTTTACGAGAACCGATGACTGAAATATTTTAGAGAGATCTTCCTTATAGACTACCATCTCTTGCGAAGTGAGCTTTTTGAGGCCGTCCACCCATTTGCTCACGACAGCCAATCTCTCTTTTCCTTTAGGATCAGGAATTCGGAGCAATTGGATATCAGGTGTTTCGATACCCATTAATTGATGAATCCGTGTTGATGCATATTCAGTCTTGGCCTGAAGTTCATTTTTGTAGAATTTCACATAATAGCGGCTACCTGATGCATCCTCATAAATTCCCCCTGGATTTGATCCAAGTTGACTGTTGGGAACCGGCTTTAAACCCGGTATTTTTGATGCAGCTATTGTCTCGGCAATCTCTTTTTTCGCTTCATTTACGAGAGGTTTCATCTCATAAGGGTAATTAGACCAGTCAGGTTGCCAGAATTCCCTCCCCGGATTGTAATTCCACCCCACATCGGTGGCAACTTCTCTTTTTGTCTTCGGGTCCGTGTAGACCGTTATCGGTTCCTTCCTCCCGGTTTTCATCGATACAAGCTGTTCTTCACTGTGAAGGTTGCCTTCCCCTTGAGAAACCTCAAGGTTTCTATTTTTCATATCATCGGCGGATAGCGCCCGAACGTCACACCGGCAGTTCCACCCATTTGGAGGCCAAAAAGCCTTCCAGAAGGGATCGTCATACCGGAAGACCTTTCCGTGTAATGCCCGATGCGCAGGGCGGGTTTTTGCGTCAAGGATGGCCACATATTGAAAATATGGCCTGTCTTCAATATTTTCCATAAAGGCTTTATATCGTCCTGTCATGTATGCCGTCTGCAGGTTTGTTTGATAAATCGTTGCCAGCCTCCGGGTGCTCCCGAGTTGAACAACCTTGCCTCCCTCTTCATCTCCGACAAGTTTTTTCCCCCACCACCCTTTTGCCCTGAGCTTTGGCTCCAATTCTTTTTTAAACTGCTGAAAGGTTATACCGCCATCGAGAGATTTTTGCACCATCTCTCGAATGTCCTGAAGCACATCGAGCCTCATGGCTTTTGCCACGGTGAACGCCTTGGTGTGAGCGTCTTGCCAGATATCGTGCCAATCCCAGGAAAAAGCATAACCCTTTGATTGAAAATACTTTATTGCGTCTTCCGGTTTCAGTCCTATGGCGTACTTTAAAGACGGTTTTACGGCCATTTAATATCCTTCCGCAATCCAGGTTATATCTTTTGTGCCGCCACCTACGATTGTGACATTGATCCCCGTTTCGTCATAGCTTGTCACGTCGACCTGACCGCCTCCAACCGCTGCTACGCTCACCGCTTTCACCGCATTAAAAGTCTTGTTGAATGTAATCTTGCCGGAATTGGTTATCGATTGCTTCCCCCCGTCCGATATATCCGGCACGTCCAGTTGATACCAGAGATCGGTGAGGAGGTGCTCAACGGACGGATTTCTCGTGTCGAAATACACCTTGAACTGAAGGTACCTTGCTTTGACAAATCCCCCATAGACTTCTTTCCATGACAGGGAGTCCTGAGAAACAAAGGCCCTGATCCGGATCACTCCAACTTCTCTATCGAAGTCGGAGATATATATACCTTCAAACTCGGATACGGCCCCGTTAATATCCGATGCTTCGTCATAAACGTTGTAGTTACGGGTGCCGTCGTAACTCAAGTATCCTTCATAGATTTTTCCTAAATCGATGACGGCAGAGGTGAAGGTTCCCGGTTCGGCAAAGTCCATTGTGGAGAACCAGTTCACGAGGTAATTCATATCCGATACGAGTTGATTCTCAAAGGCGTTGATGTAATTCTGTGTGTCGCAATCCCGTGCGCTTCCCACAGGGAGATTGATAGGGCTTCCGTGTGCGGAAGGACGGCGTAATTGATCGGACGTGGTATAACATATTGTACCCTCATACGTTCCCAATGATAAATCGACAAAATCCTGAATAAGGTAGTTTTCCGTATATGTTCCTTCGATGTCTACGGTCACTGTTGCGGGATTTACACTTTTGTTCCCAAGAAAATCAACGGCATAGACATTAAACTTATACTGCCCGTTGCTCACCGGAAGACTGATCGAGTTTGCCGTTGTCTCTATAGCGTCCTTCGGTACCGCTGGTTCGCCGACAACGATCCGGTAATGGTGCAAATCAACATCTGAGCATTCATCCCACTGCAGGTGCAGGACCCTGTCGGTCAGGGTATATTTCAAGCCGGTTATGTCGGCAGGGGGAAGTTTTTGTATGTTCGCCGTATATTTGAGCACCATGTGGCGGGTTTGCGTGCCATCATACCCATATCCTCTAACATTGAAAAAGTATGTAATCCCGTGCTGTCCATAAAAAATATAGGTGTTGTCGATATATTCCATATTGTATTCCAGGTCTCTGAACATTGTCATCGTTGTATTCTCGTCGGCCTGGTAAGGTACATTACCCGATACACCCACAAAGAACTTTGCACAATTCTTTGAATCCCAACTAAAAACAAGCTTGCTCAGTATGGCATTTCCCGACCGCTTCAATTCTTCGGTTACTCGCAGGTTTGAGACTTCCGGCGTTGTGGATAATGCTGAATAATTGGGTGTGGGTAGTACATCCTGCCCGGAGTCGACATTGTAAACTGTTTCGTTATATTCCAGGCATAATAGGGTAAAATTCAAATCCATAGATGGTTTGATGGATAGAATTGAAAAGGGCTTCGTCACAATGTTCTGTTTGCCGAATGCGTATTCACAATATTTTTCAGGAAGAGAACCTGCTTCAAATGGAACGGTGACCTCTACCAACCGGCCATCGGTAACGCCGAGAACAGTTCGCTGAATTATATTGTCACTCTTCAGCTTGATACGTATAACGTAGGTATAACCCTGTTCCATTTCTACATCCCTGTCAAGCCGGATATGGGAATTATCCAGTCCTATATCCTCAAGTCTGCCCGAATATCCCCATTGAGGAATATCGTGGCTTATTTCCACAACATCCCCGATAGTCCCCTCGATCATCTGAACAGGGGCGGTTATAGTAACAAAGTTGGTGAGTTCCTTATTTCCGGTGAGCATAAAAAAACCATCTCGCCAAACCTGCGACGGGCGCACCACGCCGACCATATCAAGGTTTAACGGTGTTCGATATGAATCCATCTGCGTATGTAATACCTGCAGGCTGTCTCTCTGGTATCCGTTCTCCTTGTTGGTAAAATCAATTTTCAGCTCCCTGGGTCTTTCCTTTGCTGATGACCACCGTTCTTTAAAAGAGCTTTTTACCGTGCTGCCCATAGTAATCATGTGTTTTGGAGAGCGGGGTTTGTTGATGGCCAGGGTAAGCATCACTCCCTGCCAGAATGGGATAGCTCGGCAGGATTTGAATATTCTCAGGGATGTTTCCCAAAGACTCATACCGGCATCGAAGACTCCGTCGAATTCGTGCCGATGCTCCGTGCCTCCTTTTCCGTCAGGCACCATTTCATTATTTCTCGACGCAAGTTCTCTGATCTTAACGATGTCAATTTCGGAGGGGAGCATCTTGTCATAACGGATTACGTTATATTGATTATCCAGGAGAGGTTGGGTGACAACGTCAAAACCCACCCATGCAGGGTCATTTGTGAATGTTCTTTGTCGTGAGGACAGACCGTAATCGGTATCGACGATCGCGCCCTCGCACATGCATGAAAATCTTAATGATCCTGAGAGTTGATCAGTTGCCAATGCCTTTATCCCTACCAGCACCATCCTCGGATATTCAAAATCGTCGGCATACACCTCTCTCACGGCAGAAAGATACATATCATCGGCATAGCGGGAGGATGTCTGATCAACAGATAGATTGGAAACCCTGATTTCATATTTCCCGGGGCTTAAATTCATCTCCGTTTTATATGTCCTTCGAATCGTAGAGTTCTGGGCACCGGAGACGGTTGCATAATCGACGATATTTTCACGGTTTACCGTGTAGTAAACAGTTTCTTGAATCCATCTGCATCTGGCAGTTAAATTATAATCATAATTATAAATGTTCTGTCCTTCATAATATGAATAAGGGTTATCTCCGCCGTTTTGTACCTCTACCCAAGTCCTGTCACCCCATTCGCCGTTCCACTGCCAGTAGCCCAGACTCCAATGGCCTGACTCCACCGGCACCTGCTCTGTCCATGCCACCTCCTTTTGCGTTATCACAGTCCAGTCTGCATCTCCCTGCTTTTTTATTTCTATCCGGAGGTCTACGCTTATAGCGTCAAGCCCTCCGGCGTTGTTGGCGTAATAAAGTCCGTAGGGGAAAGTTATATCAACTTCCAGGCCGTTAAAGTCGCTGCCGATTGTGACATAGGTATAAGGATTGTCCTTCGTAACCTTGACGGACAAAGGGTATTCTGATTTCGTGTCGTTAAAATTAGGAATAGGGTCCTGGTCAAGGTGGCCGTAACGTGTATAAATCTCCACGCCCTGCAGGTTCTCCGTAGGCTGGTCATTGATCTTAAAATCATATAGCCGGTTAACAGGACCCAGACCCAGACATACGAGAACGTTTAAATATTGCTTGTCGTTAATATTCTCGATATGCGAGGCTACAACGTTGCCGTACAGTTTATGGGTACCGAATACCCTGGGAATGGCCGCGCCCTGCTGCTGAATGGTCTGCGGGTTCCATGAGTAAGTTTGCGTGGTATCGAACCCACCGTGTACATCCATTGTAGGCAGATCGGGTGATTTTGCAAGGGCGGAAACGGCAAGGCCACCGAGGATGGAGACGGCCATAGAGGTAGCAATGCTGCCTGCCATACCTGCTCCGAAAACACCTGCGGAAAATATTGACGGCGCAGCCCAGCTTAATGCACCCGCACTGATAGCAACCGCCACGATTGCAATGGCTATGCCTACAAACGTAGCAACATCATCGCCGGGCACCGGAACCAACATAACCATGTCTCCCGGCATAGGGTACGTTGCATGAAGCTTGTCTTCAGGGATGAGATGTGTATTCAGCATTACCACAAAATCAATTTCTTTGGTGACCATTTCGGGAAGATGGCGGGTCTTTATTGCAAGGAGATTCAAACCCTTTTCATAAGGTATTTCTACGGTGCGGAGCGTATCGGAGTTGAAAGGGCTTTTGCATTCCTTTATGGTCAGGCTGCCCATCGGTAGTACCCTCTTATCCTGTGTCTCCAGGCGATTGCGTCCAGGCGGGATACGACAACAGATTTTTCCCGCATGATGTGGATAAATGAGTTGCCGTCTTCAAGAACAACCCCGACATGTGTTTCGTAGGGGGGCAGCACAGAGAATACCACAAAACAAAAAGCCTCCGGACGGTCTATTTTTTCAAATAGTTGCTTTCCCTGTGCCACCATCTGATGGATAAGGGACATGTCCACGTCATCGCCGTAGGCGAATTCTGGAATGACAACGCCCCTGCGTTTCTGAATTTCCATGACAAGGCCGTAACAGTCCATCCCGTTTTTATCCCGTCCGTGCCGTTTAAATGGTATTCCGAGGAGGTCTTTATAATCAAACAACTTTTATCCCCTTTTGAGACAGGCCGATAAAAGCTCCGTATCTAAGACTGTTGTTCTTTGCCCGGCAATCGGTGAGGGTGTTTTTGCATGTTTCTGATCCAGCCGTGTAATTTTCTCCCTCGCACCATGTCGATATGGAAGAGTTCAGACGGCCTGCCGGAGATCTTCCGGAAATACCTTTTCTATTCGCCAGCCGCCAGTATTTCCACCAGATCGCTCCGGTGACAGGCTTGTTGGCTGCAGCGGAGAGATGATCCTGAATTCCGATATATATATTGCCGTCATCTCCATAGACAACCGATGCCGATGGATCGTTGTAATAACATTCGTGCCATTTGAACCGCCACATACAGTGGTTTGCAAGATACCGGTATACGGGGTATATATCCCTAAAAAGGTTTCTTCCGCCGCAGGCAAAAACAACCCAGTTTTCATCCGATGAGGCATCGAGGATTTCTATTTTTGTTTGCAGATCGACGTAGCTTTCAGAAAGGTATTGCGCATTGATAATCGTCAGGATTATCTCCGATCCGACAGCGCCCTTTGTCTGCTGCAGGTATGTCTCGAATATTCTGAGCGTATTGTCCACACGGATATTCCAGGTTGGTATGTTGCCGTCCGAATCTATTTCCGGCAGCTCTATCTGAAACGGAAATTTCGTATATGTCACTCCGGTGGTAGGGATTGTAATATCTTCGTTGTTGTGGACAAAGTGGAGCAAGGCGCTGTTCGGCAGGGTAATGTCGAGAAGAAACAACCAGGGATAAATGGAGGCTATTTCGTTTTTCAGGTATTTTAAAACAGGAGGGAGCGTCATTATACCTGCTCCAGAATGAATTCGGTGTCCCACCAGTTTGGCGATTCCCGCATGGTAAACATTATGGGCCCGGCGAATCGCACGCTATAGGTGATAAGCCCGACAGGGCTTGTCCAGGAAAATATACCCGCACCTCCTTGAACAGCAATCTCAAAAGCCTCTATGGTTGCCTTGTCGGTAGGAGTAAGAAGGCCGTATTTGACTTTCCACTTTTTTGGAATTCTGGTGAACCTTGCCCTGGTTAAAATGTAGCCCCCGTCAAGCTGCGTCCTTATTGTAGGGTCTTGGGCTAATTCTTCTCCCCATCCCTCGATTGACGGCGTCACGGTGAGCGTCGGAAATACTACCATTAAATGTCCTTTATCCCATAAATATTTTTAATTGTGCGGTCTTTGTCTGCAAGCTCGATCATAACGTTTTTTATCATCCTTTTCCCGTCCCATTGTGTTTGGGTCTCTCTCTGTTTTACATCCAGACCGGTTTTATTGTCGATATTAACCTGGACGGTGACAATCGGCTGAGAGGTTCCGTCCATACTTCTCGCTATATTGGTTAACCATTCGTTTTGCTCCTCGGTGATATAACGTTCTCCTACACGGTTAATGACCATACGTTCATCGCTATTAAGTCCACCGGCATGAAACACAGGAATATATCGTCTGACCGTCCCCCCCGTGTGTGCTACTTGCGTACCGCCAGGATTAAGCGATGGATGGTATGTGGGTGTCCCCGATGATCCCGAAGACGCTGGCGTGCTGCCGAACAGACTCCCTATGCCGCTTATGATGCTGCCAGTTACCTGCTGCCCCAAAGCATTGGCCATTGCCCTCTTAACGCTCGATAAAAAGCTGTTAAGATAGTCGGAAAGGCTTTTTAATTTTCCTTCAAAGGCATCAAAAAAGAAATCACTGAAGGACTGTTGCATAGCGGTAGCGGTCTCGGTGGCGATCTCTTTGGCCATTTGAAACGATGTCTTCACATTCCATAAAAACTCTGTGAGTCCCCGATTAAACCCTTCCCCGAAGCTTCCTGTAAGTTCTTTAACGGTCATGGTGAGTTCGTTTATCTTTGCCCTGGTTTCATCGATTCTGCTTTCGGCTTGAAATTGGGCGGTAAGATCGTTTCTCTCTATGGCCTTTTCCCGTTGCTTGACATAAGCTTCAAGAAGTTTTGTATGCTCTTCTATACGTCCCTTGGCAATGTCTGCTTTTGGTAAGGACATTTCTTTTTCTGCAAGATCAAGAACGGCCAGTTGACGTCTTGATTCCGCTTCAAGGATGGCGAGATTAAACTCCTCGTTTATCTTTTCCCGTTCCCGGACACCCTTTGCCTCGATCTGGGCAAGACGCATCTGGTATTCTTCATAGGTCATTTCTGTCGACGACCATATCTCACCAAGCTCTTTTGTCAGTTTTGTTTCTTCCTGGATGCTTTTCTGAATCCGGTTTTCCTGCTCGTTGCCGGTTGAAGTCTGCAATTCTTCTACGAGAGACTTGTATTTTTTTTCTCCCTCTTCTCGTTTCTTTTGGGCCTCCTCATATTCCTTCCATTGTTTTTCCCATTGAGCCTTGCCAATCATTGCCTCTTTCCAGCGATCAAGAAGACTCTTGTCGAGTTTGACTTTGTGCTCTCTCATTGATTTGTCGGCTTCCTGCACAAGGTCTTTGTATTTATTTTCAATATCAAGTATTTTGTCGGACAATTCGTCGGAATGATAGGCAGTCTTATCGATATCGGTTTGCAAATCCCTTAACTTTTTCTGCCAGTTTTCAAGGGCCTTGATCTGTTCTTCCGTTTGCCTTTGGGGGTTTGTCTTATAACCTGTTTTTTCTTTGTTTATCTCTTTATAGTAATAAAGAACTTGCCCAAGCTCAGAAACAACCCTCGTGAGACCGGCAGCTTCGGGGCTGGCATAGTCCAATTGCGCAAGTTGTTCCTGCGTAGCCGGTTTAAAGCCTTCCCTCCGCATAGCCATGTCTTGTAAGGCTCTGTCATTTGCGTTATATCGATCTTCAAACATCTTGTTCCATTCGACAAACTTTTGGGATCCTTTATCCAGACCCTTGAATTGTCCGAGAAAAAAGGTATAGTTGATCCCCTGAGCAACAAGACGGGGTATTGCAGTTAAAGTCCCGCCGATCTTATCCAGAAGCATTGCAAGTCTGTGCACATCGGCAATGGTCTCTGTTATAAAATCCCTAAATGTCTCGATGCCTTTCAAAAAATCCTTGTTCCACTCTATCTTGTTTGTTTCTTTGTTGATTGTAACGATTTTGTTTGTGATGTCAGATAACTGCTGCTTAATCACGTCAAAAAGAGGTTGAAAAACCTGGCCCCCTGCCTGGAGGGCTATATCTTTTGCATTACTCCATAGTCCGGCCCAAGTATTCTGGGATTCTATACCGGCAAGCTTATAAGCATCGAGTTTCTCCATGAGAAAGGTGAAGAGTTTGTTCGCATCCCCTTCAACCTTTCTTACATCCTCGTTTCTCAGACCAAGGACAGTTGCTATACGTGATGTTCGAGGATTGATATTGCCGGTCAGTATCGATCTGGTTTCCTCGCCCATCTGGTCAAGCGGCAATCCGATTGCTCCCGCCGCCTGCACCATGGCAACGGTAAAATCTTTTGCCATCCGTTTGTCAAAGCCTTTTGCCATCGCAACAGGAAGGGTTTCCTGATATGCTCTAACAAGTTGGTCAAGGGTTGCAATTGTCTGGAGATTTGCAACCTGCAGTTCATCAAGCATTGACTTTGCGTCTTGCTGTGCCGCCTTTAGTGCTTTTTCCCCCTCCAACGCCTTGCCTGTGGTTTGATCTATGTACTTGCCGCCTACCATATAGGCAGTTGCAATCCCCAGCGCCGATGTCTCCATCTGGCCGAGAAACCGGAGAGATTCCCTTGCCGCGTTTTTTATTTCGTTGAAAATTACGGTGGCAATGGCAAGGCCGCCGAATGTCTTGATGAGGCTGTCTATTCCTCCCTGAACCTTTCCAGCTTCATTTTTCAAGCCTGTAAGATCATCCCGTATGCCATCCATCTTCTTGCTGAGTTCAGGGAAACCCTTGCTGATCGCTTCAAGAATAAGTTCAATTTTATTATCAGGCATTTTTACAATCCTTATAACTCCTCGGTTTCATATCATCCCACCCTCTCGCTGCATTGTTTGTTGCACATGCTGCACGCCGAGGATACTCTGCATGATTTGGCTTTCTTCTCTTTTTGATTAAGCTTGCTTTCCTTCACGCCCAGAAATGCCAGCACCGCTTCTCTGAACATGACCTGCCTCGTTTGATAATCAAGGTGCGGAACACACTGCTTCAGCGTATAGCTCCATTTGATCTTCTCGTGTTTCGTAATATTCCCGCTTGAAAGGATAACGCAAATGTTATCTATCCATTCGGCCCCGTTATCGTTGCCTTGATTTTTTCCGCTTGATCCCGTAGTTTCTTTAAAAGAGAAACTATCGGGTTGCATCCGAAAAAATCGGTGATTACCTCCATTGCCAGATCAAGATCGACTATGAATTTAAGTTCATCAGCAAAAGACTCTATATCCTTGTCCTTCAGTTTCTCTCCTTTTTCGCAAAGAACGATGGCCAACGCTTGAGGTATCTTTTCTTTTAAAACAGAGATAATATCTTCTGGCTGCATATCGGTTTGTATCTCAAGACCGTTCAACAGGGCTGATAACTGTTCTATTTGTCCCAGCACAAGCGGTTTTTGCACATATGACTTGCCGTCTATTTGGTATTCATATTCTTTTTTATCCATATTCTCTCTCCTCAAGCTTTATTATGTGAAAGCAATCGATATCTCGTCATCTCCTGAACTTCTGTTTAACTGGCAGGTGATCCCATAATTTTTGATGCCTTCCTTATTGTCATCAGACAGTCCCGTGTATTGCACCTTGGGAGCCGTGATAGTGCATATGTTTCCTGCGCCTCCCGATAAGGCAAGCGTTAAAGCGCCTTCATTACCCGATCTGAGTTTGCCGTAAAAATCATACGTAGCGACGAGAACCGCTTCCGGGTCCATCGTCATGGACGGTTTCCTGGATGTTATCACCGCGCTCATGTGTCCGCTTGAAGAGTTCACGTCTTTTCTCAGGGCGATATTGTTGTTCATATTGATATCCATTGTGCCTATAAGAGCGGCGTAAGAATCTACTGTAAAAGAAGCAGAAAGAAACGCAGGCGGTTTTGTAGATTCGTAACTCACACCACTACTCAACATCGCCCCATCAGTAACGGAGAAATCCGCTCCGGTAAATTCGAAGTGGAGCCATGCCGGTGCGCCATCTTCAAGCTTCAGACTTACATTGCCTCTGGCACCCCAAATCTTCTTAATAACACCGTCGACGTAAAGAGCCATTGTAAGACTTGAGATCGACGAGGAAGCTGGAGCATAGGTAACGGATGTCACAGGAACAACGGTTTCTCCAAACCCGCAACCCTTCAGAAGGACTCCGAGGGCTGGGGCTGTGCCTGCCGTGCCGGAACCTTTCACTTCTACGTCAAACTCAATTTTTGCCGACCTTGCGCCTGGTATTTGTGCCCAGGGCGATAACGATGACGAAACGTTCGGTCTCTCTCCCATTGCTATGTTCGGGGTAAATTTAGGGTTCGCCACCAGGATTGCCTGTGCTCCGGACAATGTCTCGGCAGAACCTTCCGTCTGCTCAATTTTTGCCGCTAATTGTGTTCTCGCTTCTATCATCACTTACCTCCTTGCCTTTTTTTACGGTAGACTTTGAAGCCTCCCCGGTATCTTGCACTCCATACTGCAGACGGTGAAATTCTTCTTCTGTAAGCGATTTACCGTCCTTGTCCTTATAGCGGGTTTCACCCGTATTGACTATGTCATCCATGCGTTTCCTCCTTTATCACGTCGGCACGTCAAGATAATGCCGTGTCTGAAACCTCATCACATAACTTATGACGCCGTTTTCGTAGTCGTATATCTCCCGCGAAATACACGTCCATGGTTCAATGTCCGTAATGGACAATTGCTTTCCGTTTATTGCCTGCTCTATTGCCTCAAGGAGAACATAGGCGTCTTTTGCCGCCTCCTTCTCAGGGCTCAAAGATAGGTTTTTGCACATGATCAATATCTCGTAGTTCACAATGTAAACCGGCCTCGGTCTCGATTTGGTGTTCTCATCCCCGGCGAAATACACGAAGGCGCAGGGGTAATTGAGGGTTTGCGGATGCCCCTTTCTTCCGAGAGAACCAACCAGGCGGAATAAATGTAAACCTTCTATTGTCGAGATCAGGCGGTCTTCTATTTCCGAGATGTTCATGGCTTCGACCCTTTTAATTGATTGAGGATGTCTTTTAGTTCGCCCTGATACCCTTTATCCAGTTCACGGTTTTTGAGCAGGTTCTTGGCGTTCTCCGCATCGATGCAATAGCGTTCATCCCGTTCAGTGAACGAAACCGGATAATATTCCGGAGATACCGGAATGGACGGTATTTCCTGCCGGATATATTCAGTTTTGACGATCTGGTTTCCCTGGGTACATCCTGTTAAGCTCGTCAAGGAGAGCATCATCAGGAGCACCGGAAGGATCATCCTTTTTTTCATTTGAAACCCCTTCTTGTTTATCCCCCGCATGTCGCTGAACCGGAATATCGTCGATTCTTTTGATGTTGCGAAGCGTCGTTTCTTTGATTTTCAGCCGTGTATCGCAAACGGAGTAAGCGGTTTTAACGTCTTTTTTCAGACTTTCAATGGAGTCCTGATTTGTTTTGTTAGCCTCCTGGCATAGGGACAATCCCTGCCGTGCGGTCTGCAATTCGGCCTGGGCATGGTTTATCCGCATCTGCTGGATTTTGCCTACAACAGCCCCTCCGATAACGGCAGCTATCAGATATGGCCAGATGACCCTCAATATTGTAAGATACGGTATCATCGCAATTGCCTCCAGTTATGCCATACGATCCAAACATAACCCACCACGATCACAAGACCTGCTATTGCCACCACATGGTTGTTATTTCCGAAACAGTAAATGGAACCGGCAACAAACAAAGTCAGCAATATCTTGACCGGCATAAAAAGCTTTTTCTCGATGCACCACTTCATGACCGGGTTAAGCTCAATCCCCCCGTTTTTTAGAATCTTTCTCGTTGTGAGATAATCCAGTATGCCCAAAACAAGAATAGCTGTGCAGATCGCAACAATCATCGATACCTGCCTCCTTTCATAAAAATAAGATATGGATACTCGATGTTGACCCTGCACATATCGAGAGATTTGCCATTTTTAAGTCTGATGATTTTCCGTTTGCACATCGTTTCCACCAGGGCATAATCACAAGAATCAGCGCGGGCGATCTCCTTATTGATATTCCCCGCTCCCCCGTTGTACGCCCGGAAGGCAAAATACCAGTCATGGCATTTGACCACCCCGTAAAGCCAGCGATCATAAAGGATTATCGCCCTGATCGACCACCTGGGATCATAAGGCAGGGGCTCAATGGAGATCTCCTGTAAAGCCTTTTCGTGTCCCTGTATCCAGTCTGCCGTATCCGGCATAAACTGCCCCAGTCCCATGCCGCCGTCAAAGGCGGTTATGCCTTCGTTGCAACGGCTTTCCTGCTCGATCTGCCCAAGGAAGAGATGCCACGGAGCATCGATGCCGACGAAGTACCTGGATTCACGAATTACGGAATTCCTGAATTTCAGGCATCTATCCAGGGCATTACAGTCCCAGGGTAAGAGCAAGGATAAGAGCAGCATACAGGATGCCGCGAAAAAACAATATTGTCCTTTTCTCATACTGAGATAACTCCTCTGTTTTATGAAAAACCGGCTTGAAGTAAAACAACCATAAAAGTTCAGCAAGGCCAAGGCCAGCCACGGAGAGACACAGTTTAAAGGTAAAGACTTTGATGGCGTTCACTCCCTGGGTAATAAAGAGAATGGGCAGCACTATCGCCAGAGTAATTCCGAACCTCAGAGCGTATTTTAAAAACTCCCATTCCCACCCTTTTTGAATTGCCCGGAAAAACAACCAGGCCAGCAATGCGACCAGAATAATTATGCAGATTATCATTTCAACCAATTTTCCGTCCTCCCTGCCCTTGAAAAATCCCCTACACCCCTTTTAAACGTTTTTAATTTTGATTTTTCCGGGTGCATCCGTATCAAACCCTATGTCCGACGATAAAACGCCTTTAAAAGGCATCTAATGTGCTTTTTGAAAATGTTCTATCATCGGATGTTTTGTTCGTTCTGTATTCCTCTTTGCCTGCAATATCACCGCCCGATTCGGCAGACCCAAGAGAAATCTTCCCGGCCTGAATCTGCTCAAGGAGTCTCACCGTGTTGACATATTTCTTCGCAACGTTGTCATTTCCAATTTCCGGACGCCGTCCGTAAAGATAGAAGATAACCAGGTCTATGGACAATTTTTTCAAAAACGACGGCACAGTGGAGAGGGGGAGGGTGTACCTCCCCCGTAAATATCCGTCTATAAGTTGATCGGCGTAATCAATGGCATCATCCACCACATCGGTGTCAACTACGCCGCTTCCCGCATCATCGGTAAGCTGGATCAGACTTTCTTCGGGCAGCAGCTTCTTAATGTCGTCAAGGGTGCAATATGCCATTATTGCCGATCTCCTTACGTTGCAAAGGTGTCTTTGAACATATAGCCGAGATCTGCACCGGTGCAGACGATATCGGTCTCTTCGGCCACTTCGTAAACATCCTGATGCCTTGACGGCTCTCTCCAGGTCGTTGTTCGTCTTGCCTGGCCGTCTTCGTAGGCAACCCGCGCCTGATATCCGGCTGCAGGAATCTTGAGCCCGGGCGATGCCGGTCTGTAATACACAAAGCCCATACCTTTGCCAGAGTTCACTTCCCATACATAGGAAGCGGTGAATTCTGTCCCTGCTTTGGTCTCCTTTGCGGTGTTTACGATGGCTTCACCGACAATAACCTCTTCGAGGTCAAGCAGAGCGGCGAGGATATCTTTTGTCAGAACGCCTCTTTCGGTATATTTGATCTTGTCGAGAACGGACTCGACATTCTTTAAGGCTTCATAGGTTGCATAGTCCAAGAGGAGCACGTTCGGGGTCAATCCGGTTTTGCTCTGGACGGCCTTTTTTGCTTTTGCAATGTCGGCAAGAAAGGTGTTGGTGTTTCCTGTCGGAGACCACAGACCTTCTGCATCTTCGCCGCCTGCGCCGTTGCCGTCTATCCATGAAGTCTCCTTGATCAGGGCTGCTACTCTGCGCTCTTTGGAAAGATCAATCTTGTCGGCGCAAAACTCTATGGCGTCCTGATCCGGCTTCAAGGGCGGGGCCATTTGTGATCTGACATACCGCCTGTCCTCGTCGGTTACTTCTTTCGCAAAGGCATATTCCTTTGTCGAAATCGACAAAAGGTCAACCTTGTAGGTGCCTCTCGGTGCTTCCCCTCCGGGGCCCCTTATCGCAGCCTCGTCTCTAAACCAGGAGCCTTTGAGATACCTGGCAATCTTCGCTTTCGGGTCGACCTTGTCGAGAATCCGAAAGACCCTGTCGGCGATGTAGCTTTTATTCCGGTACTGAACGCTTACATTCTGCAGCGGTCCGGCTGTCAAAAGTTCCTTTACAATTGGATCTGGCATATCGTATCCCTCCTTTTTTTATGCAAGTGCTCTGAGCACAATGTAGTTTACAATCAGGTCTGCTCCGGGATCGCCGGAGAATGTGCAGGTTATGTTCCCTCCGCCTGCTTTTGCCTTGGATGCGAGCAGCGTCCTGTTATTGGTGCCGTCATCCTGGACGGTGACAATCGGCACATCTGTTTCGAGCATTCCAGTTACCTCGATGTCTTCCGCCGCCGCGCCTCCGGTAGTTGTGTGGCTACCCGCTGCAACAACTCCATAGAGGGCTTCCGTGGCCTTATTCGGCAGAGAACCAAGACTGTAAATGGTCACCGCTTCTGTGCCTGAACCGGCGTTTGTTACAACAACCAGGAACCTTCTTGAATTGTACCTCTTGACGGTCATGTCTCCGGAGAGCGTAACCCCTGAGCCTGCGGTCAAGGTAATCGTTTCATCTCCATCGGCGGTGTTGCGAATCTCGAACTCAAAGCAACTGCTTGCAACAACACCCTGAATAGCGGCCACGATCAATGCTGCTGTCGGGGACACATCGGAACGGTTGGCTCCGGCAGGATCACGAAGGATAAGCCCGCCAAGCAGCTCCGCTGCACTGTATGTTACAGCTCCGGCAGTAGTCTTTGTAGTTACCGTACTCTGCTGCCAGGGCACTGCGGTAATGGCCGGAACAGGGCCGCACAGCAATACTGTTGCCAGGTCGTCTTCAGCTTCAGAGGCTTCCAGAACAAAGGCTCTTGCGTATGCCAAGGCCAGTGAAGCATCTTTGCCTTTGCCTGCGTCGGCGGCATCCACGTATTCTGCCTTTACCCAGGACCCTACGCCAAGGGCATCGTTCATCTGGAGTTTGCTGACGCCTATCTCCATAACCACTGCAGCTTCACCTATTGCGGGTGCGTTCTGCAAGATGCCCTGACAAATCTCTGTTTCGCTGTTAGGCCGCCTGACCCCTGTGGATGTGAGTACAACGAACCTATATTGGTCGTTACTCAGATCCTCAATGGCCTTATAACTTTCTCTTAATACCGGTAGTTCTTTTGCCATAGCTAACCCTCCTTATCCTTTGATCTCTGTGGCATATTCCTCTGCCAACTGAGGATTCTCCTGCTGTACCAACGTCAACGCCTCGTTGTAGTTCAGCGTTTTGTCCGCTTTCAATTTGTCCTGGATCAGGGCTTCGATCTTTTCTGCCGTTTTGCCGGTAAGGGTGGACGCCCTGTCTTTGGTCGCTGTTTCTTTGAATTCCACCTGTTTTGGAAGGGTGTTTAAAAAGGTTTTAAACGCCTCTAAAGGGGCCTTTTTCACCTTGCCATCAGCCTCGGCGAATTCATACTCGGCGGTATCGGAAAGTATCTCCATAAAGTCTACAGCCAGGACTTTCTGTGCCGGTGTGAGCTTGCCTTCTCTCACAAGTCCGTCGCAGTAGGTGTTGAATTCCGTTTTTCGTTTTTCAGAGCGTTCTTTTTCCAAATTCAGTTTCAAATCTGCAATCTGTTGTTCTTTTGTTTTGTCTTTTTCCGAATAATCGGAGATGTTTTTTTCCAGTTGTTTGATCTTCGCTTCAAGCTCTGCAACTTTATCCATATCTTCATCCTCCTTGGCTTTTTTGCCTTCCTTGAAGGCATTCGTTATCTTCTGATCCTGGGCATCATCAGGGGAAATATCTTGCTTCAGTTCATCAATCTCCCAGGAACCCACTATCTTGTCGGCAGTGTCTGTATCAAACTTCTCGATAAGCCATTCACGCAGTCTTTGAAATATTCTCCCGACCATGGGGAGTTGGTACTCTTCGAACTCGATGGTAGTGAGGTTATCTTCAGAGAACTGTACATCCGCCAAGCCCTTTACTGCCGGAGGAATAGCTCCCAAAAACCCCACATGGCGCAAGGTAAAGTCGGGATACAATGAAATTGACCGTTTCTTAAAAAGTCCTTTATTCACCATCTCCTTGAACTCCGGCACCACATCCTTTGCTTTTGCAAGGAGTCGTGTTCCCTCCCGTTTCAGACCTTCAACCCACCCCCAGGCAGGTGCGTTATCCTTCGGGTGACCGATAACTATAGGCGCTTCATGACAGGAAGGATTATATTTTGACACAATTGTGTCGAGGTCTTCCTCAGACCAGGTTCGTTCGTTTCCAGCCGAGTCCTGGTGAGTGCCTGCTTTGAATATCTCAAACCACATAGTTCCCTCCTTTTTGCAACATCCTATACCCGTGGAAAAGATATTTCTTCTGAACTGTTCAGGAGAAATATTCATTACCAATTGATATCCTCGCTATCAGAATGATAGCGAGGAGTATGAGGGTACGGCTTCCATCCTGGAAGCTCATAAAACAAGGGGGCCAAGAATGTCGGAGACCGGTTTTTTTGTAGAAATTCTCAAGCAGGCTGGCGTCGCAGGTATTGTGTTTGTCATATGGTACGCCTACCACAAGAGCCAGGTAAAATTATTTTCCGGGATCATCGAGGCTCAACAGGAACGTGAGCGACACAATTTTGAGATGCTCCAAAAGTTTATCGATACGCTGGAATATCACGGTGCCTGTCTTGCTCGCATGGAAACAAAGATTGATCAAAACCAATTTTGCCCGGTGGCGCGAAAGGAGAGTGGAAAATGAATCAGGAAATTATGATGCTGAAGGGTCAGCTTGCCGATTGCAGGCATCGTTTGAAAGAACTTGACCTGGAGGCCTCCGGTCTTATCATTGTCAGCAGGACAAACCTAAGCCCCTATGAAGATGACATTACAAAGCTCAAAATACCAGAAACGCTGGCATCCATAAAGCGGCTTAACACAATTTATAATGAAATGGTCACACTGAAGAATCGGATCGCCGACATGGAGGAGGCCTTGGGTGGCTAAGAAGCAGCTTTACTTCAATGAGGCGGAACGGCTTTATGTGGTTGAACACTGCACCATTGCAGAAATAGCGTCACGTCTGAGGCTTGGTGAAAAAACCGTCCGATTATGGAAGGATGAGGGGGATTGGGAAAACAAACGCATAAAGCACCTGAAAAGCAAAGAGGCATTTCATGAGGAACTGTACGAATTTGCAAGAAAACTAATGAAAACAATCAAGGAAGACATGGATAACGGCGAAAAAGTTGATCCTGGCCGGATGTATGCCTTTACTCGATTGCTCCCTCTTATCACAAAAGTTAAGGATTATGAAGATGTTTTACACAAAAAAGAGAAGGAAGAAGGAAAGTCAGGTCTTACCGAGGATGTCCTGAAAATAATAGAGAGAGAAGTGCTTGGCATTGAACGATAATAAATATTTTCTTCCTTATCAGACAGGCTGGCTCAAAGATGAAAGCCCGGTCAAAATATGGGAAAAGTCCCGCCGTATCGGTGCAACGTATGTTCAAAGCTATGAGGATGTAAGGGATTGCGCCAGAGGCGCTGTTCCTGCCGTCTGGTTTTCCTCTGCCGACGAATCTGCAGCCAGGGAGTATATCGAATACTGCGAGCAGTGGACAAAGTTGCTCCATATCGCCGCACAGTCGTTAGGGCAGGTAGTTATCGATTCTGACCGCAACATCAAGACCTTTGTTATAGAGTTTTCAAACGGAACAAAGATTCACGCTCTTTCATCGAACCCGAGGGCATTCCGGAGCAAGGGTGGCAAAGTTGTCCTTGACGAGTTTGCCCACCATGAAGACCAGGACAAAATGTGGGCAGCCGCAAGACCGTGTATCACATGGGGCTATCCCTTACGGATACTTTCCACCCACAACGGTACATCATGCCGGTATTACAAATTTGTCGATGCGATCAAGAAGGGAAGGCTCGACAAGTGGTCTCTCCACACCACAGACATCTTCAAAGCGGTTGAAGACGGCCTTGTGGACAAGATTCTGAAGAGGAAGGCCACAAAAGCGGAAAAGGACACTTGGCTGAAAGATCAGCACGACAACTGTTTTGATGAAAATACATGGCTTCAGGAATTCTGCTGCCAGGCAGTGGATGAAGCATCCTCTTTCCTTACCTATGAGATGATCGATAAATGCGAGCTCGACAATATCCTCTGGAATGAAGATCAGCTATACCGTTCGGCAAATGATCTTTATGGCGGCATGGATATAGCGAGGAAGAAACACCTTTCCATAATATGGGTTCTTGAAAAACTCGAAACCATGAAATTTACCCGACACATCAGGAAGATGGAAAACACCCCTTTTCACCTGCAACGGGAGATACTTTTTAAAATCTTGTCTGCTCCACGGATGAGACGGTTCTGCATTGACCAGACCGGAATAGGGATGCAGCTCGCCGAAGAAACGCAACTCAAGTTCGGCAAATACCGTGTGGAGCCGGTAACATTCACGGCGAAGACAAAGGAAGAGATGGCCTATATCCTGCGCACAAACTTTGAGGACAGATCGGTATCTATCCCGCCAGAATATGAGATACGGGAAGACCTTCATTCCGTGCGGAAAGTGACCGGCATATCGGGGAACATCCGGTTTGATGTGGCTGCCACTGAACGGCTTGATTCCCATGCAGACCGTTTTTGGGCTTTGGCTCTTGCCCTCTATGCAGCTCATGACCTCCATTCCGGGCCCATATACGCAACGGGTAGAAAGAAGAGGGAATCGGCAGGAATGATGGAGGGATACTGGTAATGGAGATATCCTGCTGGAACTGCGACGGCGTGATGAAACGGTTTGCTCATGATACGTTCTATTGGTTTTACCGGTGCCCGAAATGCGGAAAAGAAAAGGCACAATTAAGAGAGGATAGGCCCGTCTTTACATTGGAGGATATATGAAGAAGCTCTGGATCAATGAGAAAGATTATATTCAGCTTTCTGACCTGTCCCCGCGCAGCGGGGGTAAACCAATGTCTATTACAGAAGAAATAGCAACTCGCAAGCGTTCGATAGATTTTTATTCCCTGGGGATGTACCTTCCTAACCCCGACCAGATATTAAAAAAGATGGGCAAGGATATTACAGTTTATACGGAGCTTTTAAGCGATGCGCACCTCGGAGGGTGTGTATCAAGTAGAAAGAGCGGAGTAAAATCCCTTGAATGGGGAATAGACAGGGGGAAGGCAAAGACAAGGCAGGCAAAACTTATCGAAGATGTCTTTAATAACCTTAACCTCGACAGAATCATAGGAGAAATGCTCGAAGCGGTACTATTCGGATACCAGCCTATAGAAGTGCTATGGGAAAAGATTGGAAATTACATCCTCCCTAAAGACATTATCGGAAAACCACCTGAATGGTTTGTCTTCGGCCAGGAGAATGAACTTCGTTTCAGGACAAAGGACAATTATATCAACGGTGAAGAGCTTCCGGAAAAGAAATTTCTTTTGCCCAGGAACAGTGCCACATACCAGAATCCTTACGGCTTTCCCGAACTGTCCCGATGTTTCTGGCCGATAACGTTTAAGCGCGGCGGGTTGAAATTTTGGGTCATTTTCACCGAGAAATATGGAATGCCGTTTCTTGTGGGGAAACATCCAAGAGGCATCCAGAAGAATGAAACGGATGATCTCGCCGATATGCTTGAAAAAATGGTGCAGGATGCAATTGCGGTAATTCCTGATGACTCTTCCGTGGAGATAAAAGAAGCCTCCGGCAAAGGAGCATCCGCCGATATATACGCAAAGCTTCTCGAATTCTGCAAAACAGAGGTGTCAATCGGCATCCTGGGACAGAACCTTACCACAGAGGTTAAGGGAGGGAGTTATGCTGCAGCAGAGTCTCATATGGCTGTGCGGGCGGATATCATCGACACCGACAAGAAACTTGTGGAACGGTGCTTCAATGAGCTGATAGGGTGGATATTTGATTATAATTTTGCCGGTGGAGAAAAACCGGTTTTCTCCATGTGGGAAGAGGAAGATGTCGACAAGACCCTGGCGGATCGGGACAAGACTTTAACAGATACCGGGCAGGTGCACTTTACAAAGAAATATTTCATTAAGTCCTATGGATTTGAAGAAGACGATATTGAGGTTGTAGAATCGGCAAAGCCCGCAGATAAAAAGATAACGGCATTTTCCGAGTCTTTGCTTAAAAATCTTTTTCCCGGTCAAGCCGCAATTGATGAACTTGCATATTCAATAACCCCGGAAGAGCTTCAGGCGCAGGTAGAAGGGATTTTAAAACCCATTATAGATCTGATAGATCGGGGCAGTGATTATCAGGAAATCCTTGACCAACTGGCAGATACATATCCGAACATGGAGACAAAGTCTGTTGAAGACATGCTTGCCAGGGCAATATTCGTGTCTGAATTGTGGGGCAGAATCACAGCAGGATCCAAAAGGAGGTAACACATGGCGATTGACAGAAACGTACCCAACAGCGGACAGACAATCCCGAATGCAATATTGTCAACTAAAAACAATCTCAATCAGATGGAAGATGATTACAAGGTTGCAGATGGGCAATTATCCCAGAGAATATTAACGATTGAAGGTGGAAGATCTTCGGGAAGCCCTTGGAACCAGATTTATACGAACATCCTTTTCCTCGGAGGGATCGGTAAGTCTGCCTGGGACTTGGCAGCATCCGGCGTAAACGGTCTTGTCATGAGCGGGTTGATTACGCTCAACGGCCAAGATGGGGTGACTATAACGCATAACATCGGCAATACGGGCTATGTGGTTAACGTAACCCTGCTTGAAAAGGCAGAGCATGCGGGGGACATTTGGTATACCCGATCCGCCAACACTCTGGTTGTCTATAATACCGGAATTGCAGGTATTCAGGCAACAATCACTATTGAGCTTGATGCCGGTATGAGCACCCCCTCGGCATGGCGATGGATCCATTATGGCGAATTGCAGGTAGAAGGTCAGACACAGCTTAAAAATCTTCTCGAATCAAGAGACGTGCAACCCGACAGCGATAATGCCCGATCAATCGGCCTCTCAAACAAACGTTATGCCAATATCCATACGGCAAAGATTACTCTCGGGGGCGTTGAAAAGACCGCCTGGCCGTCTGGCGTGGCCGGGTCAAACGGTAATGTGATCATGTCGGGCAGCATCACCCTTGCCGGGCAGGACGGTGTAACAGTGACCCACAACAAAGGCGATACAAGCTATCTCGTCAAAATAACCCCGAAAGAAATAAATAGCCTTGGACATATCGGAGATATTGCCGTTGTAAAGGCAGCGAACACCTGCACGATTTACAATTCCGGGGTCGGGAACATCGGGGCAGATGTCGAACTATCAAATGTCGCATAAGGAGGTGTACAGATGTTAAGGATTCTCGAATCAAAACTAAAGCTTGACGGTTTTGCCTGCTCAAGGGGAGCTGTGGCAACGCAGGAAGTTGATCTTACCCCATACCAGGGGCAAATCGTCAGGGTTTACCTGGATAACAACCTTAAAATGGTAGTCAATCCCCATTATGACTGTTTTTGGCAACTGGCGGAAATGGTTTTGAATCCTCCGCAAACACAACAAATAGAGAAGGGCATAAAGGTGATCGAGGAGCGAGAAACAGTATATATCCATCGTGACGATACCAACGATGATGTCCTTGATAATCTCGGAGGCACAGTCGAATTAATAGGCTTTGAATGGCAGAATTATCGAAGAGGCTTAGAATGGGATACTGCTTGCGCATCGAACAGGCTTACCATCACATGGCTTACCGAAAGACGCCCGATGCCGGGCGAAGAATACCCGGTCACAATAAAGAAAACCCGCGAAGTGACTGATATGGCATCGGTTGAAGTGTCCCTTGACCTGACAAAAATAAACATCGTCACATACGAATTACCCGTTTAAGGAGGATATTATGGGCAAAAGAACAAGTTTATGGATATTAGAAAAGATTCATCAATTCAACACCCGCATAGATTGTTATATCGATGTGGACGGCAACGAGTCCTGGATGAAATGGATACCGCCGTTTCGGGCATGCAGGGCGTTAACCTCAACTGCTGCCGTGGCAACCCCTTCGGGAACCATAGGCGACTGGTTCCATCCCGATCAGATTCAATCTGGGTGGGTCTTGAATACCGATTATGCTGTAGAAAGCATGGGTGGTTTCTGGGCGGACATGTTTTTGTGTTCATCCCCTCTTGCCTCTTCGGCCTCTGCCGGATCACTCTGCAACGGCAGCGATACAAATAAAAAAGCGTACATCTCACAGCCAGGAGTAGTTCCAGTATGTTCGCTTAACAGCGCAACTCTCACCATTGAGCATTTCCGTACATACCTGAAATCACGGTTCAATTACGGAGGCTTTGCCGGTGCGCCTGCGGGTTCCGCATGGGCGGGCAAGGGTGGGCTGATGACGGATGCCCATTGGTTTGAGCTTTTCATCTGGACACGCATAAACCGTTGGCTGCTGCGAGGCAACACGAACGGATACAATGCACCAGATCATATACCCCAGTGGCACCTTGACGCCAACGACATCGGTATCCTCGATCCGGTGTTGTCCGCAAGCTACGGTACATCACTTACTGGAGGAGGAAGTCCTCTCTGGGAAATCCCCATAAGCGATTTCTGCGGCAACAGATGGGAATTTACGGACGGATTGAGGTTGTATAATGGCGGGATTTACACAGCGGGAAAAACAGTAAACCCCTTTACATCTCCATCCGATGGATATGGGCATGCCAGCTTTTCAAATACAAGCCTGTCGATATCCGGTGTCACATCCGGTCAAAGCATTGCCTCATACCGCACCGAGGCTGCTCTAAAAAGACACGGCATAGCCGCATCGACAACAACCGCTGGTCAGGGAGGTTTTGACGGCCAGGGCTGGTGGCACGATGCATCGGGAGAAAGGATCGCCACTCGCGGGGGCTACTGCAACCACGGCGCTCAGTGCCCTGGCGCGTTGGACTTGCGCGACGCGCCGTCGTACTACAACTGGAACATCGGTGCCCGCGCAGTACTTGTACCCTGAGTCCTGATTACTGATACCTGAACCCCGCCCGAAAGGGCGGGGGATAAGGTTGGAATAAAGATGGAATAATGCAGTAACGATGGACGGACAGTAGTAAAGGGAGTTAGCCCTCCCTTACACCATGTGTTCAAAGCACATGACGGGATAACCCGCTACCATCCGCCGTTTTTGTGTCAAAGCGGTTAAAGTGTAGCAGGGTGCCCGATTAAAATCAATGAAAAGGGAGGGCGCTACATGAACAGTTTTTTGTCATACCTCGGAGGCAAGAGCCTCCTCGCAAGAAAGATAATCCCCATGATGCCGAAGCACATTTGTTACTGCGAGGTATTCGCCGGTGCTGCATGGCTGCTTTTCAAGAAGGAAGAATCGGAAGTTGAGATCATAAACGACATCAACAGCGATCTTACCATCCTTTACAGGGTAATAAAACACCATTTAGAGGAGTTTATACGGTATTTAAAATGGATACTCGTTGCGAGAGACGAATTCGAACGGTTCAAGCACGAAAATCCAGATACGCTCACAGACATACAAAAGGCGGTCCGGTTTTTCTACTTACTCAAAAACGGCTATTCAAGCAGGGTTTATAACCCTACATTCTCCATATCAACCATCAAAAGATCGAGTATGAATCTTCTACGCATCGAGGAAGAGTTGTCTGCCGCTCACTTGAGGCTTGCCAGGGTTTATATAGAGAATATGCATTATCAAGACCTCATGAAGCGTTTCGATAAACCCCATACGTTTTTCTATGTCGATCCGCCATACTACAACTGTGAAGATTACTATGGAAAAGGGATATTCAGCAAAGAGGACTTTGTAAGGCTGAATGAACTGTTTCACGGATTATCCGGCAAGTTTATCATGTCGATAAACGATGTGCCGGAGATCAGGGAATTATTCAATGAATTCCGGATAGAGCAGGTACAGACAAGCTATTCTGTGGCAGGGGCAAACAAAAAGAAGCAGGTTAATGAACTTCTTATAATGAACTATTGATATGACAAATCCGTGGTGTATAATATTTTTACTAAGGATGCGGAGGTAATATTGAAAAAATACATCATTATCATCTTATTATCATTAATGCTCTTTGCTGTCGGGCCTGCCGGTTCTTATGAACTGGTCTTAAACAACACACCGACAAAGGTTTGTTTCTCGCCAAAGGGCAGATGCACGGAATCGATAATAAAAGAAATAGACCAGGCAAAAAACAATATATTCGTTCAGGCGTATTCTTTTACCGCTGCGCCTATCGCAAAAGCTCTGGTTGATGCACATAAAAGAGGTCTTCACGTTGAAGTGATACTTGATAAAAGCCAGCGTTCCCAAAAATACACCTCTGCCTCTTTTCTGGCCAACTCAAGAGTGCCTACATATATTGACGCTGATCATGCCATCGCCCACAACAAGATAATAATTATCGATAAAGAGACTGTTATTACGGGAAGCTTTAACTTTACGAAAAACGCTGAAAGCAATAACGCAGAGAACCTTATTATATTGAAATCGAAAGATCTTGCGGAAATATATATAAATAACTGGCAAGCACACAGAAGTCATTCTGAGGAATATAAGCCGAGATATTGATCAGAATAGGGTATCCTGGCCTTCAAGCTGACTTGAAGTGCTGACCGCTTCATAAACAAACCGTTCAGCAACATCCAGCTTACGACACAACTCTTTGACGTTCTTGCCATTGAAGTATTTTTTTACATATCTCTTTTTTGCCTCAGTCAAGGCTTTGGTGGAGATGTAAAGGGTCATCTTCGGAAAATTTTCCCAAAGCGTTAAGAGAAGATCAAGACCACAGCTTTCGTGGATGAATTTGATATCATTGTCCAGGAGGTCTTCAACCTCAATTTCTCTCACCCAACTAAGTGGATGATCCGACATCTGGTACCTCCTTTCCCTTTACCATCTCTATGTTCGTATTGTTTTTGATGAGATGCCTTTTCAGTCTGGTGAAAGAAGCCCAATAAGGTGTGTAAACATCTATTGTTCTGTATGGGTTACCCATAGTCGCACCCGGATGTTTTTTATTCCACTCCTCCATACTTCTTCTGGCGCGTGGCTTGTATACATATCTTTTTTGATTATTATAAAACCGTCTGCGTTCTTCGCAATCAGCAAATAGCCATTCGCCCCTGAGCCACCCATTAATATAGATTATGATGGCATACTTCAGGGACTTTATACGCTCAACATTTAATCTTATCTCATAGCCGTCGACAAGCAATATGACACTGCCGTATGCTCCGGATAGCCGGTTTTCTATTTGTTTCCATTCTTCTTTTGTGGGCATCATTATTTATTCTCTCCCGAAAATTCAATTCTTCCTTGGTGAAAGACTTCTTCCAGGGAATTACCGATTAGCTTCGACGCCAGCACCAGAATCATGATCCCACGGTGACGAAGTGATTTTGTTACCTCGTATAGCTCTTCTTTCGTGACTGGAACGTAATATCCATGTGCGTTACTCCCGATAAGCTTGCCGTGCTGTCTCCGGAGGTGACTGATAACCGCACGCATACAGTCATATTCGATGCCTGTCCGCTCGGAATCACCGTGCCGAGAATTTCATTTCCCTTTCCCCGGTGATCCCGGACGCAATTCCAGACCCTCCATTCTTCATGGTTGAGTGCAGGTTCGCTGAAATTCAAAGCTAATTGCTCTGGCATAGGTTATGCTATCCACTTACCTATTTGACGTTCAAACTTGTCGCAGAGATTATTGATGCCGATTGCGTATCTTCTGGAATTCTGCAAACCGATAATTCCACATCTCCAGTCCTCTTTGAGTACATCGCCGCCGATGGCATGAATATCAACCCGTTTGAACGACTTACAATGCCAACAGCAGCGGTATTCTTTCAGATCTGCTCGCATCGCTTTCCGGTAATTGAAATCACGTTTCTTTTTTAGCAAGCTCTCACCCATGGTTTTTCATTCCATTCTTTGCCGTCGAGGAGACGCCCCGAATAATGTCTTTTGTTTTGAGAGCCTACACTATCTTCTCTCGCTGTTACTTTCTCCGGCCACTTCTTGAACCGTTTATTCATCGCCTCTGTCCCAATATTTACCGTTGTTCATCGGTACCTCCAACCTTGTAATAAACCATGTCGCCAGTTTTTGAGTCCATTTTCATAAAATCAAAATCCGGAATACCCAATATCGTGGTCATTCCAAGATGTAACACTAAGACATTCAGTATCCAGGCTTTAAATTTGGTATTGAACTTGGACTGCGGAGTCCGATATATTTCTGTTTTGCCCTGTACCTCTGCAGCTACCGCGGCTTCTCGTTGAAGAGCGTCACGGATTGCCTTTCTCGCAATTAAAGGCCATAACAGAGCATAAATTGGAAGCAGCAGGGTGATCGTCACGATATTAATCAACCCATAACTGATTTTTCTTGTCCCTTTGACAATATCGGTCAATCCTACACGGTATTCATTAAGCGTGGCCTCCATAACCCGCAAGGCATTGTTTTTGATGAATTGTATTACGGACATCTCGGCGGTTTTCATTTGATCTCCTTTGGTCTCATCAGTTCCGGCATAACGGAAGACCACTAAACATTTGTTTAGTGGTTTCGACCTTGTCCCGCCCTGTAATACGGGCGGGATTAAACCTTTCAAGTGTTCCACATGTTGTCAGTGCTGAATAAAGATCACCTCCTTTCATATTCACCTCGTTATAATTCCAGTGGATTCTTTTCGGTGCCAAGAATACGCATCCATTTGTTCATGCAAAGCACACAGAATATTCCCCAGGGAGTATCGTAATGCCCGATACCCGTTCCTATCTCTTTATTGCATAATCTGCACTTCATGCGGCCTCCTCAATCTCCTTATCGGCGGCATCTTTAAGCAACGCTTCAACAAATTTGTCTACATCGGAGTCCACCGGCTTGATCACAACTATGTCCCCGGTCTCATCCACCGTGACGCCGAGCCTTTTTAACTCCGCCACGGAAAGCTGCGCCAGTGCCTTTTTAAGAGGTTTCTTTTTTGTCTGGATCAGAATATCCACCTGGTCAGGGAAGTGTTTCTCAATAAGCCGTATCACCTGGTCATCATCGCTCCATTCAATCTTGCCCTTGCCTTTTTCAAATCCCACTTTAACGCCGTGGAAAATAATTGTCCGTGGCTTTACGAAAAGAGTAGGGCTGTCTTCTACGGCGTTTGAGAGGAGAAGCTTCTTTTCCTTCGCAATGGATACCTGGGACTTTATGCCGGGGAGATACTGCCGTTTCAGAGATTCTATCTTGTCGTTGAGTGTGGTGACCGTATCGACGAGCTTGCCGCGAGCATCCGCATAATCCTTTGTTAATTTTTCAATTTCTGCCAAAGTTGCCATGTATAACCTCCTTATTCAATTTGACCGAGGAGTTTTTGTTGAAGCGAACAACACTTCTTTTATTAACCTCCAGCCTTAAATTCCCTTTTTTGATTTCATATCTGTCAATTAATTGATCATCATCGTTGTTTATATTGATGATAGTTCCGTTTTTATAGACTTGGATATATGCTTTCATTCTACCCCCTGCATCCAGAACCAAGCATATCCCGCCACGACGCCCGCAATAAACCAGAGGAACCATCCAAAATATTTCTCGATGTTTTTATCCTCATTGCTCCGTGCTCGTTCCATCGCCTCTTTGTTAATATATATTTCCGTCATATTTGTTGCCCTCCTGTCGGCCTATAATGTAATCCTTTGCCTTTTTTCATCTCCTCCAGGACTCTAATGATTTTCTTTACGTGACGCGATTCGAGGAATCTCAAACTTGATATCTGAAAATAATTGAAAATAAATCTGTCCAGGGCACGGCCTTTCTCTCCGGATGTCTTCTGGTAGCTCACACCGGCCCACATTGCCTCTATCATGCGGAGCTGTGCAGGCGAGGCCATGCCGGGACGCCGTCCGAGTTCGTTGTATTTTGTCCGGTTATCTTCCCAGTGTTCCCACTTGCCCATTTTTGCGGCGATATATTCCAGCCTCTGGATGCTTACCTCTGCCTGGCTGTAGTTGAGCTTCAGGCAGGTTTCAACCCCGAACCATTTATTTAAAAGATTGCGATAATCTTCATCCGGCATCCCCAAGGCATGGACTATGGTATGGATTTTCTTTTTCTGACGGTTGGTTATCATTTTCAACCCCCTATATAATCAACATCCTGGATGTTTCTCGTACTAAATCCGCATCTATCGGGACGCTATTAATGTTGGCAACCCTGATCGACCGGAATATCAGCTTCTCTGCAACTCTTGTGTTGCCTCTTGCTATCTCATGGTATGTTTTCCAGAGTCCGTTCGTACCGGGGTTCACCGATGTCACTATTTCCTGCATATCCTGAGCGGTAAGTCCTTCAAGTTTCGCTGCAAGCCCAACCCTGCTGTAAAGTTGTGTATACTGCTCTTTGCTCCCACGGAGATTTGCAATCAGCCTCGGCATTCCAACCAACAAGATGCCTACACCTGCCTTGTCGTATATGCGCCGAAGCAATTCAAGGGCTCTGTACGGGAGATGCTCTGCTTCGTCGACAATAATGAACCTCCCAGAATCTTTCAGCCTTGCCACAACATACTCAAACATGTCGTGTATGCTGCCCTTTGTCTCTCCGCCGAGCTTGCGGCACAGTTCCTGGAAGAGCACCTTCGCCGTATAGCCCAGATCTGCTTCAATAAGGATGCTGTCATGGTTCCTTCTGGCATATTCCTGTACCGCCCTCGTTTTGCCCACTCCGGCTTCGCCGTAACAGACGCCGAGTTCACTGTCCAAATGGCATATGACGGCAATCTCGAAAACCTTTTTAGCCACCGATGTCATAAGGAAATCAAGCCGCTTTTTCGGCACTTTTAAACGCTCTTTTTCACGCTCTAAAAAGCCCTTTACGCTATCATCAATCTTTGCCACATCTCCTGTATACTTCCCGTTAAGCCATGTTGACACGACGGCAACGCTTACTCCGAGACTTCTGGCAATCGCCGTGGTGGAAAGCTTGCGCTCTTCCATCATCTCCCGTAATTCATCACGTAATGTTTTCATTTAAGAATCCTCCCGTATTTGTTCTAAATCGCACTCAAAAAGTGCGATTTTACGCTTTTTGATATGTTCGGAGGGCATCATAACGCCCAAATCATAGGTTCCCGTTTTAAGCATCTCCATGTCTTTTCTGATTACATCATCCATGCGGGTGTTCTTGAGGCGGTACACTTTCATAGGTTTTTGTTCGCCAGTCCTGTCTGTGCCGCCTTTACGTTCTTTTATTGCCTGGATGCCTGTTTTCATGCTTGATAATATTTCTGATAATCCCGGTCGGTCTTTAACTTCCGCATAGGCTTTGGTGATCTTTTTATCATGTTTTTTGCGGGCCATCGCTTCACGCAACTGTTTTTTCTCGATGTCGGTCTTTGCTATGGCCGCTACGGTTTCTCCTATGGAGGCGCGGCCAAGATACTCGTCATCATCAGCCCGGAAGACCCATGCTTCCTGGTATGAATTGATGTCTCTCCGGAGGTAAACCTTCGTGTCTTTTCCTTTCATGCCACTCATCCACTCAGCCCAGTAACGAACCCCGATTTCGCTGCCCATAATCTCATTTCTCATTATCGACACCGGTCTCGATGTCCTCATACAGAATAGTTTCAGGGCTTCCTTGCTTACAAACCTGCGCTCAGAGATTTCTTCATTCCATGTGGCGTTGGGAGATCGTCCCTTTAAAATCTTGCCTTCAGAAGGCATTTCGTTGAGGATTTCCTTGATATATTCATCCATTGCGCTCTTGAACGTTTGCCAGGGAATAATGTCGCCTTCTTTTATTTCCCGCTGCAGCGATCCCGGGCGCTCTACAACATTGCCCCCTCTATATCCCTTGAGGTGTTTCGAGAAATATTCTTTATTTTTCAGGAAGTCCCGTTCTATGGTTTTTGCCTGGGCGTTTCGCGGGATGGCAAAGATCGGCGTTATGCCGAGAAGACCCACCATAGCGGTTGTTTTTGTTTTGTCTACAACAAGCTTGTGGGATCGTGATCTGCCTCCGGCAAAATCTCTGCTTCGATAATCTTTGCCGTTATCTACATAGATATATGATGGTAATCCAAAGTCATTGACCGCATAGAAGAAGGACTGAAAGATGTGGTCTGAATTCGGCGGCTCCGGGTGTATGAGCCATCCCAGCCATTTTGACGTCTTAAAGTCCCTCCATGCGGTCACCCAGGGAAAACAGTACTTGCCGTTCGGGAGTGAAACGGCTACATCCACCTGGGCATGATCAGATACGTAACATTCGCCGGGGGTCACGGATTCATAATCCCGCTCGATAAAACAAGCGTATTTTCGGTTCCATGCCGCCTCGCCGTATCGTGCAAAATAGATGGCTGATTCGGGAATGTCCCTTTTTAATCTCCGTTGAAAACTGATGGCTGCCGGGAAGATATCCGCCCCGAGCGACGGGTCTTTCTGTTTCAATTCCCCCAGAGTGATGACCCAGCATGTTTGCAGAGACGGAGCACCCTCTTTTAAATAGTATTTCTTGAATGTTTCAAACCATTCATCCTGGACTACCGATGCTCCAGCTTTTTTGCCGTATTGACCCAAAAGTCCTGATATTCCCTGTTCAGCATAGATTTTTCTTATCTCCATAATTCTCGGATATGATGTCTGAAATTCAGGGTTCGTTATATTCCACTGTGAGATAAAGTTTTGCAACGCACTGCCTTTTAAATCTGCTGATACCTTTAATATTTGTAGGTACTTATCCGCCTTGCGCCTGTTGTATTCCGGGGCACGCGAGTAAAGTTCAAGTTCGAGGGATTCACTTGTGTCAGGAATTGGTTCATTTGATGAATTCTGGTTTCTGCCAGATCGTGATTCTCTGTCTTTAGCAACCAGGGCGATCCTGGTAACTTCCGGAAGTGATGATATGTGGTACTCCCTTCTTTTACCTCCGGGACCTCCTCGGGCGGGAACTTCGCGGAAACGGGTACCCTCACGGTTCAATTTTTTCAATGTTCCTTGTATTGTCCTTGGCATACCTGGAAAACCGACCAGCGCCGACAGCGAATACCATTCATTCATTTCCCCTCCACCTTTTTCAAAAGCATTACCCATTCACGCTTTTCCGCCTTTGTTTTTTCCACGATTTCATCCCTTTTTCGTATCTCGGCCCTTATTGCTTCGGGTCCGGGAAGAATGAAAAGACCGGAATGCCTCGATAGAACATCAACTGCCCTGCGCTGTCCCCCCGTTGCTCGTACAAATGCAGGAAAGTAGCTTAAAGGCATCTCATGAGGATGGCTGGTGGCAGTCCAGTTGTTGAGTTGAGATAATGTTATTTCGAAGCCGATCTCATCGGTCATTCTGGCGGACACCTGGGCACGCGACAATTCCTTGCCATGTTCGTCTGCGGCATGTCTAAGATCGTCAGACAAGGCTATTTTTACTTCGTTTTTTATATCGAGGCCACCCTTGGGCTTGTAGTCACCGTTGACAGTCTCTTTTATAAAATCAAAAAGGGACGGCTGATCATATGACGATTCTTTTCTTTTTTTAGTCATTTACAACCTTTTTTTGTCTTGTTATAATTGAGCCATGTTGACGGTCAGTTTTTTCGCCCCAGAGTTTTTCAAACGATTTACCCAGCACGCGAGCGATCTCTGTTTGTATGCGGAGGGATTTCTTTTTGGGAAAGTAGTTGACGATGGTACCAACCGTAACAGAGGAATTCCCAGTTTTTTTGGCAATATCCGTAAATTTAATGCTTTTCATCGTGAGCATTGCCTTGATCTTTTGCGCATTCGGGTTCTTTTTCATATTTTTTTCACCTCATTGGTAATGAATTGCTTATTAAAAAGGAGGGTATTTGCATGAATATTTTTGTTGACGAAATAAGCCCTGGTGATCCAGATGGAAGCAATGTTTCCATTAAAGTTTCTATGAATACTCTAAAAGATGAAGAACTTGGATATACGTCGCATATTAATATTAGGTTAATCATAGATAAAAAAGAGGTCATTGGTCTATCCTTGCAGCAGATCCACGATGTTGCCATTGATCGTGCATTTCAGACTTTAAAACGTTTCTCAGACGAGCGTCCTTCTGCAGATGTGAGATCAGGGTTTTGATTATGAACTCCCCGATCTTGTTCCTTAATAATCCTTTCAACTTTTTCGGTATTATTAAGGTTGTGAGGTATGATGTATTGAGCATCTCTTTTTTTACCTCCATATGTAATATGTTAGTTACTTTAAAAATAGTTTTAAACCTATATAAAAGGTTTGTCAAGAGAAATAATGG
>Ga0116185_1000706_pt1 | contig 37042 bp, 23 predicted proteins | sample AD_JPNNA7_MetaG_FD_89754 | JGI IMG/M metagenome (GOLD analysis project Ga0116185, IMG submission 89754) | Active sludge microbial communities of municipal wastewater-treating anaerobic digesters from Japan - AD_JPNNA7_MetaG | ecosystem: Engineered > Bioreactor > Anaerobic > Digestate | place...
ACCGAGATCGGGATGTTGCGGTACACGTAGAGCAGAATGGATGCCACAAACTCGCCCAGACACGTGGCGAACACGAGAGCCGTCCCCGCGGCAATGGCAGGGGCGATCAGCGGCAGCACGATTCGGGTGAAGCAGAACCACCGCGTGCCGCCCAAGGTCTGGCCCGCTTCGAGAAGCGACGCGTCAAAAGGTGCGATAGCCGCCGTTGAAATGCGCGTCAACAGGGGCACGTTGCGGATGAAATAAGCCAGGGGCAGTATCCATACCGTGCCCACGAGGGGGAATTTGGGGTTGTTGAACGAAACGATGAGGTTCATGGCGGTCACGGTGCCCGGCAATGCCCATGGGATCATCACCAGGAAGTTGACCCATGCCGCGCTGGGGCGTTTCCGGCCGATGAGGTATCCGGCGGGCAGCGCAACAGCGAGGCAGGCGCCCGCGGCAAGAGCGCTCATCCACAGACTGTTGCGAATGGGAGCAAAACTCTGGCCCGACGTGAAGATCTCGCGGTAGTTCGCCAGCGTGAACGCGGTGGGCACGAGCTGGGTATGCCAGGCGCGGTGGTCCACGAACGAAAGCCACAATATGGTCAGGTGGGGCAAGAGGATGACCGCGATACACGATCCCGCGGCAACGGTGGCCGCGTAGCGCCGCGCACGCGAGCGCAGGGGCACACGCACGCCTTTTGAAGCGCCTCCCGCGGCTTTCTTTCGCGCACGAAACACCAATACGCCGAGCAACGACAGAGCGGCCAGCACCACCGTAAGGGTGGCGGCCCGGGCATCGTTGAACTGGCTCCGTTCGTTGAAGATCTCGACGCTCAGCATGGGATAGCGGTTGCCGAAGATATACGGCGCGCTGAACGAGGCGCCCGACGACATGAACGTGAGCAGCGACGCCCCCAGCAGCGCAGGGGTGAGCATCGGCAGCATCACGCGGAAGAAGACGCGGAGACGTCCCGCCCCGAGGGTCCGCGCGGCCTCGAGTTGCGACACATCGACCGTCTCGAGAGCCGCGCCCACCATGGCGTAGAAGTACACGTAGAACGAATAGGTGTGCACGACCAGGATCGCCCACGGACCGCGCAAGGCCATGTCCTGGAGTCCGAGGTATCGCTCGCAGAAGCGGGGCAGCACGCCGTCAAGTCCCGCCAGATAGTAGAAGCTCAAGACGCCGACCAGCGGGGGCAGGGTGAAGGGCATGTAGGCCAGGCCGGACATCAGCCGTCTGCCGGGAAAGCTATACCGCGTAAGCAGAAAGGCCAGGGCCGAACCCAGTACGCCGGACGTGATAACCGTGGCGAACGACATGACGGCGGTGTTGATGATGGCTGCCCGGCCGGGATTGGTCACCACAGCCTCGTGGGCCCAATTCTGCGCCGCCGTTAAAAGCAGGCGCAACGCGGGATATGCGACCGTTGCACCGAGCGCCGCCAGACACAGAACGCGCGCCGTGCTCTCAAGTCTGCGGATATCGCGGCGGGCCACCTTGTTCTCCGGCCATGCGCACCTTGGGCTCGGCGTTACTCGTCGACCGCCTCTTCTTCGAGTTCGAGTGCGACAAGTTCTTCGATGGCGCGCTGATCGTTCTCGTTGATTTTCGTGTAGAGAATGGCGACCTTGAAATGGTCATCGCCCACGTCGTGGGGTTCGCACCGCACGACCACGCCCTCGCATTCGACACGCCGGTATTCGGGTCTCGGGAGGTCGAGGGCGATGCTCATCTTGGTCATCAGCGGGATGGGTTTCACGGTGTGGCACAGCACGCCGTTGGCGCTGATATTGTCAACGTGATTGAGCACACCCGGGCCTTCGTCCTGCACGATTTGCGGCAGGGCGCGGCGGCTACGCGGATAGCGCCTCCGTTCTTCTCCGTTTGCTCGCATGAAATCCCTCTTTGACGTTCCTGCTCCCGATTGATTCCATAGTAGCCCATGGAACCGTGGAATGCAATGGTTTACCCTATCTATTCGGAAACCTTGGAGTTAGCGGCAGAATTCGTGTGTGACGGTGTTGCGCGGGACGCGCAAGCTCCATGCTGTTGCCGCGGCAGGTGGGAAGGCGCGACACGTGACCGCCCCGCCGCAACAGGCGTATGCCGAGCAGGCGCCGCGCGCGCCATGAGACTGGAGCCAGAAACCATGAGAGTTGATCGCCGGCGTTTTCTGATCTCGACCGCGGCTGCTATTGGCGCGTGCCAGCGACGCACCCGCGCCGCGGAGGCCAACAGGGAGCCTTCCATGGACACAGCAGTTCGTTTCGGAGAAAGGCGCATTTACTACAACAACTTCGCCGCCCACCTGCTCAACGCCTACAATCCCAACATGCTCTATCCGGACCTGCCCTACCGGTGGTCCGATGCGGACTGGCGCGGGCTGATCGATATGGTGGCCGGGTTTGGGTTCAATGCGTTCGAGTTCTGGCTCGTGCCGCGCCTTTTCTGCCGCGAAGGCTTGGCGTCCGGCTTCGGCCGCGAGTTCATCCGGCAGATGACCGCCGTTATCGACCACGCACATACCCGGAACGTCAAGGTGATTCTCCTGTCCGGCCTGGCTACCGTCGGGGCTGACTGGCGGACCTATTGCCCCAATGTGCCCCAGGAATGGGAGGAACTGCGCTGGCTGTGGGATACGTGGACGCGCACCCTGCCGCGTCTGGACGGCGTGTCCATCTTTCCCGGAGATCCCGGTGCTTGCAGCCGGAATGGGTGTACGGCGGAAACCTACATCGACAAGTCGGTGGAGATCGCCCGGTTGGTCCGGTCGAATTTGCCCGAGGCCGAACTCGAGTTTGGCACGTGGGGGCCGCCGTTCTTCGGGTGGGGGATTATCGAGGGGCCCGAGAATTGGCAGGGCGAGTTTCTGCCCGAGTACCAGGGGACGGCGTGGCGCTTCGATGCGGACCGGGCAAGACGCTCGATGGAGTACCTGCTAGGCAAACTGAGCCAGTTCCCGGACAAGACGTCGGTCGCCATCAACCTCGGGTTCAATCCCGATGGTGAACCAGCGGGAGAAGCCAGCGCCATTGAATGGGCCCGCGAGATCGCCAAGCAGCGCCCCATCCAGACCTGGGATTTCAGTCTCACGGAAGGTGAGAACGCCATCGTCCCGCATTACCGGTTCGCCCGTTTGTTCGAAAGGCGCCGGCAGGAGCGCGCCGCGGCGCCCTACCGCGGCGGCATATGCTTCACCATGACGCCCTTGCTGAACCAGCTATCCCTGTATGAATCGGCCCAGTCGTTTCTCGACCCCGATGCCGAACCCGATCGCCTGGCTCAGACGTTTTATGAGAGACTCTTCGGACCGGCCGGGAAGGACGTCGTGCAGTACTTGCCGTTGTTCGAGGTGCTCCGGGACTGGGGGAATTACACGCGGATCGACCTCTCGCGCGGGGCATACCACCAGCAAATGACGGCATTCGCGGAATGCCTGCGCGGTCTCGAGGGGGAAGCGCGGGAAGACGTGCCGTTTCATCCGGGCGTGGACACGTACCGCCTCGAACTTCTGTTCTTCGCGGAATTGTTTGCCGCGCTATCGGGTCCCGCGCCGGATTACGATGGTTTGCGGCGGCACTACTGGGAACGCGTGTACCGCATCTACGACAGCCTTCCGCAGCACGTGGACCCGCGCCCGCACGGAGCCACAGACGCCTTGATCCGGCACTTCGCGAACTGGGCGGCATCGTGAAGTTCCCCTCACTCCCCGGTGCTTGATTCGCCGATTGCGGCGGTTCAAAATGGCGCCCGGGATGGATATCCATACGCTGTCTGGAGGAGCGGAACCGCCGTGAGTGCGAGCAGTCTTGTCGGAATTATCGCCCTGCCTATCGTTTTGCTCGTGGGGTTGCTGATCACCCGCGTGGCCACGGTAATGCTTACATTTACGGGCCTTTCGCGCGACCTGGCATGGTTCCAGGCGCGTTCGGCCTTCACCTGCTGCGGATTCACCACGCGCGAGGCCGAGCGGATCGCCGAGCACCCCGTGCGGCGGCGCATCGTCATGTTTCTTATGCTGATGGGAAACGGAACCGTCATCCTGGCCATCACGTCGCTCGTGCCTTTCGTCATGAAACTGAGTGAGTCGGAAGCAGGCGGCGCGTTTGGAAACCTCTTTATCCTGCTGGCCTCCCTTTTTCTTCTGTGGGTGTTTGCGGCAAGCAAATGGGTGGACCGCCGGCTGTCTTCCTTGATTGCGTGGGCACTGCGCACGTTCACGAGCCTGGATGTGCGGGACTATCACGGGCTGCTCCACCTCTCCGAAGGATTCACCGTATTGGAAGTCTCCGTAGGCGAGGACCATTGGGTGACGGGGCGCAATCTCCTGGAATTGCGCTTGGCCGACGAAGGCATCCAGGTGCTCGGCATTCAGCGCGCCAACGGCGCCTATGTCGGAACGCCTACAGGCGAAACCTATGTGCGCAATGGCGACACGCTGCTGCTGTACGGTCGTGAAGACTTGCTGCAAGCGCTGGAGCAGCGCCGGAAGGACGAGGGCGGCGACGTGGCTCATGCCGAGGCATGCGCGAAACAGCGGGTGCATATCGAGGAACAGTCACGGCGCGACCGCGGCGTCTCCCGCGGAGCGAAGGCTGCCCCCGAAAACAAGGAAACAGCATAACGCGCCGCACAACAAACGAGGCCGCCGAACATGCCGGCGGCCCGCTGTTTTTGCGATGCGATTGTTGGCGCTATTCGATGACGGTAAATTTGGCCGTGCCCGAAACGCGCGATGCGGTGGTCTCGATTACCTGCTGTACGGTGACTTCGCCGAGTTCCAGGCTGTCCAAGACCTTGAATTGCGCCACGCTCACCCAGGTGCCGTCTTCGCGGGTGAAGCTCTTGGTGCCGATCTCGGCAACGACCTGGCCGCCCTGCATCAGGCTGCGCGACTCGCGTACGGACGCGCCGGCCTGGCCGGTACCCAACAGGGCGTACTGAATCGACGCCTCGACCATGTCTCCCCGCTTTACCTGCGACGGCAGCACGGTGACGCTCTCCAGCTTCAGCACTTCACCCTGCGACGGCTGATAATTGTATGTTTGGGCGGTTTCCTGGGCTGTCTTGGTGCGTCGCGCGCGGATATCGCTGGCGACCGCGCCCGCGGCCGCGCCGACCAGCCCGCCGATCACGGCTCCTTCGGCCGCATGCCCGGACTGATGGCCGATGACGGCCCCTGTGCCTGCCCCGAGAACGCCGCCAAGAGCCGCCCCGCGCGGCACGGTTTGACATCCCGCCGAGAGTATCATCACGAACGCCACTACAAGCGCCGCATTCCGAGTCACTTTCCGTTTCATCACACATTCCTTTCGAACTTAAGGTGTATCGCTCCGGCCGATCCATTATACGTCGAATATAGACGCAAACAAAGCCGTCGTATTTAGACTTAAGGATTCGTGCCCCATATGTCCATGTCCCGAACCAGTGTCCGGCGGGGCAGCGCGGCCAGGTGCACGACGGTGGCCGCCAGGTCGGCCGCGTGTAAGTGCAGGCCGGAGCCCTCCTTAGACCCGGCATCCTCCCCGCTGTCCACGCTGCTCGGGTTCAGCACCATGACGCGGATGTTGGCCTTTCGCACCTCGTACAAGAGCGCTTGCGCGAACCCCTGGAGGCCGAACTTGCTGGCTGCGTACGCCGCCGCGCCGGGATCGCCTTTCTTGCCGCTCATCGAGCTGATGAGGAAGATGTCTCCCCGCCCGCGCTCCAACATGCCCGGCAGAAACGCCTGGGTCGTGAGAAACACCCCCGTCAGGTTGGTCCGGATAACGTCTTCCCAGTCCTCCAGGGCCATATTCACGACCGGCCCGCCCCGAAACACACCCGCATTGTTGACAAGGATGTCGGGGACGCCCATGTAATTCATGATGCTCGCGGCCATGGCCGGGATGGCCTTCGGGTCGCGCTGGTCGCAGACATACGGGGCGCAGGCGGGCCCCAGCTCGCGTGCAGCCGTTTCGAGCGTTTTTCGATGACGCCCCGTAATCGCGACCCTTGCACCGGCGGCGCAAAGGGCTCGCGCAATATGGTTGCCGATGCCCCGGCTTGCACCCGTAACCACGGCCATCTTTCCATCAAGCGGTTTGTGGGTCATGGTCATGGCGCGGCTGCTCCCGTCGCGCCGCCGCCCGCCTTCAATGCTGCCACGAAATCGTCGACGTCGTAGACGAATCCGAACGCGAGGGCCACGCGCCACAGCGCCAGTTCCTTGCACCACTGGTCGCGCGCCGAGGCTTTGTTCTCGACCGCCGTCGTAGCCTGCCGGAACGCCGAACATGTGACGCCGTACTGGTAACTCATCTCGGCCATGCCGCCCGGCGACAGCAACAGGCACCAGTTGATGGCAAACCCGGCGTAGATCAGGTGCGTGATGCTGTGTGCCCGGCACAGCCCGTAAAGTTGCGGGCCGTTCTCTGCCACACCCTCGTTGCCCTGCGGATGCGCCTGCGGCCCGAAATCGATGCGGGCGAATCCCCGCTCGATATCCGGCACGTTGTGGGGCCGGGGATACCCGTGCTCCTGCTTGTAGTCGAGCATGGTTTTCAGAGCCGGGTCGGGGGAAATCTTCTCGACCTCGGATACAATCCTCGGCGCCAATTCAACGGCGCGCTCGTAGCCCGGCAGGTCCTTGTAGTAGTTGCCCCCTGCGACAACGTGAAACAGCGGCATGGGCGATTTGCGCACCGCCTCGAGCAGCGGCGGGAAGACCTTTTCCATGATGGCGTTCGCCCGGGGGATGTAGGGCACCACTCTCCACCAGCCCGGGAATTGGTCGTAGGCCGTGCCCGCGTCCCACGCGTGCATCACCACGACGGCCGTGTGCTCGAGCGACAGGTCCAGGTTTGCTTTTTGCCACCCGCCAAACCCTTCCTCGGGCACATCAAGGGCAAAATCCGCGTCGCCATGCTGATAGAACCACGTGGGAACCGTAATCGTCTTTGCCATGCCGGAACCTCCCAGGGAAAACATCGTTCCTCGAACCGCGTCAATCATGAAGCATTGAGCCGGCCGGCCGCAAACAACCCCACAGAGGGCGCGAAATGCCGGGAATCGCATAAAGGCCTGCGGGACTCATGGGTCGCATGAGTCCCACACGTGCCATTGCGGAAAGAACCGCCGCAGCGCATCACCTCAGCGCCGCCGCGATGGCTTTCAACTGGGCGAAGTGCGGGGCATAGACGGCGCCGCTGCCGTCAATGGCTACCTCGATGCTGACCACGCCGCCCTGGGCGTTGACGGCACGGATGTAGTCGATCATCGCCTGGTCGGGATGCTGGGGCCCGTCGGCTTTGGCCCACCTCGTGCCGAGATGGGCGAGAATGTGCCAGACCATGCCCTCGGGTGCGGGGAACTGTCTGGGGAGCGCGGTGAACGCGTTCTGCTCCCCCGCGGTGTAATCCTGTTCCTTGGTGAGGCGGGAGAACGCTTTTTGGAGGTCGGTGCCGGGGTTGAACGCAAGGACGGAATCCGGGTTGCCCGCGCGACATGCCGCGGCCCACGTAGACCAGTTATACGGCTTCTCAAGGTCGTCCCAGCCCGCGGTGTTGTACGAACCATCGAACCACCAGCCGTGAACGTTCTTGCCGTAACGGAGCGACCATTCGCGGATGACCTCCGACCACCGCTTCGTGAACTCCTGCGGCGCGGGTTGTTGCTCGTGCACGTCGCCGAGGCGCGCCATGGCGTTCGCGTCGGCCTGGGGTGCGCGGGACGGCAGATACAGCATGAGCCGGATATTGTGTTTGCCGAGGGCATTGATGAGATCCATGGGCAGGTCGCGTTTCGAACAGCGATCGCCGGGTTCGTAGCCGCAATAGGCGCTGTAGGCGGCGTTGGGCGAGCAGTAATAGCCGCTGTTCTGCCCGAGCGTGAGGATGACGTAGCCCGCCCCGGCTTCCTTCATCTGCCGGGCGAACGCTTCCGCGTTGAACGCATCGACTTGGCTGCTCCAATCGTTGCCGCCGCCAAGGAAATGGATGAAGACCCCGTATTTCGCTTGCGGGAACCACGCGCCGCGGGCTTCGGCCGCTCCCGCAACGCCGCACCACACCGCCAGACCCGCCACAAGCATTGCCGTCACGCGCATGAACCTGCCCTCCTGGTTGAACCGCCCCATTATCGGCATCGCGGCATGCCGCGTCCAGCGCGAACACGGACAAGCACTGACCAGAGGTTCCCGGCAAGGGGGTCCGATTTGAATGCCAGGAACCGCCACGGGAAATGACGATTGGGTTTGACGGGCGAAGGCGCCGGTTCCACAACGAAAACGGCCCTGTATGACCATGACCGGCGGGATGAGATCGCCCCTTTTTCGGCGCGCTGCCCCGGTCAGGTCAAATAGATGTAGCGCAGGATGAGAAGGACGGCGACGATGTACATCACGGGGTGGACGTCTTTGAACCGTCCGGTGGCGGCCTTGATGGCAGTGAATGAGATGCACCCGATGGCGATGCCTTCGTGAATGGCGTAGGTCAAGGCCATCATCGAGACGGTCAGGAACGCGGGGAGGCTTTCGGTGATGTCGTCCCACGCGACTTTGCGGAGGGAGCCCATCATCAGGAAGCCTACGACGATGAGCGCGGGAGCGACCGCGGGATACATCGCAACATGAGGGCCTGCCGGGTCCACGCCGTAGAACGCGGGGCCGATGTCCTGCCCCACGACATGCACGACGGGCGCGAGCAGGATGGCAAACACGAAGCAGATGCCCGTAACGATCGCCGCGAGGCCGGTGCGGGCGCCCGCGGCCACGCCGGTGGCGCTTTCGACGTAGGAGGTGACGGTGCTGGTGCCGAAGAGCGCCCCGATGCAGGTGGCGGTGGCGTCGCTGATGAAAGCGCGTCCCGCGCGGGGGAGGCTGCCGTCGTCGCCGATATAGCCTGCCTGTTTCCCGACGCCGACCAGGGTGCCGATGGTGTCGAAGAAGTCCATGAAGAACAGCAGGGCAATAGCGGTGAGCGCCTGGCCCCAGTTGCCAAACAAGGGGCGGAAATCGAGGTTGAAAAACGTTTCGGTGGACCACGTGATGGCGGTCTCGGGCCAAGCGAGAACGCCGGTGAGGAGTCCCAGAGCCGTTGTGGTCAGGATCCCGACGAGGATGCCGACACGCACGCCAAGGGCCATCAGCGCGGCGGTCAGGAGCACGCCGCAAACGGTCATGAGGGGCACGGCCGACGCAAACCCGCCCAACGAGACCATGGTGACGGGGCTGGGCTTGATGATGCCGCCCCATTGCATGCCGATGAAGGCTATGAACAGGCCGATACCGGGCCCGATGGCGTTCTTGAGGCATTCGGGAAGGACGCGCATCAGCCGCTCGCGCGCGCTGAACAGCGAGAGCAGCAAGAAGAGCACGCCGGCGATGAACACGATGGCCAGGCCCGCCTGCCACGAGAATCCCATGGTCAGAACCACGGTAAACGAAAAGAAGAAATTCTCGCCCATGCCGGGGGCGAGCGCGAAGGGGTACCGGGCGAGCAATCCCATGAGCACGCACGAGGCCGCCGAGGACAGGCATGTCGCGAGCAGCACCGAGCCGCCCGGCATGCCGGCAACCTGGAGCACCGCCGGCTGCACGAACACGATGTAGCTCATCGTGGCGAAGGTAGTCAGCCCCCCGAGGATCTCGCGTTGAACGGTTGAACCCGATTCGCGCAAGCCGAAGAAGCGATCGATAGCGCTCATGGTTTCCCCCAGATGCCGTGCATCGCGCCGATGTTACGCGCCGTGCAAGGCTTTCACATGCTCGACAACCGATTCTCCCAATGCATCCAGATTGTAGCCCCCCTCGAGGACCGACACAACGGCCGGAACGTTCAGTGAAAGCAGTTGACGCGTGATCTCGCCGAACGTGGCGGATTCCAGGCGCTGCGAGGCGAGCGGATCGAGCCGGTGCGCGTCGAACCCGGCCGACATGAGCAGCACCTCGGGCTCGAACCGCCGCAATTCCGGCAGGACCTGCTTCTCGAGCGCTTCGAGCCAAGCGCCGGGTCCCGTACCGGGCGGCATGGGGATGTTGAGGTTGGTGTTTGCCGCGCCGCGTTCGGAGGCATCGCCCGTACCGGGATACAGCGGGTGCTGATGCAAACTGGCGTAATAAACCGAGGGGTCGTCGTAGAACGTGTGTTGGGTGCCGTTGCCGTGGTGGACGTCCCAGTCCACGATGGCGATACGCAGGACCTTCTTCTCGGTTTGGAGCCAGCGCGCAGCGATGGCCACGTTGTTGAACAGGCAGAACCCCATGGCGCGGTCGCGCTCGGCGTGATGGCCCGGCGGACGCACCGCGCAGAAAGCGTTGTCGACGCGTTTCGCGAGCACGGCCTCGCACGCCGCAATGCATCCGCCCGCGGCAAGGAGCGCCGCCTCCCATGATCCGGCGGCCATCGACGTGTCCGGGTCGGGGTAGGGCAGTTCTTCGCGGCACGTGCGCTCGATGGTGTCAATGTGCGCCGGGGAATGGACCCGCAGCAAGTCTTCGCGGGAGGCTGGCCGGCATGGGAGCTTGGTCAACGCGACGCCCGCGCGCGCCAAGGCCGCATCGATGGCCTCCAGCCGCTCGGGCCGCTCGGGATGGTGCGGTCCGGCGACGTGTTTCAGACACTCCTCGCGATATATGTAACCGGTCTTTGCCATGACACTAGACCCGCTCAGCGCTCATAAGTCTTCCGCAGACGGTCGTAGATTCCGCCGAATGCGCCGTTACTGAGTATGAGAACCACGTCGCCCGAGGCTACAGACGCCTCGAGACCTGCGACAATCTCGCCCACGTCATCTGTAAACGCCGCGGGGACGCCCTCCTGTTCCAGGGCGCGGACGATGGCCGCCCGGTCGAGCCGCTGGGACTCGGGGATGGTCTCGGCGCGGTGAATAGGACCCAGCCAGACCGCATCGGCTTCGCGAAACGCCGAGTTCATCTCGGGCTGGAACCGGTTGGTCACGGCGGTGTTGGAGCGCGGCTCGAACAGGACGTGCAGCTTGCGTCGGGGCCAGCGCTGGCGCGCCGCTGCGATGGTTTCGCGAATCGCGGTGGGATGATGGGCAAAATCGTCCACGAACGTGATGCCCCGCGCCTCGAGAAATACTTCCATGCGCCGTTTGACCCCTTGGAATCCGGGCATGGCGTGCGCGATGTCGGCGGCGCTCATGCCCAGGGCCGCGCAGGCGGCGATAGCGGCCAGGGCGTTGCGCAGGTTGTGGCGTCCGGCCATCGGCACCGTCACGTCGCCCCATAACGCGCCGCTGCGATGGACCCGCAGCCCAACGCAGCCGCCGGGCATGCCGGAGAACGGCGCAAGCTCGCCGCGCCAATCGGCCGCCGCGTCGAACCCGTACGACTCGACCGGGCAATGGGCATGTTCACGAAGCGCCAGAGCGTTGGGATCGTCCGCGCACACGATCAATCGGCCTTCGTGCGGGATCTGACGCAACATCAGGCGAAACGCGCGGATGATAGAGTCCAGATCGGGGTAAATGTCAGCGTGATCGAACTCGAGAGACGTGACCACCGCGATCTCGGGCAAATAATGGAAGAATTTCGCCCGTTTATCGAAGAACGCCGTATCGTATTCATCGCCTTCGATGACAAACGGCGCCTCTTCCATGCCCAGCCGCGCCGAATGCGGGAAATTGAGCGGCTGCCCGCCGATGAGGAACCCCGGTTCGGCGCCGGACGCATCGAGCAGATACGCGGCCAACGCGGTGGTGGTGGTTTTGCCGTGGGTGCCCGCAATTACGACCGGCCGGCGCGTCCGCAACACCGCATCCTTCAACCATTCGGGGAGGCTGAGGTAGTGGAGTTTGCGCGTAAGGGCCGCCTCGACCTCGGGGTTGCCCCGGCTGAGCGCGTTGCCCAGGATAACGCAGTCCGGGCGCCAGTCAAGGTTCGCGGCGGCATAGCCGTTGGCCACGGGCACACCCAGCGCCTCGACCATATGCGATGTCGGCGGGTAAAGCGGATTATCGCTGCCGCGGACTTCCCACCCCGCCTCGATGGCCAGGCGCGCGCCCGCTACCATGGCCGTGCCGCCAATGCCCGAGAAATGGATTGAAGGTCTTGATGCGCCGCCGGGGTTCAAACGAAACATGACCTGCTGCTGCTCCTTGGTTGATGCCGGGCTGAGTGGTATTCAACCATATCGGCGGCCCCGAGGCAATCGCGCGGGGAAGAGAGACGCCCGCAGCCGGAAAGGACATGAGCGACAAAAACGACGCAAAGGACACGCCCGAGCGCAAGCGGGAATAGCGCATGACACAACGGCCTCCGGAGCACCAGCGGCTGCGGCACAGGGCCTCCAGAGCGCCAACGGCTGCGGCACAGGGCCTCGGGAGCGCCGAAGGCGGCAGACGGCAGAAGAATGCCGAGCTGGCGCTCGGCGCTCCCAGGGGCGCCATGTCCTTGCCGTGGTCGGATAACCCCGCCAACGGGCAACGGCAGGCGTCCTTCCGAGCGCCAACGGCTGCGGCACTGAGCCTCCGGAGCGCCGAAGGCGCGTAACATACCAGCCTGGCCTGAAGGGCCAGGTAATGGGATTCAAAACAAAAAGAGGGCTGAAGGCCCGAAACATGGGACCTCCGGAGCGCCAACGGCTGCGGCACAGGGCCTCCGGAGCGCCGAAGGCTGCGGCACTGAGCCTCCGGAGCGCCAACGGCGGCAGACGGCAGAAGAATGCCGAGCTGGCGCTCGGCGCTCCCAGGGGCGCCATGTCCTTGCCGTGGTCGGATAACCCCGCCAACGGGCAACGGCAGGCGACCCCCGGAGCGCCGTTGGCGCTGTATCGGACTGTTGTGCCCCAGGCGGGGATGTCCCAAGTGCGGGCCGGGATATCTGCCGCGGCCACATCGTCCACGAACTTCCGACCGGCGGGGGCGCCGGTCCCACACGGGCGGGCCGGGATATCTGCCGCGTCCACATCGTCCACGAACTCTCGACCGGCGGGGGCGCCGGTCCCACACGGGCGGGCCGGGATATCTGCCGCGGCCACATCGTCCACGAACTTCCGACCGGCGGGGGTGCCAGTCCCACACGGGCAGGCGGGAAGCCCTTGCCACAACGTCTTGTTTCTGCATCGGGCCTTCACCTCTTCTGCCCCTGCAACTCCCGCCCTGGGACAATCGATCGTCGCACTTTCGAGCCCCGCAGGGGCGACAGGCCGTAGCCCAGGGCCAGCCACGCGGTACGCGTGGCGCAGCCCTGGGATCCCGCCCACCCCACCATCCAGCCCCGGAGGGGCGGAAGAGGCCCCTTTCGTGCACCCGTCTGCCGCCTCCATCCGGCAGATTGCGGCCGGTTCTCCGGGCCTGGGCGAACCCTCGGGACCGGATGGGGTCTCATCAGGTGTAGCCTCTCGGGGGGCGGACGCAAACCCCCGGGAGCAACTTTTGAACGCTGAATGACATCAAACGTTGTATGGTATGGGGCGCAGAAGCATCCAACGCCACGCTGCGGGATATGCGGCCCCGAAGCCATTACCGAACCGGAGGATTTGGACCATGCGGAAACATGCCGGCTTCCCCTTCACCCCTCTCGTATTCCTGTTCGTTGTGATTGTCTCCCTGCTTGCCCTGACCCCTCAGGCACGCGCGGCGAATGCGCCCTGCCTCGTCCGTGAATCGCTCCAGGTGATGCGGGTTCCCTCCGGATTTGAGGTCCGGGCGAAGGCCGTCAACCCCGGCTCAGCCCGGACGGGCGCCAGCCTCGAGGTCCAGATTACGGACCTCGAGGGAGGTCCGGTCGCCCGGATATCCAACCAGGTGGCCCTCGACCCCGGAGCCAGCCAGGTAGCCGTCACCCTGCCGAGCACGCTCGATGAGAGCAGGATCCCGTTGTACATGATTCAGTATGTCTTTGACGGCCCCAGCGGCCGGGAAACAGGGGCCAAACAGCTCGTGGACGCGATGGCGCAGCTCGAGACGCGCGTCGTCGCCTACAGCAACTTGCTCTCCGGCAGCGCGGCCACCGTGCGCGTTGTCGCCCTCAACCATGCGAACCAGGAGCCCGTCGCCAACGCCTCCGTGGCCATATTCCTCACCGCCGGGGACAAGGAACAGCTCCTCCATGCCGGGAAAACCACTGAAGACGGCACGCTCGAGGCCGTGTTCACCGTGCCGGACAACGTGGAAGGCACGGGCCAGCTGCGCATCACCGTGGCGTCTGAAGGGCTCGGCCAAGACGAGGTCACCCAGCCGGTCACCGTCAAGCGCGTCTCGAAAATCCTCCTTACGACCGACAAACCCCTGTACCAGCCCGGACAGACCATCCAGATGCGCGCGCTGAGCCTCGCCGCGGCCGACTTGCATCCCGAAGCCGAAAAAGAGGCCGTGTTCGAGGTCATGGACTCCAAGGGCAACAAGGTCTTCAAGAAAAAGCTCGCTACGGACGCATTCGGCATCGCCGCCGCCGATTTCGAGCTCGCGACCGAGGTCAATGTCGGCGAATACATCGTGCGGGCCATCCTGGGCAACACCGAGTCCGAGAAACAGGTCCGGGTCGAGCGGTACGTGCTGCCCAAGTACAAGATCGGCCTGTCGGCCGACAAAGACTTCTATTTGCCGGGCGAGACGCTCAAGGGCGAGGTCCAGGCCGATTACTTCTTCGGCAAACCGGTTTCAGCGGGAAAAGTGACCATCAGCGCGTCGAAATTCGAGGTTGAATTCGAGGAGTTCGCCACGGCTGACGGCACCCTCGATGATAAGGGCCACTGGTCGTTCGAAATCCCCCTGCCGGAGTTCTTTGCGGGCACGCCGCTCGAACAGGGCCAGGCGTCGGTCCGTCTCGAGGCGGTCGTGGTGGATACGGCTGACCACCGCGAAGAGAAAGTGATTATGAAGCCCGTAGCCGCCGCACCGTTGATGGTGTATGTCGTGCCCGAGAGCGGCAAACTGGTCCCGAACCTCGAGAATCGCCTTCATGTGCTCGTGGCCTACCCGGACGGCAGCCCGGCGCAGGGGGCCACGGTGGTCACCGGCCTCGATGAGAACAAACCCTACACCACTGACGACCTGGGCATCGTGACCATCGATTATACCCCGTCGCACGAAGGCGACTGGGGCTTGACCGTCAAAGCGCGCGACAAACAAGGGCGCAGCGTCGAAAAACAGGTCACGCTCGAAGGCAAGACCGGCGCGGAACAGATCATCCTCCGCACCGACAAGACCCTCTACAACGTGGGCGAGACCATCCGCGCGGAAGTCTATGCCACCAAGCCCTCGGGCACGGTGTATTTCGACATGGTGCGCGAAGGGCAGACGGTGATGACGCAGACCGCCGATTTGGCCGCGGGAAAGGCCTCGCTCGAGTTTGACATCGACCCCTCCCTGTTCGGGTCGGCCGTCCTCCAGGCTTACGTGTTCACGCCCGGCACGGACATCATCCGCGACACGCGCCTGTTGTACGTCAACCCCGCCGACGCGCTGAACATGAACATCGCCCTCGACAAACAGACCTACCGTCCCGGCGAACAGGCCCAGTTGCGGTTTGCCGTCACCGACGCGTCGGGCAAACCCACGCCCGCCGCCTTGGGCATCGCGATCGTCGACGAGAGCGTGTTCGCCCTGCAGGAGATTCATCCCGGGCTCGAGAAAGTCTATTTCACCCTCGAAAAAGAGATCATGCAGCCGCGCTATGAGATCCACGGCTACGAAATGAGCGACATCGTGGCCGGCACGGTGCCCGAGGGTCCCGTCCCGGTGCCGAAACCTGCCGAATGGACCGCGGCCCAGCAGCGCGCGGCCGAGGTCCTGCTGGCGTCGTCGCCCGAGCCCCCGATGCCGCCCGTCAAGGTCAACACCTTCATGGGCAAACGCGAAGCGGCCGACCAGGCCCTCGACGCCCGGATGCAGCGCGACCTCGAGCGGGTGCACCGCGCCATTTCCGAGTATCTGCGCGAATACCACTGGGACGTGCCCGACAACCTCGTCCAGATCATGCTCCGGAGCCACCGGCTGCGCGACAACGAGGTCCGCGACCCCTGGGGCAACACCTACCGATTCGAATTCGCCGACAAGTCCCACCGCGGGCTGCGGTTCACCATGTTCTCGAACGGGCCCGACGGGCTCCCGAATACCCAGGACGACCTCCGGCGCGAATCCTGGGCCGGCGAGGTGACGGATTGGGGGGGTATTGCGGGCGGCCTTGTTCGCCGCGGGCGCATGGCCGACGCCGAGGAAGGCGCGGTGATAATGGAGAAGGCCGCGGCAATGCCCATGCAGGCCCCGCCGCCGACCGCGCTCGATGCCGTGAAGCTCGATATGCCAAACGCGACGACGGCTGCTATTGCCACTTCCGGCTCTGCGGCCGGTGAACCCCCCGCGCCGCGGTTGCGCGAGTACTTCCCTGAAACTCTGCTGTTCGAGCCTGCCCTTATCACCGACGCGCAAGGCGTGGCGGTGCTGGGCGTAGACCTCGCCGACAGCATCACCACGTGGCGCATGACGGCCATGGCGTCGTCGAAGACCGGCGCGCTCGGCAGCAAGGACAGCGGCATCCTGGTGTTTCAGGATTTCTTTGTCGACCTCGACCTGCCCGTCTCGCTGACGCAGCACGACAAGGTATCGATCCCCGTGGTGCTCTATAACTATCTCGAACAAGCCCAGGACGTGCGGCTCAAGTTCGAGGTGGAACCCTGGTTCAAGCTCGAAGGCGAGGCAGAACGCACTATCTCGCTCCAGCCCGGCCAGGTCACTTCGATGTATTTCCCCATCGAAGTCGTCGAGCTGGGCAAGCACCGCCTGACCGTCTGGGCCTACGGTTCCCAGATGAGCGACGCCATCCGCCGCGACATCGAAGTGCGGCCCGACGGCGAAGAACAGAACGTGACCTTCAGCGACCGGCTCTCGGCCAAGGTCGAGCACACGATCGAGATCCCGGGCAACGCCGTCGAGGGCGCGAGCAAGATCCTCGTGCGCATCTATCCCGGCGTGTACAGCCAGATCGTCGACGGGCTGGACAGCATGCTCCAGATGCCGTTTGGCTGCTTCGAACAGACCAGCTCGGTCACGTATCCCAACATCCTCATCGTGCAGTACATGAAAGCCACGGAGCAGATCAACCCCGAGACCCAGATGAAGGCCGAGGGGTTCATCAACGCCGGCTACCAGCGCCTCCTGTCCTATGAGGTTCAGGGCGGCGGCTTCTCCTGGTTCGGCGACGCCCCGGCCAACAAGGTCCTTACCGCGTGGGGCTTGAAAGAGTTCTACGACATGGCCGAGATCCACGAGGTGGATCCGGCGGTTATCGAGCGCACCCGCGCATGGCTCCTCTCGAAACAGGAAGCGGACGGCTCGTGGAAACCCGACGAACAGTACCTCCACGCGGAATCGTGGGCCGGCATCCAGAACAGCGGGCTGCTTGTGACCGCATACATCGCCGAGGCGGTTCTAGGCACCGGCGGCAAAGGCGCCGAGGCCGACAAGGCCATTTCCTACATCCGCGACAACTGGGAGAGCTGCAAGGAGCCGTATACCCTCGCCCTCGTGGCCAACGCATTGGTGGCGTGGAATCCGAAAGACGCCTGGACCCTCCGCGTGCTCGAGAAACTCCACGACATGCGCGTCGAGGAGAAGGACACCGCCCATTGGAAGGGTGGTTCCGGCACGGTCACCTTCACCGAGGGCGACGCGGCCGACATCGAGACCACCGCCCTCGCGACGATCGCCTTCCTGAACGCGAACCGGTACCCTGAGACCACCACCAAGGCGCTCACCTACATCATCCAGAAGAAAAGCGCCCAAGGACATTGGGGTTCCACCCAGGCGACCATCCTGGCGCTCAAGGCCCTCATGCTGTCGCTGGGCAGCCGCACCGAAACCGTCAACGCGAAGGTCACGGTCGCGCTGAACGGCGAACAGGTATCGGAATTGGCGGTGACTCCGGAAGACTGCGACGTCATGCGGCTGGTCGACCTGGGCGAGAAGACCAAAGCCGGCAGCAATACCGTGACGCTCAGTATCGATGGCGAAGGCTCGATGCTGTACCAGGTGGTGGGACGGTTCTACACGCCATGGGTTGCCGCTCAGCCCGAGCAGGCGCCCATGAGCATCGAGGTGGCCTACGACAAGACCCGGCTCGCCGTGAACGACATGGTCACGGCCCGCGTGAAAGTCACCAACAACCGTCCGAATGCCGCGCAGATGATTATCGTTGACCTCGGCATTCCGCCCGGGTTCGAAGTGCAGGCCGCCGACCTCGAAAAACTCGTCGAAAACAAGACCATCCAGAAATACGAGATGACCGGCCGCCAGATCATCGTCTATTTCGAGCGCATCGACGGCAACGGCGTGATCGAATTCCAGTACGCGCTGCGCGCCAAATTCCCCCTGCGCGCACAGACGCCCAGTTCGCGCGTGTACGACTACTACAACCCCGAGAACGAGGGCACGGCTTCTCCTCAGGCCATCCTCGTCGAATAACCCTCTCCCGAGAAAAGCCCCGGGACGGACAGCGCGCCGTCCCGGGGCGATGTTCGGCGTGACCCCATCCGGCGCGGCTTTCACATCGTGTGGGACCGGCGCCCTCGCTCCTGCCCGTGTGGGACCGCCGCCCTCGCCGGTCAAGATGCTGCGAGCGACCCGCCTGCAACGTAGCCTGAGCATCCAGCGCATAATCTCTTCAACTGCCCTCACATGCAGATTCCACCGCCCCTTGCGGGGCTGAGGGAAGGGTTGGCCAAGGTCCCAGGGCTGCGCCACGCGTTCCGCGTGGCTGGCCCTGGGCTACGTCCTGCCGCCCCTGCGGGGCTGGGGGAAAGGTTGGCCAAGGTCCCAGGGCTGCGCCACGCGTTCCGCGTGGCTGGCCCTAGGCTACACCCTCCCGCCCCTGCGGGGCTGGGGGAAGGGTTGGCCAAGGTCCCAGGGCTGCGCCACGCGTTCCGCGTGCCTGGCCCTGGGCTGCGTCCTAACGCCCCTGCGGGGCTGAGGAGGCGGTCGTGGGCTACGTCCCACCGCCCCTGCGGGGCTGGGGGAAAGGTTGGCCAAGGTCCCAGGGCTGCGTCCTAACGCCCCTGCGGGGCTAAGGAGGCGGTCGTGGGCTACGTCCCACCGCCCCTGCGGGGCTGGGGGAAGGGTTGGCCAAGGTCTCAGGGCTGCGCCACGCGTTCCGCGTGGCTGGCCCTAGGCTACACCCTCCCGCCCCTTGCGGGGCTACGGACCTCGTTTGTTCGGACCTCTCGTGCTTCGGACATCAGCTCCCGGCTCTTTCAGCGCCAACGGCGCGTTACATACCAGCCTGGCCTGCAGGGCCAGGAAATCGGACCCAAACCGCCAAAAGGGCTGAAGGCCCGAAACATGGACACGCTTCAAGAAATCAGTTGAGCGATGCCTTTCGTGGTTGCGGCTCTGCCGCGCCGGGGGGCTACGTCCTGCCGCCCCTTGCGGGGCTTCCGAGACGGCGCAGGGCTCTTCCGTCACCGGTGGCGCTGGCAGTGCAACCACCAAGGGATGAGCGTAAACGGCAGCAGCGGCACGATGAGCAGCAACGCGGCAAACAAACGAGACGTCGCAAGAGGGAGGTCGTCCACCAAATCAGTTGGAGGAAACACGAGTGCCGCGATAAATACCGTCACACACAGCGCCAGGCTGCGCCAACGCATGAGCCGGCGCCACAAACACGCACATGCTGAGACTGCGAAGATGCCTGCGAACAATGCCGCAAACGTGTACATTGAGGCGGACCTAGAACCGTTGAATTCCGCAAGAAGTGAAGGGCCCCACGCGGCCACCACTGCAGGAACCGGCGATGTCAGACAGCTCCATACTAGCACAGTAAAGAGTGAAGCCCCGAGAAACCATGCGGGGTCGCTGATTCTAACAACTTGCCTCCCCATGTAATCCGCCTCCTTCTGGGGCTGTGCCAGGCCTACGACTTCTGGAAGAGGTTCGTCCGGCGTCAGGCCGGCTTCGAGACGTAACCGGGCGATTCGAGCATTCACCATTCGTTGCCCGGCGTAGAGCGCAGATTGGTTAACGGCTTCCGTGGCCAGCGCAATGCCCAGCACGATCACAGCGACCTGGAATAGTGCCAGGAGTCGGGCGCTGGCCATTAGCCGCGTCTCTTGGGGACGAGTGAAGAGGAAGGTGCGATGACGGGTACCCGCAAGGTGATTCTCCGATAGGATCAGCATCCCAATCGTCCATGCGCCCGCCGGAAGGAGGATGACTGCCAGAGTCTGCGTTGCATTTGCCGCGAACACAGAGCTTAACGCGGTCACTGGTCGAAGGAGTCCTAGCTGGATTACCATGCAGACGGTCATGACGAGTCCCGAAAAGAGCGCGAACGGGCCCACCGCTGGGCAATAGCGCCGGAACTCGAACCACACTTGCGCGCGAAAAGGCGACGCGAAAGGTTTACGCCGTCTGACTGCGCCCCGCGGATGCGGGACCACCAACTCTGCGCCGGTCTGGGCTGCGCCGCGGCGTTCTGCAGCCAGCATGAGCCACGAAAAGAAGTAACCGGCGACCGCGAAACCCACTGCTGCGGCGCACCACAGGTACGGACCATACCATTCGCGGAGATGCGCGAACGTGATAATCCCCACAACGGATTTAGAAACTAGAATCAAAGGAATCGTCACCAATAGCAGGCCGAATGCAAATAGAAATCCCGTTTTGCGCACTGCCGGTGTCCACGCAACCACGTGCATCCAGACGAAGACGATCACACAAACCGCGTGGAGCAACAGGCAGGCGTTCCGCTGCGTAGCGCTCGATACGGCCTCTGCAATCAGCGTAGTCAGGGCGAGGGGCGCCACAAAAAGCCCCACCCAGAAGAGGCCGTAGCCATAGTTGATCAGCGCCAGACGGGCCGTGTTTACGGGGAGACGCAGTTGGTACGAAGGGACGCCCGTGGTCAGCTCGCGCCCCGAACGACGCACCAGCAGCACTATCGTCAGCGCAACGAACGCCAAGAAAGTGATGATGCTCAAAATGTCCGCGGCGCTCTCGCCACCCTTCAACAGAATCACGACACCCGCCCATGGTGCCGCGCACGCCGCCAATGCCAGCCATCCGCCCGTCCTCCAGCGTTCCCACAGCAGCGCCTGCGCTGGGCCTAAACGGCGGTTAGTGCCATGTGTCTTTGCTGCGTTTTCGGCTTCCATGGCTACTCTCCTTCTTCTCTACGGCGGTCCTCTTGTCTGACGAAACGCGCACGTAGCCACCAGCGACCCGGCCAAGGTGCGAGCAGGAACCCCCGTCCCCGCTCTCGTCCGCTCTCCTCTCTCCAGCCAAGCGCATACTTACTCCTACCGGACGGCCCTATGTCTGGCGCCGGCGCGCGCCACGAATATGTCTTCGAGGGACGGGATTTCTTCGGCGAGGACCTCGGCGCCGCCAGTACGGATAGCCTCGCGTATACGCTCGAGGTCGCCGTCGCACACAACGCTCCACTCGCGGCCGCCACCTTCGCAGGCCAGCGCTTCGGGAAAGTCGGGCCGCCGTTCGACGGGTTCGGGGAACCGGATTACCACGCGGCGGTGCGACGCTTTGATGGCGTCCATGCCGCCCTGGAACACGAGGCGCCCTTCGTGGAGCATGGCGACGTCGTCCGCGACGCGCTCGACTTCATCCAGCAGGTGCGAAGAGAAGACCACGGTGCGGCCCTCGTCGGCGACGGTGCGAATGATGGCGGCGAGGATATCGCGCCGCACGACCGGGTCGAGTCCCGACGACGGCTCGTCGAGCAGGAGCAGCGGCGGCCGGTACGCCAGCGCGATCAGGAGCCCCGCCTGCGCACGTTGTCCGCGGGACAGCTCCTTGATGCGGGCACCGGGGTCTAACCCGAAAGTCTCGCGCAACTCCTCGGCGTAGGCTTCGTCCCACTCGGGATAAAACGCTTGGGTGTAGCGCATGAGCTCGTGCACGCGCATCCAGTCGGGGATGTCGCGGTCCTCCGAGAGGTAGCCTACTTTCGACAATACGCCCACGGGGTCCTTGACCGGATCGAGTCCGAATACCCGGACCGAGCCCGCTTGGGCCTTGAGCAGTCCCAGCAGATGGTGAATGAGCGTGGTTTTCCCCGCGCCGTTCTCGCCCACCAGCCCGAACACGCACCCCCGCGGCACGGTCAAGTCCACGTCGGCGAGGGCGGTTGTCCGCCGGAACCGGCGTGTCAAGCCCTTCACTTCGATTACGATGTCTCGGTTATCGTCGTGTTCCATCGAGAACATCCTCCTGCAAGAAATGGCCGGGACAGATCCCAGCCTGCCGCGCAAAACCTCAGGTCAGTCGCTATCTTTCGCTCTCTTGTTTATCATTTGTCTTATTGCCCCTATCCATGAGTTCCTTGTCACGCTTGCGGATGATGTCGATTACTTCCTCGGTATCGATATCCAACTGCAGGGCTTGCGCGAGGAGGGCGTCCACTGATCCCCGGACGAGCCGAAGGCGCTCGCGGCGGGCCAGCGGCGAGCCCTGGTCCGACACATAGGTGCCTGCGCCCTGGCGCTTGGTGAGAACACCCTCCGTTTCGAGTTCGCGATAGGCCCGCGCGACCGTATTCGGGTTGATGAGCAGTTGCTGGGCAAGCACGCGGATGGGCGGGAGTTCGTCGCCGGGCTCAAGGCGTCCCGAGGCAAGCATGAGCTTCACCTGGTTGACGATCTGCTGATAAAGCGGCACGCCGTCCGCCGCAGAGATGTGGAATTGCATCGCCCGATGCCTCCGCCTGAGTCTGAAGAAATTGTATTAATACTCTAACACAATTTTTGCCGGAATGCAAGAGGCTTTTTGCAGCGGCTGCCACACACTTTTGAACTCGTCCGGGGCCAAGCCGGACGCGCCACGCGCGCCTACGCCAGCACTGCAACGATGACGAGCTGGACGTCCACAGCGTCGACCGATCCGTCGCCGTTGATGTCGCAATCGTAGGAAACATCGATTTGGAGAGCCGCATTGACCACAAGCTGAACGTCGCTTGCATTGACTTCGCCGTCATCGTCGATGTCGGCGTCGAACACGGCATCGAGCGGCACGAGGGCGATGTCGGCGCGGGCGGCCGGTCCGCCGGACACAACAACGCCGCGGACCGTTTTGCGCTGGTAGCCTTCGGCTTCGATGGCGAGGGTGTACGTGCCGGGCAGGAGCATGCGGTGGTAGTCGCCGACGCCGGGGTCGGTGAATACAGGCTGCGCATTGCCCTCGACCGTCACTTTGGCGTTGACGGGCAATCCGGTAAGAGCGTCGGTCACGACGCCGCGCACGCCGATGTGCACCGCCTCGAGGTAATGCAGCATGGCCTCGCGGTTGTCGTCCCAGAGACCGGGCAACGATGACGCCGCGGGCCGTTTCGTGTCGGAAAGCTCGACTGTCACGTCGTTGCACGCGAGGTAGCGGTAATGCCAGTCCTGCATGCCGCCCAAGACGGTGTACCACGCCGAGCCGTTCGTGACGCCGTCCTCGAAGACGGCACTGTTCCACATGGGAGAATTGTGGAAGGAGTATCGGCGCGCCACGTCTTCGAACAGGAGGTCGTCGGGAGTGGGCGCATCATAACCCGAAGGGAAGCCGTCCTCGTCGTAGGGATAGTTGACGACAAGGGAGCCGCTATGAAAGTTGGCCGACAGCACGAAGCGGTTCGCGGTGGTCCACCGCATCACGTGCGCCACCTCGGCCGGGCGGCCGGCATCTCCAAGGGGTTCGCCGTCGTATGCCGTGCCCGTGTAATCGGCCGGGTACTCGGGGAAGCTCCGGTTGAGGTCGAACGACTGCGCGTTGTACCGGCTGGCGGCCTCGCGCCCGTCCGGATTCATCAGCGGCATGATGGCGATGGCCGTGGTGTCGACGAGAGCGGTGATGTCCGGGTCGTTGCCATATCCCGTCAGCAACAGATTGATGAAATAGAGGCACATTTCGGTGCCGATTGGTTCGTCGCCGTGAATGGCCGATATGTATTTGAACTCGGGCTCGTCCTCTTCCCCGCCGGGGTTGTCGCTGATGTTGAGCACCCACAGCTCGCGGCCCTGAACCGACTGTCCCGCGCTATCGAGCCGGACGATATCAGGATAGGCCGCCGCCCAGGCCTCGAGCATCGCCGTGAGGGACGCGTAGTCGTTGTATTGGCCCAGGGCTTTGAGTTGGCCGCCGTCCCGGCCGGTTACCCGCCACGAATAGCCCAACTCGCCGAGAAGCTCGAGTTCGCTTGCTTCCGCGTAGATCTCGACGGCGCCGTCACGCACCGAGGCGATATCGAACCCGCGCCGCGCAAGCTCCAGCACCGCCTCTGCGTCAGCCGCCGCGGCCTCGATGATGTAGACCTGGCCCGTGCGCGGGCCCGCGCCCAGCGCCATGCGCGGGGCGGCCGCCGAGGCCTCCGCGCCCGGCATGACCAGCAGCCCTACGGCGGCGAGTGTGAAAATCCGGCGAATCGCAGTACTCCACCGGCGTCTCGAGAACGGGACGCACCCCATCCCAGAATCACATCCCTGTTGCCCGGCACAAGAACCACAAAGAGTATACCAGTGCCGGGCGGGGTTGTTTCCATCAAGGGTAGCGGGCCGGGCGGAAGGCGGATGCCCGTGCGCGGTTCCGGGCCGCACCCGGCGATGCCTATTTGAACTCGCGATCGTAGCGGCCCATGATGCGCGGCCCGTCTATCGTCACCATCCAGGGAGATTCACCCGGGTACCGGGAAAACGTGACGTGGCCGTCCATATACAGCACGTTCACGCCGGAAGGCACGTGTGTAGACCCCTTCACCTGGGCCGTGAGATGGTCCCACATGACCGGCACGATGCTCTGCGAGTTCTCAGAGGCCGCGGGATTGTTGATATCGGTTATCATGAACCGCTCGACGCCTTCCCGGAGCCGGTACAGAACGTCGCCGCCGCCTGCCTGAGTGCCGGGAAAGGTGTCCGCGAAGTCGTAATCTTCATCGGAGGCCGCGCCGCTGGTGGCCACGCTTGCCGCGCCCAATTCTCCCAAGGGCGTGTCGATGTAGTCCGCGCCTTCGTACCGGCCGCCGATGCCGCTGCCGGGCACGCCCACCTTGTCGAATCCAAGGAAGTTCACCGCGTCCATGAAGAGCCAGCCCGTATAGTTGAAGGGTGACTTCACCAGTTCTTCAGGCTGAATAATCCCGTCTTTGTTTCCCCCGCCGCGTTCGCCTTGATCGTAGCGCTCCAACGGAGTCGACGTCGCCATGGACGGACACCAGACAACATTGAGGTCCGTGATGTATTCGGGATACATCGACGGGCCGTTGAAGATCATGGTGTCCGAAAGCTGTCCACGGATATTGTGGATCATTCGCGGCGGCCATTTTTCTCCACGCGATTCGTTGGCGTACATCTTGAAGGCCAGGCCCATCTGCTTGAGATTGTTCGCGCATGCCGCACGGCGGGCGGCTTCCCGCGCCCGCGCAAGGGCGGGAAGCAGAATCGCGGCAAGGATACCGATGATCGCGATGACCACAAGCAACTCGATAAGCGTGAACCCTTGCCTTCCTCCGACTGTCCTCTGTGCCATCAAAAAACTCCGTGCGTCGCGTTTCGAAATGATTGACCGCGCCCCGTCACCGGCGCCATCGGCTCCAAGAAACTCGCTGAAGTATACTGATGTCCCGCAGCACCCGCAAACCTCCGGACAGTTGAGAGGAACGCGCCTTGATGCATCGCCGGGCCATGTCTATGATGCCTTGTGATTCCCTGAAGGATTCTTGCACCGCGGAGGGAATGTGAAGATGCTGAGCTGGCCAAGACACAGGATTATCCGGGCCGCGATGGCAACAATGTGCGCTGCCGCGCTTTTAGCGGGGTGGGATTGGACGCATGGGGCGAAGAGCGCTCACGTGGCCGCAAGCGAAGAAGCGGCCGAGTTGCAGTCGCTCAAACCCGAGGATGTCCTGTCAAAACTGGACTTGGACCGCCCGGAACTGGCTGCGGTCAAAGCCGCGGCCCAGCAGGAGGACCGCATCAAAGCGCTCAAGGCGTTGTTGGCCCATTACCGCGCGAAGTATCCGCTTGCCGAACCCTCGGCAAGGGTGAACGAGACCAATCTGCGGGTTGCAGACGGCGTCGTCAACCACGTTTTCCAGTGGGGCCCTTATGAGCCGGCGCAGTACGAGCAAGACCTCCGCTGGGACTGGGATCCCCGGGGCGATATCGAATGGGTAGCCGCCATATACCGGTTCTACTGGACCGAGCCCCTCGAGCAGGCGTATCGGGAAACGCGCGACGAGAAATATCCAAAAGCCTACGTGGACCTCACGCGCGACTGGATCGCGAAACATCCTCTCGAGGAACACGCGAAGACTCATTACGTGTACGACCGGTGGCGCGGATTCGCCTGGCTGGACATTCAGACCGGTGTTCGCGCGACGCGCCTGTGCCAGTCGTTCCCGGTCATGGTGCATGCCGAAGCATTTACGCCCGAGTTCCTGGGCGTGTTGCTTGCGAGTCTTTACGATCACCAGGTGAAGACCGAGAAGCTCCCCATGAACGCGGTCCACAACAAGGCCGTGTTCGAGCAGCGCGGGTTCGTGAATATCGCGTATACGTTCCCCGAGTTCGCGGATTCCCGCCGATGGATGGAACTGGCCATGAGCCGCCTGAGCGGCAACCTCGTGGCCCAGGTGACGCCCGACGGCGTGCAGCGCGAGTGGTCCGGCGGATATCACAGCGGCGTGCTGCGCGACGCGGTCGAGATTATGGAACGCATGGAGGCGTGCGATATCGACGTGCCCCAGGAGTACCGACAGCGGGTGCGGGGCATGTTCGATTACATCTTCGGCATTGCAACCCCGGAACTGGGATATCCGATGTTCGGCGACACAAGCCGGACTCTTGACCTCCCGGAAGACCGTTCTCAGTGGCAGCTCTATCCGACGTTGATGCAGGGCACGAAGGTGTTTGGCGACCCGAAGTATGCCGCCCGCGCGGCCTTGGATTACCAGATACTTCCCCAACAGACGAGCTATGCGTTCCCGGACGCCGGCATGTATGCGCTGCGCAACGAGTGGGGCCCCGGGCAACTCTATTTCGCCCTGCATTGCTCTCCCCCGGCCATCAGCGGCCACGATCAGCCCGACAACGGCACGTTCGAACTGTACGCCTACGGCCGCTGGCTCATGACGGACTCCGGATACTACACCTACGGCCACGATCCCAAAGGGCGGGCATGGCACCGCCAGACCCGCGTGCATCAGACCTTGACCCTCGACGAAAAAGACACCAAGGTCGACGGGAAGGCGCTCCTCTGGAACGCTGAGCCGGCGCTTACGGCTGTTGTAGTCGAGAACGGCTCCTACGAGAGGCTCACGCACCGCCGTACCGTGTGGCTTGTAGACGGACAATTCCTCGTGTTGCTGGATGAGGCCATCGGCGATGCTCCGGGAGTAGTGGACCTGCATTTCCAGTTCGCGCCCGGCGAAGTGCGGTTGGACAGCGGCGCGCACTGGGCGGCCACGCGATTCGACGACGCAAATGTGCTGGTCTGGCAGGGGCCCGATGCCCCTGTGACAGCCGTGCAGGAAGATGGCTGGTATGCCTGGACTTACGGCCGCCGCACCCCGCGCACGGCCATCCGTTTCCGGCACAATGGCCAAGCCCCCGCCGCGTTTCTCACGCTACTCGTGCCCTACCGCGGCGTTGAAACGCCTCGTGTCAGCGCCGCCCTGCCACAGGATTTCCCGGTCGGCGCGGAGCGCATAGAACTCAACGTCGAGGTGTTCGGAAAACTCCACACTGTGGGCCGCGATCTAACCCGGCAACGCGCGTGGTGCAACGCGCCAGGCTTGTAAGCGGGACCGCCGCCACCACACCGTCCACAAACGCAAGGGTCTCCCACAAGCATGCATAGCCATGACTGCCGGGAGCAACGAACGCCGGAACGGGTTCAGTCTGAGTGGCAGCACGCACCATCCCCTTAGCTTGGTTAGACAACCCGGCTAAAGTCCACGCCTTGTGTTGCCGATATCCAGAAACGGCAACAACTATCTTAAGCCGGTTCCGCGTTTTCGGGACGGGCCGGGAGGGAACTGTCATGGCCACTGCAGGGGTGTCGAATGTTTTTCCCCAGCTCAATCAGCTCATCAACGCTGCCACCTCATCAGGATTTCGCGGGCGCGGCAAAACGCCCAGCGAAAACGCCGCCTTGCCCGCCCTCCTGGCTACTGCCGGGAAAGGCGCACCCGCACGGGCGTCACAAACGGCCGAAACGGCCATCGCAGACCAATTCGACGCGCTCACGTACAGTGCCCGGATGGAGCGCGTCAGCCTCGCGGCCGAGTTCGAGAAAGTGCGCGCCCGTATCGCGGCCGCAAACGAAGATGCCGGCGAGGCACAAGCACAAGCCGGCATGGAACAGCTCGTATTCAGTTTCTTCGCCGAGTCCCGTTACGAGGAACTCGCCATCTTTCAGCAGCGCACGTCGAAGGTCGCGAACGGCCTCGAGGGCGCCCGGCAGCAGTCCTTTGTCCTGGCTAACCGGCAGATGTCGGCCCGATTCTCGATCTCGCTGACGATGTCCGGCGCCGCACTCAACGGGTTTGCCGGCGCTGCCGAGGCCCTTCAAAACGGGGACTCCGCCTCTTTTGACCAATTCATGGGGTTCGCGCAGGACGTGCTCGCCAAACTCGACGACATTGCCAGCGAGATCTTCTCGCTCATGCACGACCTGATACAGGGAGGCGGGGAGCTGCAGGAGCGTATTCAGAGCTTCATCGAACAGTTGCGCGCCCTCGGGCTTCTAGGGGGCAGCGAAACGAGCGCCCTGCCAGCGAACGGGGAGTCGTCCTCCCCAATACAGGTCCAGGCCCAAAGCATGACCTTCCAACTCGAATTCCAGTTCGAATACACCGAAATCGTGCAGGTTCAGGGGCAGGCCGTGCAGGAATCCGACCCTGTGGTGCTGGACCTTGACGGAGACGGCATCGAACTGTCGAGTTACCGTGACGGCGCGCGTTTCGACATCACGGGAACCGGAAAGGTTGCCAGGTCCGCGTTCGTAACGGGCGGCGACGCATTCCTCGCCATCGATCGCAATGCCAATGGCCGCATCGACAGCGGCGCGGAGCTGTTTGGAGACCAGAACGGCGCGGCAAACGGATTCGAAGAACTCCGTAAGCTCGACAGCAACGGCGACGGACGCATCAACCGGCTCGATGACCGCTTCAGCGAACTCTTGCTTTGGAAGGATGACGGCGACGGCGAGACCGAAGACGGTGAACTGACCAGCCTGGACGCGGCGGGCATCGAGGAGATATCCCTTGCCTACCGGAACGTAAACCAGACAGCGGCCGGCGGCAACCGCCTCGAGCAGCTCGCCTCGTTTGTGCGAAAAGACGGCTCGCGCGGCACGGCCGCCGACGCCATCCTCAATTTTATCGCATAAGCATCAATACGCCCTTTCCCGGTTACTGACATCCCCAAGGGGGGGCTTCCAATCACGCGGGACCCGGTCACGGAAGAACGGGTCCCGCCGCCGTTTTCGCGTTTCCCCCGGCGAAGCGTTTCCCCTGGCCGCCGGCGCCGGATGCCGGACGCCCGGACTGACCTCCCTGGTGCTCGTGACCCAGAAGAGCAGCGGACGGGGCAAGGGTGACGCTCCAAACACTCCATATGCTATGATCCGGACTTGCAACTGAGGGAGACGCGCGTCATGACCCAATCGATGGAACGGGAAGCCCTGGAGCTGGCCACCATTCTCGATACCATGGCCGACGGGGTGTTCGTTATTGATAACGATTTTGTCGTCCAACGGTGGAACCGCGCCATGGAACGCATTACCGGGTATTCGCCTGCCGAGGCCATTGGACGAAATTGCGCGTTCCTGAGCGACGGCCGCGTCGAGGGGGAAAGCCGGCCCGTACCCCCCATCACGTACCATGTTTTCCACCTCGAAGCCGTCGATAAAACCGAAACCGTCATCCGGAACTCAAACGGCGAGGAAGTCCAGGTGGTCGCCGCGGGACGCGTTCTGCACAGCGAGGCCGGAGAACCCATGGGCGCCGTGATCACGCTCACCGATATTACCTCGCTGCGGCGCCTGGAAACCGAAATGAACCAGCTCCGGCGCGAAGTGACGGGCCGCTTCGAGTTTCACAATATCGTGGGGAAAAGTCCCCAGATGCGCGAGATTTTCAACCTCGTCGAGTTGGCGGCGGCGTCCCCTGTCACCGTCCTGATCACCGGCGAGACCGGAACCGGCAAGGAAGTGGTCGCCAAGGCGATCCATTACCACAGCGATCGAAAAGACGGACCGCTCGTCCGGGTGAATTGTTCCGCCCTTTCCGAGTCCCTTCTCGAAAGCGAACTTTTTGGCCACGCCAGGGGGGCATTTACCGGCGCCATCAGGGAACACATCGGACGGTTCGAGCGCGCAAACGGCGGCACCATTTTCCTCGATGAAGTCGGCGACATCCCGCCCCTGGTGCAGGTAAAACTGCTCCGCGTATTGCAGGAGCGCGAACTCGAACGCGTCGGAGAGTCGATCCCCAGGAAAGTCGACGTCCGGGTCATCGCCGCCACGCACCGCAATCTGCGTGACCTCGTGCGGCGCGGCGATTTCCGCGAAGACCTCTTTTACCGGCTCAAGGTCTTCCCCATACATCTGCCCCCCGTCCGCGAACGCAAGGAAGACATCGACCCGCTCATCAAGCGGTTCATCGCACGGTTCAACGAAGAAACCGGCAAAAACATCCAGGGTTTGACCCCCGACGCCATCCACATGATTATGGACTATTGCTGGCCGGGCAACGTGCGCGAAATCGAGAACGCCATCGAGCACGCCTTCGTCACGTGCAACAGCGCGTTCATCGGACCCTTCGACCTGCCCGTCGAGATCCGCCGCGTGGAAGTCAAGCGCCAGCTATGCGATGAATCCGGCGAACTCGGCGGATTCGACGTGTCCGACGTCTATTCCGAAATGCCCTCGCGCCGGAAACGCGGCAATACACGCGACGAGTTGATCGCCGTGCTCGACGCGTGCGGCTGGAACAAGGCTGAGGCAGCCCGGCGTCTCGGCATCACCCGAACGTCCGTCTGGCGCCGTATGAAAAAACTCAATGTCCCCCTCCAACCGCAGGACTAAGCGCGCCGCCGAACCGTTCCGGGAGAATTGTCGCGCCGCAGGACATCAGCTCCGGGGGCGTTGTCCGTGTCCCGGGAGGTTCACGAGGCCCCTGCCACTGCTCCCTGAGACCGTTTAGGTAACGCCACATCTGCGCAGAATGTAACGCTGTGTAACGTAACATTCATACAAAACCGCGTTCTCGGGAATTTTTCGTGATTCTATAACCTGCTTTACGGCATATGCTTGAGGAGTAGGTTGACCTTAAGCCACTTTTTGGCACGAAAACTGCTCTCCCCTGTCAGTTGTCGGCAAACTCCTGAACTGCGTGCGCGGAGTGGCAAGCACCGTGACTGTTGAGAGAGCTTTACGCGTAATAGCGGGGTTCTTTGTGCTTGCCAGCGTCCTTCTCGGGGCGTTCCATTCGCGCTACTGGCTCATTTTCACGGGGTTTGTGGGCGCCAACCTGCTTCAGTCGGGTTTTACGAACTGGTGCCCAATGGTCTGGGTCCTCGAAAGAGCGGGCCTTCGCCGTTCCGACCAGCCGCCAGCCCCATAAGGGCTGCGTGAGACAGTTGAATACGGCCTTTCAAGGCCGTCAGGGTTCCCTCCCTAAAACCGGGGCGGTATATCCACACCGCTCCGTGCCGCCGGGCCGTTGCCGAGGTCCGCGCGGTGTAGCTCCGCCCGAAGAAGGTTCGGGGGCTCGCGACCCCTCAGTATGCCGCGCGGGTCCCCGACCTTCTTCACCCCCTTGATTCCCCTGCCCGCCACGCGGTGGTTCCACTGTTTCCGAAAGCCGCGTAGTTCTCGCGCTTCACCGCGTCCATCCGTTGCATTTGCAACGTTGCGCAACGATGGGCGTGCGGTTCCCTCTCGGCGCAGCTGTTCGAGCCCGTATGCAATAACGTACGACTGCCCAAAAGGTTAGGCCTTTCTATCCCTGTCCGCCGCCGTAATTGGCATCGGGATTGCTCTCTACGTGAAAGTCGAGGTAGTCGGCCGAATTACGCTCCCTCGAAACGTTCCGTATCCGTATGATATTCTACGCAAGCAGCGTAGGCAGCTTCATTGGCGCGGCCTGTAGCTGGGCTGCGTTGCGTGCGTTAATGGGTAACCGTCAGCACATACAGAAGGATCGCGATTATGGGAGATGCATTGGTGAAGTTCGGGATGGACCATCCGCGGCTGGTGACGGGGGCGATGGCGGCAATGACCCTCCTGCTCGCCGTGCTTGCGGCGTTGCCGTCGCTCTGGCCGGAGACGTTCCCGATGCTTCAGCCCGTGCGGGTGGACACCGACCCCGAGAACATGCTGAGCCAGCACGAGGCGGTGCGCGTGTTCCACAACCGCATGAAGCAGGTCTTCGCACTCAATGACATAGTGGTGGTGGGCGTGGTGAACGAAGACCATCCGCAGGGCGCCTTCAATACGAAGACCCTGGCAAACGTGTATGAGCTTACGGAGTTCGCCAAGACCCTGACCGGCAAAAACGTCGGACAAGACGACCCCGGCGCCGGCGTGAAGGTCATCGATATCATCGCGCCGTCGACCGTCGACAACATCGAGCAGGGCGGCCCGGGGGAGGTTAAATTCGAATGGCTCATGCCAGGGCCTCCGAAAACTGAGGAAGAAGCCCTGGCCGTGCGCGACAAGGCGCTCCGCATCCCCTTCCTCGAGGGCACCATGGTATCGGAGGACGGGAAGGCCCTCGCGCTCTACCTCCCCATCTCCTCGAAGGACCTGAGCTACGAAGTGTATACCGCGCTGCGGTCCAAAATCGCCACGTTCGACGGCGGCGAGAAGTACCATATCACGGGGTTGCCGGTTGCGAACGACGTGTTCGGCGTCGAAATGTTCAAGCAGATGGCGATCTCCGCGCCCCTTGCCATGCTGACCATTTTCATCCTCATGTTAATCTTCTTCCGCAAGCTGATCCTGATAATCTCGCCAATGATCCTCGCGCTCGTGTCGGTCATATGCACGATGGGCCTGCTCGTGGTTACGGGCAACACCATCCACATCATGAGTTCCATGATCCCGATTTTCATCATGCCCATCGCGGTGCTGGATTCGATTCACATCCTGTCCGAGTTCTTCGAGCGCTATCAGGAGACCCGTGACCGGCAAAAGACGATGGCCAGTGTGATGGGGGCGTTGTTCGTGCCCATGCTGTACACGTCCTTGACGTCCGCAGCCGGGTTTGCTTCGCTGGCATTGACGCCCATCCCGCCGGTGCAGGTGTTCGGGCTCTTCGTCGCTATCGGGGTCATGATCGCATGGGTGTGGACGGTACTGTTCATCCCCGCGTTCGCCATGTTCATTTCCGAGCGGCGGCTGGAAAATTTCGGCGCCGTACACCACGAAGAGGAAGAAAAGGCGCCGAGCCGGGGATTCCTGAAGTGGCTGGGCGAGGCCACCTACCATCGCGCGAAGCTGGTGCTGGCTTTCGGGGCCGTCCTCGTGGTCATCACGGTCTATGGCATCAGCCAAATCGAAATCAACGACAACCCCACGAAATGGTTCAAGAAGACTCATCCCATTCGAATTGCGGACCGTGTGCTCAACGCGCATTTCGGGGGTACCTACATGGCCCACCTGGCGCTGTTTCCCGAGGACGAAGACCCCGAGGGCCGCTCTTCAGCGGACAGCGGCCTCGCCGGCGGACCGTCCGCGAAGTCGGCCCGGGAAACCGAAACGCCCGCCCTTCCCGGCGGGCTGGGCGGGGACAATCCCGAAGCCACCCTGCCCGAGGGGTTGGGCGGCAGTGAAACGGACGCCGGGTCCCCGGCATTGCCCGCCGGTCTCGGAGGCGAGCCGGTATCCGAGACCGCCCAGGAACCAGCCGCCCCGGCCCCATCAATTGAGGCGCCCGCCGAGGAAGTGTTCAAAGACCCCGAAGTGCTGCGGTATGTGGCAGACCTCCAGGCGTACCTGTTGACCACGGGAATCGTGGGCAAGTCGAACTCGGTGACCGATATCGTGAAGACCGTGCACCGGGAACTCGTCGACGGAACGCCCGAATCGTACCGCGTGCCCGATTCGGCGGCCGCGGTAGCGCAGTGCCTGGCCCAGTACCAGAGCAGCCACCGGCCGCAGGATCTCTGGCACATGGTCACGCCGGATTACCGCGTGGCCAGTGTCTGGGTGCAGCTAACCAGCGGCGACAACAAGGACATGTCGAAGGTCGCCGCGGCCCTCGACGACTACGTCGCGCAAAACCCGCCGCCAAAGGGGCTGCGGCACAAGTGGTTCGGGTTGACGTACATCAACGTGCTGTGGCAGGAGAAGATGGTGTGGGGCATGGCTGAGTCGTTCATGGGCAGCTTCCTCGTGGTGCTGCTAATGATGATCGTGCTGTTCCGGTCAGGCCTGTGGGGCTTCCTCTCGATGCTTCCCCTTACGTTAACCATCGGCCTGATTTACGGCGTGATCGGCTATGTTGGAAAAGACTACGACATGCCGGTGGCGGTGTTATCCTCACTCACGCTGGGGCTCGCGGTAGACTTCGCCATACACTTCCTGGTGCGGTCGCGGGTGATCTACGCCCGGCACGGGTCTTGGCAGAAGGCATACCCCTATGCCTTTGGCGAGCCGGGACGGGCCATCATGCGCAATGTGATCGTCATCGCGGTGGGATTCCTGCCGCTGCTGGCCGCGCCGCTGGTGCCGTACATCACGGTAGGGTTTTTCCTCGCGTCGATCCTGTTCGTATCGGGCGTGGGCACCCTGCTGTTCCTTCCCGCCCTGGTGCGCGTGGCTGAACCGCTGCTCTTTCCAAAGACAAGAGCGTGTTCGATCACCTGCATGTGCGGCACCTGCGTTGTGACGGGCATCACGGCAGTGCTGCTCGTGGCCATCAATGCGTATCAGTTTTTTCACGTGGGAATCACCCGGCTGACCTGGGTAAGCCTCGCCGCGCTTCCCATACTCTTTATTGGGTGTTTTCTGATGTCGCGCCGGGAAAAATGCCGGGTGAAGTGCGATGAAACGCAATGAATGACGACGCGCCTGTGCACGTCTGATCTTGTGCTCCAACAAGGAGGTAAATCATGAACCGTACGATGTGGATGCTGAGCGGGTGGGTGTTTGCCGCCCTGACGCTGGCCCCCGGCCTCGCCGTTGCCGCCGAGGAGCTCTCGCCCGCGGAAATCGTCAAGAAAGCCAACCATATGGCCTATTACCAGGGAAAGGACGGCAGCGCCCGGGTCAAGATGACCATCACGGACGAACAAGGCCGCAAACGCGAGAAAGAGTTTACCATCCTTCGCAAGAACATGGACGACCAGGACCAAGAACAGCGGTTCTACGTGTATTTCCATCAGCCAGCCGATGAAAGCGGCACCGTGTTCATGGTCTGGAAACACGTCGGCAAGGACGACGACCGCTGGCTCTACCTGCCCGCGCTCGATGTGATCAAACGGATCGCCGCCTCCGACGAGCGCACCAGCTTCGTCGGGTCCGACTTCTTTTACGAAGACGTATCCGGACGCAACCCGGACGAGGACAACCACGAGTTGGTCAAGACCGACGACACCTACTACGTCGTGAAGAGCACCCCCAAACCGGAGAACAAGGCCAAGGTCGAGTTCGACTCGTTCACGTCATACATCCACAAGAGCACGTTCATCCCCGTGAGCATGCAATTCGAACGGGACGGCAAAGTCTACCGCGAGATGAAGACGCTGTCCGTCAAAGACATTCAGGGCTACAAGACCAGTGTCAAGAGCAGCGTGAAAGACCATAACCAGAACAGCGAGACCATTCTCGAATACAGCGCGGTCAAATACGACATCGGGCTGCCCGACGACATCTTCACCGAGCGTTACCTGCGCAATCCGCCCCGCGAACACCTCCAATAAGGGCGGACGACCGCACTCATTCAGGGCTGGACCGGACGTGTCCGGCCCTTTTGCTTTCGATGGCCTTCGCCCCGCCTGAAATCCCCGCCCGGATGACTTCTTCGCCATCCCTGCGCTACAATATCCTCGGACGCGGGCATACGCCGCGCCCGGCGCCATCTCACGCGCGGAGGGTTAGCGTAATGGTAACGCACCGGTCTTGAAAACCGGCGCCTTCGGGCTTGGGGGTTCGAGTCCCTCACCCTCCGCCACTTCTTAAACCTAGTTTTCACAATAAGTTATGAAATGTAAGCGCCGGCCGAGAAGCGCAGCGGGTATCGGGGGCGTTCGAGAAGTGAAGCATCCTTCGCAGACTCTCCAGTTCCCGTGGTGCTTGACGTCTGCCGTGGATAATGGTCAAATCACGCGAAGGAGCAGTACCGGTTCGGCAGAGAGGATGAAGAGGTCGTTAGAACGAGGCGGGACAGCATTCTTTGACACACTTTGACACTACGCGATGGAGTGTTGTGCGGGCAGCGGCGAGTGAGGGGTCCCAGGCAAGGGGTGCTTTAGAGACTCTTTGTTCGACCTATTGGTATCCGCTCTACATGTACATCCGCTACCGGGGCAACTCCGCTGAAGACGCAAAAGACCTGATACAGGAATTCTTCACACGTTTTCTGGAAAAGGACTATCTAAAAGACGTGGACCAAGACAAAGGAAAGTTCCGCTCTTTCTTGTTGGCTTCGGTAAACCACTTCCTGTCCAATGAGCGAGACCGCGCGCGTACCCTCAAACGCGGCGGCGGCGTCACTTTTCTGCCGGTGGACTACGACGAGGTCGAGGAACGGTATGCAGGAACAGCCTGCCAGGTCCGGTCCGCGGAGAAACTGTTCGACCGGGCGTGGGCCCTGGCCACACTCGAAGCCACCCTCGGGCGGTTACGGCAAGAGTTTGTTGCGGCCGGCAAAGAGGACCTCTTTGACAAGCTAAAAGGCACGCTGACAGGACAGGATGACCACATTCCCTATCAGGAGTTGGGCGAGCAATTGGGCCTTTCCGAGGGAGCTGTAAAGGTGGCGGTCCACCGCCTGCGGCGCCGGTACCGCGACGTGCTTCTGGAAGAGATTGCCGCAACGCTGGCCGAGGGCGAAGGTGTTGACGAAGAATTGTGCGACCTGTTTTCTGCTTTCGGGACCTGAGCGAGTTTTGCCCTC